>Ga0209105_100070_pt1 | contig 36604 bp, 29 predicted proteins | sample SedPBSmetaG_FD_184158 | JGI IMG/M metagenome (GOLD analysis project Ga0209105, IMG submission 184158) | Freshwater sediment bacterial and archeal communities from Indian Creek, Illinois, USA to study Microbial Dark Matter (Phase II) -... | ecosystem: Environmental > Aquatic > Freshwater > Creek >...
GGTATTTACCCTGATTCTTTGAAAAAGCATAATGATACTTTCTTTTTTTTAGCAAGACATAAGGTCATTAAAGTGTTAGTGATTGTTGGGAATGATAGTATAATTGAGAATTTTTCAGGTGAGGAATGCTATTTAAACGGTGTAAAAAGCAAGATCTGTGAAATGAGCAATAAAAACTGCCATGAGTTGAAACGAATATTCCCTTTTATGTACCCCAAAAGTCACAAAGCTGAGAAATTCACCATCGGATTGGGTGACAGGCTAGGCTTGGCGTCAGCAGGACATATAAGGCTTGTTAAGAACAAGGACGTTTTTCCGGTGCTTGCTCAGCAGTCCATAAGAGAAATCACCTTGACGTCAAGGGATTACGACGATGTGATGTGCGCTGCTTGCTGGGCTGTATTTCAGGAAGGATACACAAAAGGATTCGGCGCTGACGGTGATCACCTGAAGACAAAAGATGAAGTCAAGATGGCGCTTGATTATGGATTTACAATGATAACTTTGGACTGTTCCGAGCATATAGGCGGAAGGCACGGAGTTTTGAGTAAAGCAGTTGTGAATGAGAAATATGACGAGATCGACGATGTTCGTCGGAAACTGCTTGAATTGAGATATCTTGGTAATAGCTTCAAACTAAAAAATGGCAGGATAATTGAGTTCACACATGAATTACTGAAAGAAGCTGCAGTTTTATACCTTAAAGCTATTGATTTTGCAATCGATGTTTATAATAATTTAATCAAAAAGTGCGGACGAGATATTGATTTTGAAATGTCTGTCGACGAGACTTTTACCGCCACGACTCCTGAGGCGCACTTTTTTATTGCTTCGGAGCTTTTTGCCGAAGGTGTAAGACCAATAAGCCTTGCCCCAAAATTTTGCGGTGAATTTCAAAAGGGAATAGATTATAAGGGGAACATAGAGCAGTTTGAACGAGAATTTGCAGTACACGCCGAAATCGCTGAACATTTCGGATACAAATTAAGCATTCACTCAGGTAGTGATAAGTTCAGCATATTTCCAATAATTGCTGAAAAAACTAAAGGTAGAGTCCACATTAAAACCGCGGGGACTAATTGGCTTGAAGCGCTAAAGGTAATAGCTGAAATCAATCCGTTGTTTTTTGCAAAGATTTACGATTTTGCGCTGAAAAGCCTTTCTGAAGCCAAGAAATATTATCACGTCGCTGTCGATGAAAAAAGCGCGCCGGACATGGCAAAAATAGAAGATGCTAAAATAGGGTCTTTGCTTGATATTGAGGAATCAAGACAAATATTACATATTACATATGGGGCTATACTTCTTGCTAAAGATGATATGGGCAAGCCTGTGTTCAGAGATATGATATATACCTTGCTCAATGATAACGAGCAACTATATTACGAAAAACTTGCAACACATATCGGGAAGCATCTACCCTGCTAGTAGATACTGAAAAGTAAAGCACCATGACGGAATTACTGATGACGAGTTCGACAGTAACGAAGCAGTCGTAAGTACGATGAGGTCATTTTTGAAAGAATATGAAGATCTTTTAGCCTTAATTAGACCTGCATTGCTTATTGATCATGATATAAGTTGAATTCTTTACATCGATAATACATCGCTCGATTATGATTGATGAATTCCACGGGGTCTGCTATAATCAGGATGAAGCCGAAGCTGAGCAGGTTTAATTTGAGGTTTCAAAAGAGGATTAATTGTATGTTCGGTGGGCTCTATAATCGTATGTATTACGTTGATCCGCAAAAACCCGATTTACAGGTTTTTAAAAACGCATTTATTTTCACCATAGTCAAGTTGCCCCAGACTTTCGGTGTTTTTATTGTTATGTTTGCTGTTTTTGCACTGAGCGTATACTTCATGTTCCCGATATTTATCATAGGACTTGCTTTTCCGATATTTATCGGGGTTTCGCATGCAAACTGGGTGTTTGACTCTTACATGAATCGAAAATCGGACGATTTGAAATGAGAACGGCTAGAATCGACCGTTTAGGAGAGGAATATGAACAAAAAAGTGATTGCAAATGCAAGAAATAAGGTACTCCAATTTGATCAAAACGGGCTGTTTTATTATAAAAAAGCTCAGAAATATATAGACAGCAATAACTATGTGGATGCTTTGAGCTTCTATCGAAAAGCTGTAGACAAAGACCCGGATAACGTAAATTACAAAATGGATCTTGCACAAGTTTTCAGCGAGATGAACTATTATGATGAGTCTAACCGTATGCTCTTTTTAGTTTTACAAAAAGAAAAAAACAAATCGGAATGTTATTTTGGCTTAGGTTGTAATTTTATGGCTTTGCGCGAGTACGAGAAAGCCGAAGAGTGCTTTGACAGGTATCTTAAGATGGATTCGGATGGGATGTATGCGGAAGATGTGGACGATTTACTTGACCTACTAAGAAGTACCGAATACTTTACAGAGGAAGAGATTTATCTGGGAAATCTTAGCCCTGCCAAAGAAAAATTGTACAAATTAGCGAATAAGGGCAGAGAGCTTCTAGATGCGGGTGAGTATAAAAAGGCCATAAAATGTATGGAAAAAGTAGTAAAAAAAGACCCGACACTCGTCTTTGTAAGGAACAATTTGTCATTGGCATATTATTGCGAAGGCGACTCTAACAAATCTATTGTGATGACAAGAGATATTTTGCTTGAGTATCCGCAAAATATACATGCCAATTGCAATTTAGCAATTATGCTCAATGATAGTGGCAATGAAACCGAAGTTTCAGAGCTTAAGAGAGTACTATTAGACTTTAAGACAGATGATCCTGATGAGCTGCATAAGATAGCCGTAACCCTTTGTGAGCTTAAACTGCATAAGGAAGCAAACAGTACTTTGAAAGAACTTCTGCAGTATAGACCCTATGATGTTAAGGTTCTTCACTACTATGCCGTATCATGGTTTAATTTGGGAAATTTCAGGGAGTCTTTGTTGCTATGGAATAGAATCGAAAAGATATTGCCTGAAAACATGATAAGCAACTACTATAAGAAATTGGCTCAGAACTACATTAAGGAAGATAAAGAATTCAAGGAATTGGGATATCATTTTCAGGTTCCATACGAAGAGATTATTTTCAGAGTGAGAAAGATAAACGATCTGCTTAAACTTAGCTTTGAAGATTTAAAGCAAAAATGGGAAAGAAACGACTGGACAAAAGGATTGTTTGTTTGGGGTTTAAGTCTTAATGACAATTCGATAAGAAAAGGAATACTAAATGCTGTTGCATCAATGAAAAACGCGAAGGCTGAGTACTTTTTAAGAGATTTTAGTCTTCGGAGAAATGTTGATGACAATATAAAAAAAGACGCGTTGATGTTATTAAGCCGGATGGGGGCAGAAGAGCCTTACATGGCATATATGAATGACAATGTGGTCGAGATTCGGGTAAACTCAAAGGATTTGAAGGATAAGGAAATCCCCGCGGTTTATCAGGAAGTCGTTGATATTTCCATAGACGGGATGAAAACGAAATATAAACAAGGATACGAAATTGTCATAAAAAGGATTTGGAAGGTTTTTATTTCTTCTGCACAACCGGATTCATTGCCTAAAATTAAGAAGCCTGAGGCATGGGCAGCAGCGCTTGAGCTTTTTTATTGTTCAGTTAAGGGCTTTAAAGCTAATAAAAGTGATATAGCTAAGCGTTACAATATCACTTATTCCACTTTGACAAATAATTTTTCCGTGCTTATGAAGGCATTGGGAGTTGCAGGACAGCAATTCAGATAGTTAAGGTAGTACTAAAGCAAGAGATCCTTTTATGAAGTTTTAAGAGCGGAACCGTAAGGAAGATTACAGAGTTACCGGAATGAAATGAAGGTGACGATGGAACTGTCTCCGTGGTGTAGCGATGTTGATATACTTCGCTATAGTAATATCATATCTGCAAAACCTTAAGCTTTTCCAACAGGATTTCCTTTTTGTTAAATTTAGGGTTTTGATGGACAAAATCAAGTGCCTGCTTTAGAGCTTTGCCTAATTCCACACCGTTATCTGCGCCGATGCCGGCGTTTAACAAGTCATGACCATCAATGTCAAGGTCGGACAGTTTCACCGGGTCATGCGATACTTCCGTTAAAGACTTGCGGGCTTTTTCGATGCTCTTAAGGGATATGCCATTTAGACTTTCATCTGTTTTCTCGTCACGCTCAAATGAGCAAACATATGAACGAGAAATAATAATGGTATACAGCATTTCTAAAATCCTATAAGTATCCTCAGCGCCAACATAATAAAGAAGTTTTCTTAAGTTATATTTCAAGTTCTCGTCTTCTTTAAGCCAGGTCAAATTTGAATTCGAAAGAATTTTCAAGACGGTTTTTATTGTATAATTGTCATATTTTATGCTTTTCAAGGAATGCTCGACCATGTGTTCCGAGCGTCTCATATGATAAAAAAGCGTGGAAAGCCTTAAAACGAGATCATTTCCGCATATAGAAATAGCCTTAAAAATTGAAGATGCGCAATTTTCTGATTCTAGAAATAAATCTGGAAGTATAACATTCAATATGCCGGTTTTCACAAGCATTGACAAGCCGTCTGATACATGGGGCGCGAGCAGTATACGACTAATTTCCTCACGGATTCTTTCGCGTGGAATTTGTGCGAGAAGAGGTGAAAACTGGCATGCTGCATCAAATGTTTGCTCATCCACAATAAACCCAAGTTCAGATAAAAACCGCACACAGCGTAAAATTCTAAGCGGGTCTTCAGAAAATCTATCCCGAGCGTTTCCTACGGTTTTTATAGTGCTTCGCGCAAGATCCCCGCATCCTCCGAACGGATCTACTAATGTTGTGCTTGGATAGGGGTTATAAGCAATTGCGTTGATGGTGAAATCGCGTCTTGAGAGATCTTTGTTGATGTCAGATACATAAGTGATGCTATCAGGATGTCTTAAGTCGGCGTATTTATCCTCAGTACGAAATGTTGTGATTTCAACCGGTATATTATCGGATATGATTGTAATTGTGCCGAATTTCCTTCCTGTCAGAGTGATTGGCATATCATTGAAAATTGATTCGATAACATTAGGTTGAAGTGAAGTTGAAAGATCCCAATCTTTTATGGGTATATTTAAAAGAATATGTCTCACGGCGCCTCCTACAATGTAGACCTGTCCTCCGTAATTCATGATTCTTCCAATTATCTCCGTTATAGCATTTGGGATTTGTCTTTGTACGGCTGAGAAGCAAAAAGAACGAACGAAATTTTCAGGCATAAAAAGCCTCCAAAATTATATTCTGTTACTTCATACTCTAACACATTATGCTTAGTTGTCAAATATATGCTTGATCCGATAAAGGCGGTTTTGGCTGGTAATAAAACCATATTTCGGTTCCTGTTGACAATACTTACTTCATATAATACGATATAAGTGAAAGCGGCAGTAATAGTAAGTGGCATGGTGAGTATTTCGGATGGATTATAAAGCGTGGTACAGGCAGTGGAGGCCTGAGACATTTGACAAAGTTATCGGACAAGAGCCTATAGTGCGTACTTTGAAGAATCAGGTGAAGTCCGGACGGATAGCACACGCCTATCTTTTTTGCGGCCCTAAGGGTACCGGAAAGACAAGTGTTGCGAGAATTTTTGCCCACGCTGCAAACTGTCTGTCACCGAATGAGGGAAGTCCGTGTGGAAAGTGTGTTGTATGTGAGAACTTTACAAAAGGAGACATGGACATTGTAGAAATCGACGCGGCTTCTAATAACGGCGTAGACGATATAAGGGAGCTTAAGGATCGTGTTAAGTATCCGCCCTTAAATGGAAAATACAAGGTTTACATAATTGATGAAGTCCACATGCTATCGATCGGAGCTTTTAATGCTCTCCTTAAAACTCTGGAAGAGCCACCCGGGCATATACTTTTTATTTTTGCCACAACCGAATCGCACAAGCTACCGGCTACAATACTGTCGCGTTGCCAAAGGTTCAACTTCAGGCGCATACCTCACAGATCAATAGTAACCGCACTCAAACATATAGCCGGTGATATTGGTATGGATTACGAAATATCAGCGCTTGAAACGATAGCTATATGGTCTGAAGGCAGCCTAAGAGACGCTATAAGCCTGCTGGATCAAAGCAATGGTTTTAAAGGTGCGATTCTTACAAATGACGATGTATTGTCTGTGTTGGGAACAATTGATGTCAAAGCAGTTTTTACGCTTGCTAAAAATTTGTTTTTAGGCGATATACCAGCATTATTAAAGCAGGTAGCATCAATTGTTGACGCAGGCTCAGATATAGCGTCAATTTTGCGGGATTTGGTTAATCATTTAAGAAATGTGCTTATATTCAAAATGTGTGATAAGCCGGAAACGATTCTGGAAGCTTTTGAGAGTTACAAGTCAGATTATTTAAGTCAAGCGCAAACTGTCAGCCTTCAAAAATTGACTATGGCACTTGAGCAGTTATCATCAATTGAATCCGAAATGAGGTGGAGCACGCAACCGAGAATCTTGTTTGAGATTGCTCTCATAAAAATATGCAGGCAAGATACGGTTGAATCGCTTTCATCAGTTGTTTTGAGAATTGAGAGCATAGAAAATAAACTAGCCGGAATAAATTTGAGTGACAGTCAAAAAATTGAGACTTCAGCCTTAATGTCAGAAGTCGAAACGACTTCATTAGCACATTCAACTGAGCATCTGCCGAAAGAACAGAAAGATTCAAATAAAGCTAAATTAATCAAGGAAGATCAAAAACCTATATCGACACAGTCAGCTTCGAAAGATAAAGATCCGTTGTCTGTGTGGCCGCTGATACTTAAGACTGTTAAAGCACAGAAGGGTTTGATGTATAGCCTATTAAACGAAGCTAAGCTTGAGTTTGGAAACAAAAATGAGCTGCTGTTGATATTTCCACATGAAAGAGAATTTAACGCAGAGCTTGTAGGCAGAGAAGATAACCGTGAATATTTGGAAGGACTGATATCAAAAAGCTGTGGCAAGCAGTTTACGCTAAAACTAAAAGTTAAGGAAATGTCAAAACCAGACCGACAGTCGGTAACTGAGAACCCTTTGGCTCAGAAAGCTTATGATTTATTTGGTAAAGAAAACGTTGAAATTATAGACGATTGAGGAGGAACATATGATGAAGGGCGGATTCCCAGGTATGGGGAACATGAATCAATTAATGAAACAGGCTAAGAAAATGCAGGATCAGATTGCAAAAATGCAAGAAGAGCTTGAATCAAAAACAGTTGAAGCCTCATCCGGAGGAGGTGCTGTTTTAGTTGTCGCAAACGGTAAAAAAGAAGTGGTAAGTATAAAAATATCACCGGCGGCGGTTGATCCCGAGGATGTGGAGATGCTTCAGGATTTGGTGATGGCTGCCGTTAACGAAGCGTTGCGCAGTGCTGAGGAGATGAAAGAGAGCGAAATGGCAAAAATAACAGGAGGGCTTGGGATGCCCGGAATGTTTTGATAGGTGGGTGTAAGTAAATGGATTACTATATTGAGCCTGTTGCGAGATTAATCGGTGAATTGTCAAAATTGCCGGGAGTTGGAAACAGGACGGCGCAAAGACTTGCGTTTTTTATTGTCAATATGCCGCAAAGCCAAGCTCTTAGCCTTGCGAATTCTATTTCGAGCGTTAAGGACAAAATAAGGAATTGTTCAGTATGCTGCAACATTACGGACTTAGATCCATGTCGGATTTGCCAAAGTCATTTAAGGGACAAGGATATCGTATGTGTACTTGAGGATCCAAAGGATGTGGCAGCGATGGAGAGAATGAAGGATTTCAAGGGTGTATATCACGTTTTACACGGCACTATTTCCCCTATGGACGGAGTAGGCCCTGACGATATAAAAATTAAAGAGCTTTTGACAAGGGTCGCTTATGGAAACATTAGCGAGGTTATTATGGCAACTGATCCTGATGTTGAAGGAGAGGCGACTGCTGTATATATATCCAGATTACTAAAACCCATGGGTATAAAAGTTACCAGAATAGCGCACGGTATACCAGTTGGGGGCGATCTTGAGTATGCTGACGAAGTGACTTTATCAAAGGCCATGGAAGGTCGAAGGGAAATGGGCGTATAAATTGTTTGACAAGCTCTTGACTTGTTGGTAAAATAGCGAACAGAAAACTCGAGCAGTACTTTTAATTAGTCCTGTGAGGCTAAAAAGGAGGCTTATGGTTATGATTATGCGTTTTGGCTGAATTGGCGGGTATCTACCGCTTAATTTGGCTTTTTTTATGTACGCAAAACTTTAAAAAGGATGGATACGGAATATGATAAAAGCGATACTGGCTTTGGCTGACGGTACAGTTTTTGAGGGTACAAGCTTCGGAGCGCAGGGCGAAACGATGGGTGAATTGGTTTTCAATACATCGATGACCGGCTATCAGGAAATTTTGACAGATCCGTCATATAAAGGGCAAATTGTGACTATGACATATCCGCAGATTGGGAATTACGGTGTAAATGACGAAGATATCGAATCCGCCGGACCGCCTAAAGCTGAAGGCATAATTGTAAAGGAATATGTAGATTTTCCAAGTAGTTGGCGCGCGGGAAGATCGAGCGAAACGAAGTCTTTGGGAGACTACTTGAAACAATACGGAACAGTTGGATTATCTGGAATCGATACAAGAGCTCTTACCGTACACTTGAGAGACAATGGAGCTATGAAGGGAATTATCTCAACTGAGGATTTCTATGTTGGAAGCTTGCTTGAAAAGTTACGCTCTCATCCGGACATTTCCTTAATTAATCTGGTGAGTAAGGTTACTACAACTAAACCGTATGAATGGACGCAAAACCTTTGGGAGAGGGGTTTTGAGCAAACGGAAGGTGTTAAGCGATCGAAAGTGGTGGTATATGACTTCGGAATTAAGCGCAATATCTTGCGAAATCTGGTTTATGCAGGTTTTGCTCCCATTGTAGTTCCGGCTGCGACAACTGCCGAAGAGGTGCTTGAAATGGGTTGTGATGCGGTTTTGCTTGGGAACGGTCCCGGAGACCCGCAAAACGTCGCTTTTGCATGTGAAAATATCAGGAAACTTTCAGGCAAAAAACCTATATTGGGAATATGCCTTGGTCATCAGCTTATTGGACTTGCGTTGGGAGGTAGTACTTATAAACTTAAGTTTGGACATCACGGAGGCAACCATCCGGTAATGGATCTGGAAACGGGAAAAGTTGAAATAACATCACAAAACCACAATTATTGTGTTGACATCGAAAGTTTAAAAGGGCAGGTGCGCCTGACTCATAAGAATTTATATGACGGTACCGAAGAAGGGATGATTCATACGGAGTTACCTTTGTTCTCGGTGCAATATCATCCTGAAGCGGGACCTGGGCCTAATGATGCGGCTCATATTTTCATGAAGCTTAAAAATATGACGGAGGGTAAAATCTAATGCCAAAGCGCACAGATATTAAAAAAATACTCGTTATAGGATCAGGACCTATAATTATAGGTCAAGCTTGTGAGTTTGATTATTCCGGTACTCAAGCTTGCAAGGCATTACGTGAGGAAGGTTATCAGATAGTTTTAGTAAACTCTAATCCCGCTACGATAATGACCGATCCGGAAATGGCCGATGCAACGTATATAGAACCTTTAAATGTTGAAACCTTGGAAATGATAATCGCCAAAGAAAGGCCTGATGCGCTTCTTCCCACCATAGGAGGGCAGACAGCCCTAAATCTGGCTATCGAGCTATATGAAAATGGTATTTTAGAGAAATATGGTACAGAGCTTATAGGAGCCAGCGTTGATGCGATAAAAAAAGCTGAGGACAGGGAATTGTTCAAACAAGCCATGCTAAATATTGGGCTTGAGGTGCCGAAAAGCATTGCAGTCACAAGTGTTGAACAAGGAATGGCCATAATTGAAGATATAGGCTTTCCTGCCATATTGCGCCCGGCATTTACATTAGGTGGAACAGGAGGAGGAATTGCTTATGACTTAGAGCAATTCAATCGGATACTTGAGCATGGATTAGAACTCAGCCTTACAAAGCAGGTGCTTGTCGAGGAGTCGGTACTCGGTTGGAAAGAGTATGAGATGGAAGTAATAAGAGATAAAAACGATAATGTGGTGATAATCTGTTCGGTTGAAAACTTCGACCCAATGGGAATTCACACAGGCGACAGCATAACTGTGGCTCCTGTGCAGACCTTGACCGATAAGGAATATCATCGGATGAGAGATGCTTCAATACGGATAATAAGAGAAATTGGCGTTGATACCGGAGGTTCAAATATACAGTTTGCTATTAATCCTGATAACGGAAAAATCGTGGTAATCGAAATGAATCCGCGGGTATCGAGAAGCTCGGCTCTCGCCTCTAAAGCCACAGGTTTTCCTATTGCCAAAATTGCCGCTAAGCTTGCGGCAGGACTGACTTTAGACGAGATACCAAACGACATAACAAGAGAGACTCCCGCATCGTTTGAACCGGTAATAGATTATGTGGTTTTGAAGTTCCCCAAGTTTGCTTTTGAAAAATTTCCGGGTTCCGATCCTACTTTGATGACACAGATGAAATCTGTAGGCGAAGTGATGGCTATCGGGAGAACATTTAAGGAAGCTCTCAACAAAGCTATAAGAAGCCTTGAAATGAGCAGCTACGGATTTGAACGACGTGCCGGAACTATCGAGGAGATAACTGATAAATTGACAATACCCAACAGTGAGAGAATTTGGTATATAGGCGAAGCCTTAAGAATCGGGATGTCTATTGAAGAAATTACAAGCAAAACGGGAATTGACCAATGGTTTGTATACAACATCAAACAGATTGTGGATATTGAAGATGAAATAGCTGCTTTCAAGGTAAACGCAGAAGATAAATTGAAAGACATTCCTTCGGAACTTATTTGGAGGGCAAAAGAAAACGGCTTGTCGGACAAAAGGATAGCCGTATTACTAAAAACAGACGAACTTGGGGTTCGAGCTTTTAGAAAGAGCAAGGGCATAATTCCGGTATTCAAGATGGTGGACACCTGCGCGGCCGAATTTAAAGCCTATACACCGTATTTTTACTCGACCTATGAGAAACCGTTTTATAAACAGGGATCGTTAAATGCTGTTGCCGAGTGCGAAGCGGCTCCGTCTGACAGAAAAAAGGTTGTAATATTAGGCTCGGGCCCAAACAGGATTGGACAGGGAATAGAATTTGACTATTGTTGTGTACACGCAGTAATGGCCTGCAAGGAAATGGGATATGAGTCGATAATGATTAACTGCAATCCGGAAACTGTGAGCACAGATTATGATACGGCTGACAAGCTCTATTTCGAGCCTCTGACAGAGGAGGATGTGCTCAATATAATCGAAAGGGAAAAGCCTGAAGGCGTTGTACTCCAATTTGGGGGGCAAACACCGCTAAAACTTGCTAAAGCGCTTGAAAGGGCGGGGGTTAAGATATTCGGTACAACGCCTGACGCGATCGACATGGCTGAAGACAGGAAAAGATTTAAGGAATTGCTTCACAAGCTTGATTTAAGGCAGCCTGAGAGCGCAACAGCCATTAATATCGGGGAAGCAACGGCCGCCGCCGATTCTATAGGCTATCCGGTGCTGTTAAGACCCTCATATGTGCTTGGCGGTCGCGCAATGGAAATAGTATACGACGAACAAAGTCTTGTGGGCTATATGCAACGGGCGATTGACGTTTCACCCGATCATCCGATTTTGATTGATAAATACCTTGAAGATGCAATCGAGGTAGACGTAGACTGCGTATCCGATGGTACCGATACGATTATTGCCGGCATTATGGAACATATTGAAGAGGCGGGCATACATTCGGGAGATTCTGCTTGTTCACTGCCGCCATTTTCACTAAGCGCACCTGTTATTGAGGAAATAAAGCAAAAATCGATAGCGTTGTCTAAGGAGCTTGGCGTATGTGGGCTTATGAATGTCCAATATGCGGTTAGAAACGGTGATGTTTTCATATTGGAGGCAAACCCAAGAGCTTCCAGAACCATACCTTTTGTGGGCAAAGTAACTGGAATTCCTTTTGTTAAGCTTGCGACAAAAGCAATATTAGGGAAAAACCTTTATGAACTCGGACTGACCGACGAGATTGAGTTTTCACATGTCGCAGTCAAGGAAGCGGTATTTCCTTTCAATAAATTCCCCGGAGTTGACCTTTTACTGGGACCGGAGATGAAATCAACTGGAGAGGTCATGGGTATCGGACAAGATTTCGGAGTGGCTTATGCAAAGGCACAGATGGCAAGCTATAATCGTATACCATTATCGGGCAAATTTTTCATAAGCGTAAAAGACAAGGATAAACCTCAAGCCGCCGAGATAGCGCTGAAACTAAAAGCATTAGGCATAGAGATCATAGCGACTAAAGGAACCGCAAAATTCTTTAATGACAGAGGTATTGCCGCTGAAACCGTCAATAAGGTCATCGAAGGTAGTCCTAATATAGTCGATATGATTAAGAAAAAGCAGATAGACTTCGTTATTAACACTGTCACAGGAAGACAGGCGCAAAGTGATTCATTTTCCATAAGACGAAGCTCGCTTCAATACAAAGTCCCTTATACTACAACTATAGCAGGCGCAAGAGCGGCGCTCTACGCCATCGAAAAATTGAGAACAAACAGGATTGAAGTTAAGTCAATTCAGGAGTATCATAAGATGGTCAAACGGATTTTATGATTGAGAATAAAGCAAAATACAATGTAGACAACCGGATAACCGGGTGCTAGAATATCGCAATAAGTATTATTATGCAACCTAAAAGCATAAATATACAACATAGGGAGGGTATGATGAAAAAGATTGTATTAGCCTATTCCGGTGGTTTAGATACATCAATTGCCATTGATTGGCTTAAAGAGAAATATGAATGTGAAGTGGTGGCAATGGCTGCGGACGTAGGACAGGGAGAAGAACTTGAGCCATTGCATAAAAAAGCTCTTGATTCAGGCGCAAGCAAACTCTACATCGAGGATATAAAGGAAGAATTTTTAAGCGACTTTGTTTTTCCTATGCTAAAATCAGGAGCTCTTTATGAACAGAAATATTTACTTGGAACTGCTATCGCTCGTCCTGCTATCGCTAAAGCTCTGGTAAGGGTTGCGCTTGTTGAAGGCGCGGATGCGGTAGCGCATGGCGCGACCGGCAAAGGTAATGATCAGGTAAGGTTTGAGCTGACAATCAAAGCATTGGCTCCGCATTTGAAAATAATTGCACCTTGGCGGGAATGGGACATCCGATCAAGGGAAGATGCCATAGATTATGCGCAAGTTCGTAATATTCCTCTTCCTGTAACCAAATCAAAACCTTACAGCATGGACAGAAATATATGGCATTTAAGCTATGAGGGAGGTATTCTGGAAGATCCGAACCATGAACCTGATGAGGATATGTTTCTTTTGACAGTTTCGCCTGTTAATGCTCCAAACGAGACTGATTATGTTGAGATAGAATTTGAGAAGGGAATACCTGTGGCGGTAAATTCTCAAAAAATGTCTCCGATTGTTTTGCTAAACACATTGAACACGATTGCCGGCAGGCATGGCATAGGCAGGGTTGATTTGGTAGAAAATCGCCTGGTCGGTATGAAATCGCGCGGAGTGTATGAAACCCCCGGAGGGACTTTGCTTTATGCGGCACATAGGGAACTTGAGTCACTGGTGCTTGACAGGGAGACAATGCACTTTAAAGAAATAATAGCTTCAAAGTATGGTCAAATGGTTTACTACGGGCAATGGTTCACTCCATTAAGACGCGCGCTTGACGCGTTTGTTGATGAATCGCAACAAAAGGTCACAGGAAGTGTTCGGCTTAAACTTTTTAAAGGCAATTTAAGCATCGCAGGGCGCAAATCTCCTTACTCGCTGTATAGGGAAGATCTGGCTACTTTTGGTGCAGATAAGGTTTACAATCAAAAAGATGCCGAAGGATTCATTAATCTTTTCGGATTACCTATGATGGTGCAAGGATTACTGGAAAAAACCTGGAAGTAGGTGTGAGCTGTGAAACTATGGGGTGGACGTTTTGAAAAAGATACGGATAAACTGGTGGAGGCGTTTACCGCCTCCATACCATTTGACAAAAGGCTTGCTACTCAAGATATCTCAGGAAGTATAGCTCATTGTGGGATGCTTGCGAAATGCGGTATCATAACGGAGGAAGAGAGCGTATCCATTATAGAGGGGCTAAAAGAAATCCTCGTTGAGATACGCGAGGGAACGTTAGCGTTTCCGATAGAATCAGAAGACATACATATGAGAATTGAGAAGCGTTTAATTGAAAAAATCGGAAGCCTGGGCGGAAAGCTTCATACCGCTCGTTCAAGAAACGATCAGGTTGCTTTGGATATGCATATGTTCGTGAAAGAGCAAATTCAAGACGCTTTAGGACTTTTAAGAAATCTTCAACTGACTATTGTTGGTCTATCTGAGAAATATTTGGATGTGTTGATGCCTGGCTATACCCACTTGCAGAGGGCTCAACCGGTGCTTTTTTCACATCACTTGCTTGCATATTTTTGGATGCTTCAAAGAGATGTGCAACGACTAAATGAAGCGCTAAAAAGAGCGGATAATATGCCTCTTGGCGCTGGAGCGCTTGCCGGCACCACTTTTCCTATAGACAGAACAATGGTCGCCGATGAACTAGGATTCGGAGCCATTTACGCAAACAGTATGGATGCAGTGTCAGACAGGGATTTTGTAGTTGAATACATTTTTTGCGCTTCCCTTATAATGATTCATTTAAGCCGCTTGAGCGAGGATTTGATATTGTGGAATACGTCTGAGTTTGGATTTATTGAACTGGATGATGCCTACACAACCGGTTCAAGCATTATGCCGCAAAAGAAAAATCCCGATATAGCGGAACTTGTGAGAGGGAAAAGTGCCAGAACAATCGGGAATCTGGTTGGAATTTTAACCATGCTAAAAGGATTACCCATGACATATAACAGGGACATGCAAGAAGACAAGGAGCTTCTTTTTGACACAACCGACACTCTTATCGCGAGTCTTAAAGTGTATTCTGCGATGCTTGAGACTATAAAACCTAATCGCGAAAGAATGAGAAAGGCGGTAGAAGGAGATATGTGTACCGCCACGGATTTAGCGGACTATCTGGTGCGAAAAGGAATGCCTTTTCGGGATGCTCACGCTATTGTAGGATCGCTTGTGCAAAAATGCTTAAATGAAGGCAAATCCCTGATTCATCTGAGTGAGCAGGAATTAAATGAAGCAAGCCTACTGCTCGATATAGATTGCCTTAAGGTATTATCCGCTGACGAATGCATAGCATCGCGAAAAATTGAAGGTGGTACAGCCACATCAAAAGTACTTGAACAATTAAAAAAAGCAAAGGATATCTTAAACAACCGAATCGGAGGAATGGAAATTGAATCAACAAATGGTTTTGATACTTGATTTTGGAGGTCAATACACTCAGCTTATAGCACGCCGTGTTAGGGAGGCAAATGTGTATTGCGAAATATTGCCTTTTGATGTGAAGTCTGAAGAGATAATGGCGCTAAATCCGAAAGCTATAATTTTATCCGGAGGAGCCGCAAGCATTAATGACAAGAAAGCGCCTAAGCTTAATACGGACATTTACGATCTAAAAATTCCGATGCTTGGGATATGTTACGGTATGCAATTAATGGCAGGACAATTGGGCGGCGAGGTTTCGCCGTGCTCTATGCGCGAGTATGGAAGCACTCATCTTTTCGTTGAAGATAAGCAAGACATATTTTCGGGTTTGAGTGGCGAGTTTATGGTGTGGATGAGTCACGGGGATCAAGTAAAAAGAGTTCCCGATGGTTTTTTTGTGACTGCGTCAACGGAAAATACAAAAATTGCCGCAATTGCTAACCATAAACGCAAATTGTACGGAGTGCAATTCCATCCTGAAGTGGTGCACACTCCGGATGGAATGAGCATTTTAAGAAATTTCCTTTTTGGTATTTCCGGGTTAAACGGCGATTGGACGATGAAATCTTTTATAGACGATAGCATAAGACAAATACGGGATATGGTGAGCGATGATGAGCAGGTTGTTTGCGGGCTTTCAGGAGGTGTGGATTCATCGGTAGCGGCGGCTTTGGTGCATAGAGCCATAGGTGATCGCTTAACTTGTATTTTTGTAGATCATGGATTGTTGCGTCAGTATGAAGCAGAGCAGGTTATGGAAACATTTGCTGATACGCTTAATATGAGAGTCTTAAAGGTTGATGCTTCAGAGAGTTTTCTTGGCAAACTTGTAAATGTAACAGACCCTGAAGAAAAACGGAAAATAATCGGTGACGAATTTATCCGCACATTTGAGCGAGAAGCGGCGAAATTGGGTCAAATTGATTATCTTGTTCAGGGAACTGTTTATCCGGATGTGATAGAAAGCGGGACTGCGGCAGCGGCTGTAATAAAATCCCACCACAATGTGGGAGGGCTTCCGAAAGATATGAAGTTTAAGCTAATTGAGCCTTTAAGACAGCTTTTTAAGGATGAAGTTCGCAAAGTTGGAGAAGAATTGGGATTACCTCCTAAAGTGGTATGGAGACACCCGTTTCCGGGACCTGGACTCGCTATAAGGGTATTAGGTGAGGTAACAAAAGAAAAATTATCGATTTTAAGACTGGCAGATGCTATAATAGTGGATGAAATCAAAAAGGCGGGGCTATATGGCGATATATGGCAGGCTTTTGCCGTATTGCCGGATATTCGATCAGTTGGGGTAATGGGGGATAACCGTACCTATGCGTATACAATAGTTCTTAGGGCTGTTACCAGCTTTGATGGTATGACGGCGGATTGGTATAGATTTCCGCATGATATATTGGCAAATATTTCAAACAGAATTGTGAATGAAGTTTCTCATATAAACAGGATTGTTTATGATATAACCTCAAAGCCGCCTTCCACAATTGAGTGGGAGTAATGAAGGAGAAGCAACACTACAGAGAAGTTAAAGGGCAAGCGAAAGCAGAGGGGGACGATTCGAGAGTCCTAGAAGTGTAGCGATGAGCCGGAATTAAGACGATGGAACTCTCCTTATGGCGAATTAAAAAGAAGATGTGAGAAGATGGACACATTCGAACGCAGAGAAAAAATTATAGAGCTGATGAACCAAAGCAACAAACCGCTCACCGGAAAGTGGTTGGCAAATAATTTAGGGGTGAGCCGTCAGGCGATTGTACAGGATATAGCTTTGCTTAGGGCTTCCGGTCATGAACTGATTGCTACTTCACAAGGGTATATGCTCCCGAAGAGTTCTGTTTATAACGTTTGCAAGCGTTCTTTAACTTGTAAACACTCGGAGCGGGATATGGAAGATGAACTTATGACGATAATAGATGTGGGAGGACGAGTGCTCGACGTTTCGGTTAAACATAAAGTTTACGGAGAATTTAAAGGGAAACTTATGATTAAGTCACCGATCGATATTAGAAAGTTTATCATGAACATGAATCAGAAAGGGGCAGGTGCGCTATCTGCACTGACAGATGGTGTGCACATACATACGATTGAAGCAGATTCGGAATCGATACTTGATGACATTGAAAGAAGCCTTAAGGAGAAAGGTTTTTTAGTACAGTAAACGATCTGAAAGAATAACAAATTGGCCGACAGTCTCTCGACAGTCGGCCTATATATAAATAAAAGGAGGTCAATGAAAACTAGTTTCAATTATGATTATAATTGAAAGCCAATTTTTTTTCAACATAATTTTACATAATTCGTTACAGTGCACAAAATATATAAATTATTTATAATAATATAATAATTTCATGGAGGTAAGGATTTATGTTGGATGCAAAACTCATCCGCAACAACCCGGACTATATAAGACAGGGTATGCTCAAACGCAAGGATGAGATCGATTTGGATTCTTTTTTGTCTTTTGACGAAAAGAGAAGGGAATATCTTGCGCAAGTCGAAGCTCTCAAAAACTGTAAAAACAGCGTCAGTCAGGAAATAGCCACGCTAAAGGCTCAAAAAAAGAACGCATCCGCACTTATTGCCAAAATGCGGGAGGTTTCCGATGTTATAAAAGGTTTAGATGCAAAGATTAGCAAGATTGAGGAAGAGCTTGAGACTATGCTTCTTAAGATGCCCAATATTCCTGATGACATAGTTCCATTGGGTGAAACAGATGAATCAAATGTTGAAGTACGTAGATGGGGCGAGCCGATACAATTTGATTTCATACCGAAGGCGCATTGGGATATAGGCGAACAGTCTGCAATACTTGATTTTACTACGGCTTCAAAAGTAACTGGTTCACGTTTCGCATTTTATCGGGGGTTGGGTGCGCGGCTTGAACGAGCTCTTATAAACTTTATGCTTGATTTGCACACAACTGAACATGGATATACGGAGGTATTCCCCCCCTTTATTGTTAACAGGAAGAGCATGATAGGAACAGGACAACTTCCCAAGTTTGAAAAGGATGCTTTCAAACTGGTTGATACCGATTATTTTTTAGTCCCGACTGCCGAAGTTCCCGTTACAAACATGTACAGGGATGTTATCTTGGACGCCGATCTTTTACCGATAAAACACGCGGCATACAGCGCATGCTTTCGGGCTGAGGCGGGTGCTGCCGGAAGGGACACCAGAGGACTTATAAGAAATCACCAGTTCAATAAAGTCGAAATAGTCAAGTTTACACGTCCGGAAGACTCAACTGACGAATTAGAAAAGCTTGTAAACGACGCTGAACAAGTCTTGAAACTTTTAGAGCTTCCGTATCGGGTTGTGCTCGTTTGTGTCGGCGAATTGGGTTTTGCGGCGGCAAAGAAATATGATATAGAAGTGTGGATGCCAAGCTACAATCGTTATGTGGAGATTTCATCCTGCAGCAATTTCAGGGATTTTCAGGCGCGACGCGCCAATATAAAGTACAGACCTTCCGCAAAAGAAAAAGCTGAGTATGTACACACGCTCAATGGCTCAGGGCTTGCGGTAGGCCGTACTTTAGCCGCAATACTAGAGAATTATCAGCAAAAGGACGGAACAGTTCTTATTCCAAACAAGCTTATAGGATATATGGGCGGTGTCGAGAAAATGTAAACGCACTCAGACAGGGGGACGGTTCTCTTGTCTTGGTCTGCAGACCAAGACAAGAGAACCGTCCCCCTGTCTGAGAACTGTCCCCATTATTGCGTAGAATTTAATTCGTCCAAGGAAGTATTTTACATTGATTTCCATATTTTTATGGAAATTTTTTACCAGTTCGAGGTCATAATCAGTCAGCTGATGATGGCCGAATTCGCTTTTTACGATCAAACCGGCCACGTCCGTCATGGTTCCTGCATCGTTTACGAGCCATGAGTCCACTCTTTGTGCGTAAAGATAAGGGGTTTCACCTTTTTTTACAGGATATTCGTATAGAGCGAGTAACCAGAGTATTTCTTTAAAATAGGATTTCAAGCGCAGTCTATAAGGCAGTTTATCGCGTTTTACTTGTTTATATTTTTGAACGGCAAGAATGTAAACAAAAAATAAAGCGATTATTACTATAATACCTGCGATAATGATCGCAACTATTATTATTGGATTAAGTAAAGCGAAAGAGGGCATATTTTCAGGCTCATTGTTTTGAGTCGGAATAGGGGTGGGAGTCTCTCCTGTCACCGGATCGCCGGTCATCCACGAACCATACATAAACTCCCCGTATGGGTCCATAGAGTCTGTATTTGCGAAATCGCCAGAAACATCGGGGATATAACCGTGTTCAGCGAAGTAATACTCAATGGGAGGAGTGGGATCAAACGTAAGCCAGCCTATACCTGGAAAGTATACTTCTACCCAGGCATGGGCGTTACTTTGGCGTATCTCGTATAAATTACCGTCAACCGGATTAGGCGGCATCAAAAATCCTTCGACATACCGGGTGGGAAGCCCTGCTATTCTGCCCATCACTGCAAATGCGGTCGCAAAATATGTGCAATATCCTATCCTTAAATCAAACAAAAAATGGTCAACAAAATCAACATTTGCAGGGGTATGGGGAGGTCTTAATGTGTATTCAAGATTATTTATTAGAAACGATTCGATGGCGGTTACTTTTTCATAAGGCGTTTGAGCCTCAATTATAATATCTTCAGTCAGTTCTTTAACCCTGTCTGTTACAGTAGCAGGCAGATCCAAGTAATATCTTTGAACTTTTAACAATTTGCTATGGTTTAATCCCCACTGTGAAGATATTTCGCGTGGAATTGGTAGTGTCCAGTCGATAATCGGCAATTGGTCAAGATGTTGCCTGAAAGCTTCTGATCGTGTATTTGGCAGAAGGATTTCGAGAGTGTAACTTTCATCCGGTTTGATCTCCCTGGTTGCAAATGTTTCTCCTGCCAAACTGAAATATATTGGTTGTTCGTTCCCGTCTAGGATTGCGTTACTAAGCTTATTGGCATTAAAAAGAACCGAAGTGACGATTCCGGCATGATGTATTGTGACGTTTAATCGATCGAATAGGTCATCCTTTGTTTCTTCGCCGGTATTTAGGAAAAATGGCTCAAAACTATCAAAAGCAATATCTTTCATATGTTCAATCTCTTGATCGGCAAATGAGTATGCCCGATCGTCGATCGTATCGTTCCAACTATAGCCGGTATACTGGTTGAGAACCGCTCCTCTTAGCAATACTCTTTTTGGTGAGTTCACATGTAACGCAATCTCGTGATTTAGTGTTACAGGACCTCCCAGCCTACCGGTCGTTGGTGCAAATCCGGTTTGCCAAAGTCTGAATCCGCTTAGCGGTTCGTTTATGGTAAACCAATCCCATAACGTATCGTTTATTTCCAACACGACATTTTCTAAAGGATGCCATCTTAGCTCACGCGTATCAGCTGGAAGCACGGCTGAAGCTGACAACGTGACAATAATGGCAAGTGGAAGGGCTGAAAGCTGCCAACGTCCGTAATTAGGTTCTGAATTCCCATCTGTAACATTTTGCCGATGTTTTTCTGCGAGCATCAATATCATGCCTAACGTAAATGGCCAAACATAAGACAAAATGCCAAAGTGACCCAAATACCATAGCGTTCCTATCAGCACAAGTCCGATAATTAAAGTGGGGAAAAACCATTCGAGCAAAATTGCGAGTGAGTAAAAGACAAGTGATAAAAGCGACAAGAGTATAAGCGCCAAAAAAAGCATATTCTGAGGTTCAAGCAAGCCATATCCGTATATATAATTGACCATAAGATCTATATTATGGAACATCTCATATTGCCATCCATCAGGATAAACATCATTGGCATACGCAATAGCGGCTAATACGCTTGCAGGTAAAAACAGCACTGAAGTCCAAAAATTCCATAAATATATAGATAAAACAACATACATTATCGCTGTCACTCCAAAAGTAAGCCAAACTGATAAGGGGAATGCCAAAGAAGTAAACAATGAATGGGTAAGGCCGCCGACAATCAATGTAAACATGAGACTTTTCATTGCAAAATCGAGCAAAAATCCTTTTTTCACAATATCGCCTCCATAACTTCATCAAGTCGCTCATTTGTCCTTACAAGGAAGGACGGAATTCCTTTTTCGTTGAGTTCTCTTAGCATTATAATCGAGTTGACGTTATCAAGGTCGGGCGGTTGCACAAGAAACAGAATTGGATGAATGGAGGATTGCTTCATTATGCATAAACGATTGAAAATTGAGCCTGTCATATGATGTATGACGAGAAGTAAACTGCCGGAGTGTGACAAAGCTGCGAATTCCATTTCCAACACATCGGACATAGTAAAAGTGCCGTCAAACGGGATTGATGCTAAAAATCCGTAAAACCGCTCGAAGTCCTGCGGCTCGCGCCCTGAAAGATGTAGTCGATTTTTCCGGTATATGACAAGGTTAAGCGGCAGGTTTTTTGACAATACATAGTGCGTAATTGCGGTGGTGCATTCCACTATCTGATCTTCTACCTTAAACCGCGTCATCACATCACCTGAAAAGGGGCAAGTTTCCATTAAGACGAATATCTGCGGTTGCGTGTTGGTCTCGTAGTTTTTCACGTAGATCTCCTGCAATTTAGCCGAAACTTTCCAATGTATTTTTTTAAGTGGATCGGCAAATCTATATAGCCTCAAATCGGCTATAGAAGCAGGTTCTTCAACGGATGAGAACTCTTTATTAAGTACTCCTTCAAGATGAAGATGAGGTAAAGGTAAATTTGACAGTAAAAGAACTCTAGGATGGACAATCAAAGAAAGCGGCTTGTGATTGTATTGTTTAGTAAGGTTCGTCGAAAATGTGAAAAATCCAAACAGATCTTTAACCTCAACCTTTATTATTCCCAAAGAGAAATGACCTCTTAGGACGCATGTAAATTCTTCTTCAATCCTGTGGTTGGTAAAAGGAAATACATAAATAACCCACTCCTTGGATGAGCCTAATATTACGTTTTCCGGTGTTTGATAATAAAGCTTGATGTAAGGAAAGATAATCGGCTTATTGTTGTGGAGCTCTAATCTCAACGTCGTTTTACTTCCCTTTGTGACAACCGAAGGGTTTAAATTCTGAAGATAATTGAGGTTATAAAGTACCAAAAGGCTGGTTATGATTGAATATAAAATTAAGGATACGGTTACGGCAAAGCCCATAAAGAATATCCTCTCCCCCGAATAAAGCCCTATTATCAGAAATATAAGCGCTGAACCTATAATCCAGTATTTATTATATCTCACAGGTCAAATATTGGTATGTGAATTGAGTTCAATACGGATTTAAGAACCCGTTCGATAGTCATAAGCTTTAAACGTGCTTCCGGTTTTATGATCATGCGGTGGGAGAGAACCGGTATGACCATTTTTTGTACATCGTCCGGTATTACGTAATCTCTGTCGTTTAAAAGGGCGCATGATTGCGAAGCTCTCATCAAAAATAAAGCGCCCCTGGGACTGGCTCCAAGGCTTAAATCCGGGTGTTCGCGAGTATAAGCCACAATCTCTGCAATATATTCTTTTATCGCATCGGCAACCTTGACAAAACGCACTTTTTCCTGCAAATTAAGTATGTCTTCCGTATTTGCGACTCCAGATATATCATTTATAGGGTTGTCGCTTTGAAATCGGCTCAATATATTTATTTCCTCAAGTTTGGACGGATATCCAAGGGTTACTTTTATGAAAAAGCGATCAAGCTGCGCTTCGGGCAATGGGAATGTGCCGATATACTCGATCGGATTTTGAGTGGCGAGAACTATGAATGGTTGAGGGACTGCATAGGTTTTTCCATCAACGGTAACTTGACTTTCCTCCATAACTTCCAGAAGGCTGGATTGTGTTTTAGGGGACGTGCGGTTAATTTCATCCGCCAATATTATCTGGCTCATAACCATACCCGGTTTAAACTCCATTTCGCCTGATTTGAAGTTGTACATGGAAAAGCCGGTTATATCTGATGGTAAAACATCCGGAGTAAACTGAATACGCCGAAACGACATATTAAGGGAACGGGCAAGGCAGGAGATGATTGTGGTTTTACCCACTCCGGGAACATCTTCTATTAAAACATGTCCTTTGCTCAAAAGGGCAGTTAATATCAATTGTATAGCATCTTTTTTTCCGACAATAACTTTTTCAATATTTTCTTGAATGGTCTGGATTATCTTTCTTGTTCTGATCAAGTGTGTGACCTCTTTTCGTGACCAACCGGTGTGACGTTTGTTTGGCGGGTCAAATAGTGACTTATTGACAATAGTATAGTAATATATATTTAGTTTTACTGCAACTATAAAGAACTAGGGACGAAGCCTATTGCTTTGTTTTTCTGTAACTATAAATGAAGATCAACCGTTTGATGGATAGGGATAAACAGCTACTTCGCGGGTTTAAGTCCATGGGACACATAGCTGCTTCGCAGTAATGAGTTTTGAGCTATGTCCCCAATAAGATTGCGATATGTCCCTGATGTAAATCTTGTAGTATGTTTCCTATGATTAATATCTGGAGGAATTATATGTGTAGTGTTACAGCCAAAAGAGATCTGTCCCCTCAACAGAACCGTCCCCATTATTGCGCGATCTGCAAGAGAATTTTAGAAATACTTATTAATGCCAACGGTACTTATGTTTCAGGCGAGCATATGAGCAGCGAATTGGGCATCAGCCGTGCTGCCGTTTGGAAGCATATAAAGATTCTTGAAGGGGAGGGCTATGAAATCGAGAGTACTTCCGGCATAGGCTACAGAATGGTCGTAATTCCCGATGTATTGGATTCTAAGACGATACTTTATGGGCTCAAAACTCTAAGATTCGGACATCAGCTTGAAATCTATGGAACAATTGATTCGACCAACAGCAGGGCAAAAAGGTTAGCATTGGACGAAGCATCGGAAGGTACGGTTGTGATTGCCGATACCCAAAGCGCAGGAAGAGGAAGGCTGGATCGTATATGGGTGTCACCAGCTAAAAAAGGCCTATGGCTTTCGGTCATTTTAAGGCCTTCAATAAAGCCTGAAAGAGCCCCTGAACTGACAGTTCTTGCAGCCATAGCGACAGTAAGGGCGCTTGAGAATTTTGCAGGGTTGAATGCATCGATCAAGTGGCCTAACGATGTTGTGATAAACGGTAAGAAGCTATGTGGCATTTTGGCGGAAAGTCAGGCTGAACCGGATGTTATTCGCTCGATTGTTATGGGAATTGGAATAAACGTTAATATGCAAAGAGATGATTTTCCTGACGAATTGAAGGATTTGGCAACTTCATTGTTTATCGAGAAAGACAAAGTTTTCTCAAGAAGGGAGCTTTTGTTGATATTACTTGAAAATTTTGAAGCGATCTATGACGAATACTTAAAAAACAACGATCTTAGTCCATTCCTTGAGTTTTATAAAAGTCGTTCTGTGACTTTAGGAAGAAACGTAAAGGTTATTGCAAGAACATCTTCTTTTGAGGGGTTTGCGCTCGATATCGACAAAGACGGCGCACTTTTGGTAAGAGAATGCGACGGAAGTATAAGAAAAATACTGTCGGCTGATGTGTCTGTGAGAGGGGAATCAGGGTATGTTTAGAGGTTTTATAACAGATATTCCGGGTATTGATGTTGGTCATGCGCATAATATTGATGCCGGTACGGGATGTACGGTTGTATTGTGTAAAAAGGGCGCAGTAGCGGGAGTTGATGTTCGCGGCTCAGCACCCGGTACGCGTGAGACGGATTTGATACGACCGGGCAATTTGATTGAAAAAATTCATGCCGTGATGCTTTCGGGTGGCAGTGCATTTGGGCTTGCCGCGGCGGATGGAGCAATGGAATACCTTGAACAAAACGGTATTGGCTTTGATGTCGGTAAAACAAAGGTGCCTATAGTAGCTTCGGCTGTGCTTTTTGACCTTTACTATAAAGATTGGAGGATTAGACCTGATAAACAAATGGGCTATGAGGCTTGCACTAATGTACGTTCAGCTTTTTTCGAGCAAGGAAGTGTAGGAGCAGGGACAGGGGCTACTGTTGGGAAAATACTGGGAATGAAGAACTCGATGAAAGGCGGCGTAGGTACGGCAAGCATATGCATACCAAATGGGGCGATAGTTGGAGCTATACTTGCCGTTAATTCATTTGGGGATTGCATTGATCCTCTAACGGGAGAGATTATCGCAGGAGCAAAAAATCCTGATACCGGTGGGTTTTTATGCACAAAATCCTATATGTTGTCAAATGGGCTTAATAAAACTGTAAGTATTGGAAACACAACCATTGGTGTTGTTGCGACCAATGCAAGGCTCACAAAAGAACAAGCCAACAAAATAGCCTCAATGGCTCATGATGGCTTGGCGCGTTCTATAAATCCGGTACATACTATGCTCGATGGCGACACTATTTTTGTTATGTCCACCTGCGAGGTTGATGCTGAGTTAAACACCTTAGGAGTAGCGGCGGTGGAAGTTGTAGCAAGAGCGGTTGTCAACGCTGTCAAATCTGCAAATAATGTCTCATAAGTACACCATGAGGAAAATTGATATTGCTGCAAAGTGACTTATTGACGCAAAATCCAGATTATATAGTCACTTATAGCTTATCCCCCTATCGCTTTAACCGTCCCCTTAGTTTACTTCCTTTACTCAGTCATCATAGTGCCGATTCCCTTATCGGTGAATATTTCAAGCACTATAGGATGAATTATTGTTCCGTTAACAATATGGGCGTAATTAACTCCATTCTTAATCGCTTCTATACAGCCGCTGACCTTTGGGATCATTCCGCCGTTTATGATGCCTAGTTCTATAAGTTCAACTGCATTTGCAGCTGTTATAACAGAAATAAGAGAACTTGGATCGGCGGGGTTTCTCCTTATACCGTCAATATCCGTAAGGAAAATCAATTTTTCGGCTTTAAGCGCCCAGGCGATACTGCCTGCAACTGTATCTGCATTTATATTGTAGCTTTGACCGTCCGGGCCTATCCCTATGGGTGAAACTACCGGTATATATTCGTCTTTAGCCAAAAGCTCAAGCAAATTGGGATTGATTCTTTTTATTTCACCTACGTAACCAAGGTCAATTCCGTCTACAGGAGGCATTTTTTCGACTTCGATGAGATTACCGTCCTTGCCGCATAATCCTACCGCTCTGCCGCCTAAAGAATTGAGAATCGATACAATCTCCTTGTTAATCTTGCCAACAAGCACCATCTGTACAATATCGATTGCGGCTTTATCGGTAATCCTTAGTCCTTTGTAAAAGGATGACTTTATCGCCAAGGCGTCAAGCATTTTGCTTATTTCAGGGCCTCCGCCATGAACAACTATAGGGTTCATCCCGACATATTTAAGCAAAGTTATGTCTTGCATTATGCTTTGTGTCACCGCATCATTGCCCATAGCGTTGCCACCGTATTTTATCACTATGGTTTTCCCTCTTAAACGCTGGATATAGGGGAGTGCTTCTATCAGTATTGTGGCTTTATTGATAATAGATTCCATGTTTTTTCTCCATTCTTACAAATACCATCCCGGCTGCGTCAAAGCTGTAGTTTCATCAAATCCAAACATGATATTCATGTTTTGTATGGCTTGCCCGCCTGCTCCTTTAATTAAATTATCTATTGCCGAAACGACTACTATCCTGTTCAAGCGTCTGTCGACGGCAAATCCGATGTGGCACCTGTTTGAGCCGTTAACAAATTTTACTTCAGGCAAAATACCTTCTTTGCAGATATGAATAAATGGCTTGTTACGGTAAAAATCACTATACATATCATAAATATAATTATGTGACACAGAGTCTGTAAGATTTGCGTACATGGTACACAATATGCCGCGCTTTATCGGCAACAAATGAGGAGTAAAGGATAAAGAGATTTCTTTGCCTGAAAGTAAACTCAGTTCCTGTTCGATTTCTGAAGTATGCCTGTGTGTCGTTACCCCATATGCTTTTATGTTTTCGTTTACTTCACAAAAATGTAAGTTTAACGAAACGCTTCTTCCGGCTCCACTTGCACCCGATTTTGCATCAATAATGATTGAATCCGGGTCGATGATTTTTTCTGAGACAAGCGGTGCTAATCCCAATATGGAGCAAGTGGTATAACATCCGGGATTGGCTATGAGATTAGCGGCTTTAATTTGTTCCTTATATAATTCCGGAAGCCCATATATTGACTCGTTTAGCATATCTGGGTATGGATGCTTCATATTATACCATTTTTCATATGTTGAAACCGCCTTGTAACGAAAATCGCCGCTCAAATCTATCACTCTACATTTTCCTTGCCTGAGCTTCTTTACGGTTTCAGCTGATACCCCGTGGGGCAATGAAACGAACACAATATCGCTTTGTTCAGCGATTTCAGCAGGCTCTTTATCTACGCAGATATCATCCGACACACTAAGAAAATTCGGATATACTTCGCTTAGGGCTTTCCCGTTATAGGTTTGCGAGATCATATGTTGTATTTTAACGTTAGGATGGGCATGAAGGAGTCTGATAAGCTCTATACCCGCATACCCTGTCGAGCCCAATATACTTGCTTTGATCAAAACAATCACCTCTTAATGTGGAAACAAGTACAAACTTCGTGTTTGCCCTTGTTTCGTTTATTCTGATTATAATTATACATTATTATGAATAATAATACAAACAGTTTGTATATAACCCGTTTATAAATATGAAGGAATAACGAGCTTAATGTAGAATTATAAAGATGTGTATAATCTGTTAATTGGAGGGATTTTAATGCTTAAAGAGCATCTTTATCATTTAAGTAAAGTTATCGGAAGCCGAGGCTCGGCAACAAATAAAGAAACCCGGGCGGCTGTCTACACACAGGATGTGTTATCCGGATTGGGTTATAAAACGGAAGTATTGCCATTTAGAGCTTTGACTACGTTTTCATGGTTATATTTTGTATTTTATACAGTACCGCTTATAGCATGGATACTCAATATTCCCATACTTTCTTTGATATGTTCGGTACTTTTTTTTCTAGATCTTAATACCTTTCCGGTTTTAAGCCGAATTTTTCCAAAACGAGGGAGCCAGAACGTCTATGCATTTAACCCTGACCTCACGGGTAAAAAAGTCGTAATTGTCGCGCATCTTGACAGTAGCAAGGCAGGTCTTAACTTTAGCCCGGCATTGGTCAAGGGTTTTCGGAATTCGTTTCTTGTAATGGCAGGTTCAATGATTCTGGCTCCATTATTGCTTTTTGCATCTTTTATTTGGGGAGGTGCTTTTAGATGGATGGCGCTTTTGCCTTGCCTTTATCTAGCTTTTACGGCATTAATGCTTCTGCATAGAGAAGTTTGGAACAAATATACCGATGGAGCAAACGACAATGCATCAGGCGTAGCTGCTGCTTTAGCGCTCGCCTCAAAGTGTAAAAACGAACCGCCAAATGGTGTTGAAGTGCGCTTTTTACTCACCGGATGTGAAGAATCAGGGACATATGGAATGATAGATTTCTTGGCTAAACATGGCGATCAACATAAAGACACATTTTTTATTAATCTTGATAATATAGGTTCAGGGAATTTATACTACATGTCTGGCGAAGGGATGTTCCCAGTATATAAAGCAAACGCAGAGCTTATCGACACGTGTTCAACGGTTGCAGGGTGCAGGCCTGAGTTGAATGTTAAACAAGGGGTATACAATCTTTTATCTACGGATGCTACGCCGCTTTTAGCAAGAAAATACAAAGCGATCAGTTTTCTCGCATTAAACGACGAAGGTCTTTTGCCAAATTGGCATTGGCCTTCCGACACATACGAAAATGTCGATATAAAAACAGTAGAAACCGCAGTCGAATTTGTATATGATCTATTAAAAGAGATAGGGAGAAAAAATTTGTATGAGACTCGTCATTTGCGAAACACACGGTGAATTGGGACTAAAAGTTGCGAACGAGGTTGCACGACTTATCAAAAATAAATCGAAGTGCGTATTAGGTTTGCCAACGGGTGAAACTTCGATTTCAGCATATAAAGAGCTTGTAGGTATGTATGAAAATGGAGATGTTGATTTTTCAAACGTAGTAACATTTAATCTTGATGAATATCTAGGAATTTCCAAATCTCATCCTTGCAGTTATCATAGCTTTATGCAGCACAATTTATTCGGACATATAAATATACCCAAAGCCAGTGTTCATATTCCTGATGGTTTAGCTGAATTTCCTGACGAAGAGTGCAAAAGATACGAAAGTCTAATCCAAATATACGGCGGGATTGACCTTTTAATCTTAGGGATAGGACATAACGGGCATATAGGTTTTAACGAGCCGGGGACATCTATTGACACATTGACTCATGTCGTTAATCTGGATATTAGCACAGTGCAGGCTAATTCCAGGTTTTTTGAAAAGATTGACGATGTGCCGAAAAGAGCGATTACCATGGGTATAAAAACCATATTATCGGCTAGAAGGATTATATTGATGGCTTCCGGAGAGAAAAAGTCCCAAATTGTTCACGATGCGTTTGCCAAAGAGATGACAACTGACATACCGGCTTCAGTATTGCAAAAACATAATGATGTTTTGGTTATGCTGGATAAAGAAGCGGCAAGATTGTTTGACAAGTAAAAAAGAGGGGCTGCACCCTCTTTTTGTTTTTCAATATCCATACACATGTTTGCAGCGGTGCCACAGAAGTAATGATGGTGCATTTTCTACCTTATTTCTCCCAAATCATACGGGGTCTCCTGATAAACATGGTAGTTGAGCCAATTTGAATATAGAATATTCGCATGTGAGCGCCATCTCACTAAAGGAGGCTTTGTTGTGTCGTCTCCCGGGAAATAGTTCTTAGGAGTCAATATGTCAAGCCCCTTATTGATATCCCTGTCGTATTCCGTCTTTAATGTCAGCGGATCATATTCCGGATGCCCGGTAACGAAAATTTGACGATAATCCGTTGTTGCTGCTATATAAAGCCCTGCCTGCTCGGACTCTGACAGAACTTCAAGCTCAGGTACTTTTTTGACATCTTCACTTTTTGTCCAAGTGTGTCGTGAATGAGGAACATAAAAAATATCGTCAAAACCTTTTAAAAGCATAGTATTTTTCTTTGTAACAAAATGCGGGAAAATTCCAAACATTTTCTCGCCAAGAGGATATTTCGGGATATTAAAAAGGTGGTAAAGCCCGGCTTGAGCCCCCCAACACACGTGAAGGGTAGAAGTGACATTATGAAGCTTCCAATCGAGAATTTCTTTTAGCTCATCCCAATACGCCACATCTTCAAACTCAAGATGCTCAACCGGCGCGCCGGTTATAATCATACCGTCATACTTTTCGCCTTGTATATCGTCAAAAGTCTTGTAAAACGCAATGAGATGTTCTTCGGGTGTATTTTTGGACTTGTAACTCTTAGGATGCAGTAAAGTGACGTCAACTTGCAGTGGCGAGTTGCTTAATAGCCGTAATATCTGAATCTCAGTCACTATTTTCGTGGGCATAAGATTCAAAAGGACAATCTTTAGTGGTCTTATGTCCTGATGGTATGCACGGGATTCGTTCATAATAAATATGTTCTCGCCGGCGAGAACCGAAGATGCCGGAAGATTGTCCGGTATTTTTACAGGCATCAATTGCGCCACCTTTCTTCAAATAATGGGGACGGTTCTATCGATGGGACAGATCTCCAATATCGAATCTCTATTTTGTCAGTGCTTGATCTAAATCCCAGATAAGATCCTCCACATCCTCTATGCCGATTGAAAGCCTTACCATATCAGGCGTAACTCCTGAAGCTTGCTGATCAGCCTCGTTAAGCTGGGAATGAGTGGTGCTTGACGGGTGAATAACCAGCGATTTGGCGTCTGCAACATTTGCAAGATGAGAGAAAATTTTAAGACTCTCTATGAACTTGACTCCTGCCTTGCTTCCGCCCTTAATTCCAAAAGTAAATATCGAGCCGGGACCTTTAGGGAGATATTTTTGGGCTAAAGTGTAATATTTATTGTTTTCCAGCCCAGGATAATTAACCCATGCAACATTTTTATGATTAAGCAAAAATTTAACTACCTTTTTAGTATTTGAAACATGCCGCTCGACTCTTAAAGACAGCGTTTCAAGCCCCTGCAAAAACAGAAAAGAGTTAAACGGGCTTAAACATGCTCCGGTGTCCCTCAGTAGCTGTACTCTGACTTTAATAATATAAGCAAGAGGTCCTAATGCATCTGTGTATACAAGCCCATGATAACTGGGATCAGGGGTAGTGAGCCCCGGGAACCTTCCGCTGCCCTTCCAGTCGAATTTGCCGGAATCGACTATTACTCCACCTATCGAAGTGCCATGTCCGCCTATGAATTTTGTTGCAGAATGCACTACGATGTCTGCTCCAAACTCAATCGGGCGGCAAAGATAGGGTGTTGCGAAAGTGTTATCCACAATTAATGGCAAGCCGTTGTCATGAGCTATTTTTGCCACTTGCTCGATATCTATGACATTAATATCAGGATTACCTATTGTTTCTATAAATATCGCTTTTGTATTCTCATTTATAGCGTCAGTAAAATTCTGTAAATTGTTTGGATTAACAAGAACAGTTTTTACTCCAAACTTCGGCAGGGTGTTCACAAAAAGGTTGTACGTTCCACCGTACAATGTGCTTGCCGAAATAATCTCATCGCCTGCTTCAGCGATATTTAGTATAGCATAGGTAACTGCCGCTGAACCTGAAGAAACAGCCAGCGCAGCTATTCCGCCCTCCAATTCCGCTATCCTCTTTTCAAACACATCAGTTGTGGGATTCATGATACGGGTGTAAATGTTACCAAATTCTTTCAGAGCAAAAAGATTGGCAGCGTGTTCGGTACTGTTAAACACATAAGATGTCGTCTGATAAATTGGAACAGCGCGGGAATTTGTCGTAGGGTCAGGCGTTTGACCTGCATGTACCTGTAGTGTGTCGAATTTCAGTTTTCTTTCGTTCATCTTTTTTCTTCCTTTCGTAGCAATCATATAGATTTAGTAGGATATAGCGGTAAAAAAAATTTTCTGGTCTTGGCAAAAATTAAAGCCTCTTCTATGGCAGAAGAGGCTCGAAAAAAACTTCTCGACTCTCTCATCTGCCAGGTAAAACCTGCAGGAATTGGCACCTTGCGCTTTTTGCACCGGTTGCCGGGCTTCATAGGGCCAGACCCTCCGCCACTCTTGATAAAAGAGATCCTATTACGAATAATAGCACCGGAAAATCAGCGTGTCAATAATTTTTTGCGATTTTTTTGATATATTAACGCTTCGAATTATGGTACTATTTAGATGGAAAAGATGATGGATTGGAGAATTTTGTGTTAAAACAGGCGACTCGATTTATATTCGTGTTAGTAACAGTGTTGATGCTTGCAGGGTGTACTGCTCAGCCTGAAAAATCGTACACAAAAGATTTGTTTGCGCTGAACACTTTTATATCTTTAAGAGCATATGGCGCTAAAGCCCAACAGGCCATTGAAATAGCTATAGACCGTATTCATGAGATTGAGAAAAGAATGAGCATCACGATCGAAGACAGCGATGTTGCCCAAATAAATACCAATTCAGGAATAAAGCCTGTAGAAGTGCATGATGATACTTTTTATGTGATTAAGACCGCACTTTATTATTCAGAATTGACAAAAGGCAAGTTTGATATAACGATTTACCCTATAGCAAGGCTTTGGGGAATAGGTACGGAAAATGCCAGAGTTCCTGATATAATTGATATACAGCACAAATTACCCCTTGTCAATTATCGGAATGTTTTATTGGACGAAAAAGAGATGACAGTTTTTTTAGCAAATAAAGGCATGGGAATAGATTTAGGTGGGATCGCTAAGGGCTACGCCGCGGACGAGGTAGTAAGAATATTAAATGAATCGGGAATCGAACATGCGATTATCAATATGGGGGGAAGCATAACCACACTTGGAAGCAGGCCTGATGGGAATCTGTGGAGGATTGGCGTGCGAAACCCGAGGGTGCAAAACGGTGATCTTGAACACATGGCCATAATTGAATCAAAAGGCACAAGCATTTTAAGCGCTGGGGATTATGAGCGTTATATTTTGGATGTTTATAAAGAAACAGGAAGGCGTTATCATCATATTTTTGATCCTTTCACGGGATTTCCTGCTAAAACCGGTGTTACAGCAACAACAGTCGTATCTCGATCAGCAATTGAAGCCGATGCACTATCAACTGCGATGTTTGTTATGGGAGTAGAGAAGGGGCTTGACATGATTGAGGGGATTGAAGGTGTAGAAGGCTTGGTCATAACTGATGACAAAAAAGTTTTTTTATCGAAAGGGTTGGTAGAGCGCATCGAATTTACTGATCCTTCATTTTTTTTAGCGCCATGAGTTTTAAAATGAAAGTGAACTCCGTAGTCAAACAAGCGCAAGCAATATTTAAACCCTGGGACGCCCTCGTATATGGGATGGTTATAGTAATAATGGTGGTTGGATTTGCCAATGTGCGCATATTGATGGGAAATGGTCGGGAACGTTTGGCAATAATCGAAATGGATGGAGAAATAATCGATACCATTTATTTAGAACAAAACAAGATTGCTCAAGAAATTCGGATAGACGCGGGCGATGGGAAATACAATGTCATTTTAGTAGGATATGATTACATTGAGATTCTCGAGTCAAACTGCCCTGATCAGGTTTGTGTAGGATGGGGCAGAATTAGATATACGGGGCAAACAATAGTATGTCTTCCTTTCAGAATAGTTGTAAGGATTGTTGGACGAACTGAGCAAGCACCGGTCGATGATATTACATGGTAGTCATAAATAAAACATTTAACAGCTTTTTCCTGAGGTTCAAGGAATTTTAAGGTACGCATTATTATTTTGGTACGATTGAAGTCTTGGAGTTTATATGACAATGAGGAGTAAAATGAGTCCCAAAAAGTTGATTGTTCTTGCTATCATCATTTCAACTGCCTTGGTAATACACTATTTTGAGAGTTTTATTCCTGTGCCCGCGCCTGGGGCAAAGCTTGGGCTTGCAAACATCATGCTGCTCATAACTCTTGTGCTGTATAGCCCTTATGAAGCCGTGTTGGTTCTTGTAGTGCGCTCGGTTTTAGGATCGCTAATGGCGGGTAACCCATGGTCTGTTATATATAGTTTGTCAGGCGGGTTTCTAAGTTTGATCGTTATGGTTATTTTATATTATAAATTCGGGAAACATATAAGTTTGGCAGGAGTTAGCACACTTGGGGCAGCGTTTCATAATATCGGGCAATTGATAGCTGCTTCGATTGTTTTTGGGACATTTGGGATATTTTATACTTATTTACCTGCTTTGATGCTGTTTTCACTTTTTACCGGAACTTTTACCGGAATAGCGGCACATTTCTCGGTGCGCAACCTAAAAAAAATTATCGGAAGCTTATAATTTGAGCGCCTTGGCAGATCTGTCCCCTCGATAGAACCGTCCCCATTATTGGGATTTGCGTTAAGCTGACATTCATGCTAAAATTTCATTTGTCGGGGACATACATATTATGTATCATCTAAATTTTTTTGATCAGCGGTGTGTCCTCATACCTTTGCTTTTAATTGAAAGGAAATCAACGATGCCTAGCAATAAACAGGAATTTGTGACACATTTGACGTCCAGAGACGAAGATTTTTCGCAGTGGTATACCGATTGTATTTTGAAATCCGATCTTGTTGACTACTCACCTGTCAAAGGCTGCATGGTGATCAAACCATACGGGTATGGCATATGGGAAAATATTCAAAAAGAGCTTGACGAAAGATTCAAAGAAACGGGGCATAAAAATGCCTATTTCCCTCTTTTTATACCTGAAAGCTTTTTGAAAAAAGAGGCCGAGCATGTGGAGGGTTTCGCTCCTGAAGTGGCTTGGGTAACAAGGGTAGGAAGCGAAGAGCTTGCCGAGCCGCTTGTTGTTCGTCCTACATCAGAAACAATTATTTGTGCGATGTATTCCAAGTGGATACAATCATATCGCGATCTTCCCCTGCTTTACAATCAATGGTGCAATGTCGTTCGCTGGGAGAAATCGACAAGGCCTTTTCTTAGAACATCGGAGTTTTTGTGGCAGGAAGGGCATACGGCTCATGCGACATTTGACGACGCACAGGAAGAAACGCTAAAAATGCTTGAAGTTTATCGCGAATTTGCTCAAAATGTGCTTGCTATACCAGTTGTGGCCGGGCAAAAGACCGATAAAGAGAAATTCGCAGGGGCTATGACGACATATACGATAGAAGCTCTTATGCATGACGGGAAAGCTCTGCAGGCGGGTACTTCGCATAATTTAGGGCAACATTTCGCTAAAGTATTTGATATAACATATCTTGACAGGGATGGACAACTAAAGTTTGTATGGCAGACATCATGGGGAGTATCGACTCGCCTTATCGGTGCTCTAATAATGGTTCACGGGGATGAGAGAGGTCTTGTTCTTCCCCCTAAAGTCGCATCGGTGCAAGTTGTAATAGTACCTATAGCGATGCATAAGGAGAAAGTCCTTGATACGGCGGCAAAAGTCGCGGATGAATTAAAAAAAGCCGGAATAAGAGTGGAATTGGATGATCGTGACAGCCAATCTCCCGGCTATAAATTTAACGAATGGGAATTAAAAGGAGTACCTATAAGGCTTGAGATTGGTCCTAAGGATGTGGCTCAAAATCAGGCAGTGTTGGTGAGAAGGGATGATTTCACGAAAACTGCTGTCAGCCTTGATAATATAGCGGAATCGGTAAGTGGCGAGCTTAACTCCATACAGAAGGATTTATATGAAAAAGCTTTGAAAATAAGAGAAGAACACACCTTTAACGCAAATGACATAAATGAGTTTAAAGAAGCCCTAGATAACGGCAAAGGCTTTGTCAAGGCGGCTTGGTGTGGTGAGCGAGAATGTGAGGATAAAGTAAAAGAAGAGACCGGCGCAACGGCAAGATGCATATCTTTTAATGATCAGGTAACAGATGAGTCATGCTTGTTGTGCGAGCACAAGGCTAAGCACATAGTATATTTCGCAAGGGCATACTAAATAGTCGTCAGTCGTAAGGCGGTCAACCAGCGGGACGTTTGTTGGGCACGCAATAGATATTAGAGATTGAACACATGAGATTTGAAATGAATATTATAGGTAGTATTGGTGTTCGCAGATCTGTCCCATCGATAGAACCGTCCCCAATATTTAA
>Ga0209105_100072_pt1 | contig 35966 bp, 23 predicted proteins | sample SedPBSmetaG_FD_184158 | JGI IMG/M metagenome (GOLD analysis project Ga0209105, IMG submission 184158) | Freshwater sediment bacterial and archeal communities from Indian Creek, Illinois, USA to study Microbial Dark Matter (Phase II) -... | ecosystem: Environmental > Aquatic > Freshwater > Creek >...
TTACGTAGGGACATCTGGTTTCTTAACAAATCTCGATCATTTTATTAGGAATTATATCGCCTAGGTCAAGTCTAATACCTTCATGGTATGCCGGGCTTATTCCCAAAGTAATAATGAATGTCTGATGATGTTCATAAAAAAATGTCGCCTCAAAGGTATTTTTTGAATGTTTACCTTGCGACAATTGGCAGAAAACGGATTCATGATTTTGCCGTGCAAAAAATTGTAAATAATATTGACAAATCCTACAACAATTTGTAAAATAGTAAGCATTAAATTATATTTTGATGAAACTCCAAAAAGATCCTGTATCAACGGTTTATAAGTTTCACTTTAGATTTACCTCAAATGCCTTTTGCTATTGTTAGCATGAATCATAGCTCTAAAGAGTTTGAAAATAAATAACGTAAGGAGTGTTTAAACATGGCTGACGGAGATGACGCGATGGGGGCACTTATAGGAGGAATAATTGGAATTGCATTGCTGCTTTTCGTCTTGTATGTCATTATACTCATCGCAACCGCTATTGCAACTATTGCTGCGACCGGGGGTTTTCTTTGGGGCGGTGGGTGGGCAGTCCTTAACTACGGAAGGTCTATCAAGCAAAACTTGATCGATAGCAATCGCACATCTGCGGCTGCGTGATAATTTCCGTTTTGCAAGGCAAATTCTGCAACAAAGCAACAATTACCGATAGCAATGGCAAAATTAGTCATTGTTTCTCTAATTAGCAGGTTGATTGTGCTAAACTCGTGCTGCTAATGTATAGCGCAATGTTTTTCAGTGCGTTCTTATGGAAAGGAGGTTAAAAAGTGGCCACTAACCCGCAGCCGGCAAAAAAAAGCTATTTCTTTGAAAAGGGATACATAGATTTAAGGAACACCATTAAAGGTGCATGGAAACGCAATATTGATTCCATCAGACATTACAAATCTAATATTGGCTCATTGAAACGAACCATTACTAAAGCAGATATACTGGTGATCTTCAAAGGTATCGTTAATATCATGGGGATGATCTCGGTTCTTTTGTTCGGTTCAATAATCACCCTTGTAATTAGCCTGATAAACATTGCTGTATTATTATCTTTTATGTTTTTGGTGTACATTGGTTTCACTTTCATTTGGGTGGTGGATCGCATATACCTATTTAGAAATAATATTTTCACTGCTTGTCATGAGTGTAAGGAAAAGATGCTGATCCCGACATACATTTGCCCTAAGTGTGCAGCCAGGCACTCTAAATTGACTCCTGGTGTTTATGGCATACTAAGAAGAACCTGCAATTGCGGAAAAAAGCTTCCTACATCTTTTTTCTTTAATGTCAGCGGACATTATCGCCGAGATCTTAGCGCGATTTGTCCATACTGTAAACACGATTTAAGAGATAGGGAAACCGTACCCATTTGCATTCCGATTGTTGGTGGTCGTTCTGTAGGGAAAACTGCTTTTATTACGGCCTTTTCGCATGATTTTATTAAAAAAGTAGCCCCTGCGAAAGGCTGGGAGATAGACTCCTATAACCCTACGAAGGACGCCATTTATAAAGAGATAGTGCAGGATTATGATACCGGCAGCACGAGAATGACCGATCGACCTCAAGATATTAACAAACCCAGTTCTGTTTCGTTCAGCTTTTTTGTGAAAGGACCTGAATTTAATCCTGAAAGATTAGTTCATGTTTACGATATAGCCGGTGAGGTCTTTACGGATAACAGTGAAAACGAGATGCAGAAACAATATGAGTATTGTCATGGTATTGTTTTTGTGGTTGACCCTTTTTCAATACCGAGTATCCGTTATAAATATGAAAGCGAATTAGCGCCGGAGGATATCGCAGGCATTGGCAAAGCTGATATTAACGGTGTTGTAAATTCTTTCTTGAACAAGTTGAGAGAGGTTACAGGTCTTACGGATTACAAAATGTCAAAGGTTCCAATCGCCATAGTTGTAAACAAGATTGATTCAGCTGGATTATTCACTGAAATAGGACAAGGAGCAATTAAAGCATTGATGGTTTCCGACCCTGTGAAATACAACAATGCACAAGATGTGCAAGACTATTTATGCAGAAAGTTTTTGGAAGACAATGGAATGGAAGCTTTTCTGAACAATGTGAACATTAAGTTCAAGAATAATCGCTTTTTTGCTTGCAGTGCCATTGGGCACCCGAGGGACAAGGGAGCCTATCAGCCGCAGGGTATTATGCAACCGATGGAGTGGCTTTTCAGGAATGCCGATTCCAAAATGGCTAAGCTTTGGAATGATACAACCTATACGAACAAGCCATTTGCGTTGACTTTGAAAGAGGAGGAACAATTAAATGCCTGAGAACCATTGTAAATCATTGAAAACCAATGAGGTTCAAGCTGCTATCGATCCTGATGCTGATGCAGAGGCCGAAGCGCTTGAGAACAATGATGGAAGAAATGATGAGACTTCTATCAATGTTGACTCGAAATCCACTCCAGATTCTGAGGACGATGATATGATCGCTCAAAATGGCACTAAACCCACGGTACTTGAAGAGCTTAATGCGCTTAGCAATCGCATTTTATCCCTTGAAAAGCTTTTTGAAGCAAAAATTCTGCGCACTGGTAATGAAGAAAAGGTCATTGACCAAATGCACCGCGAATTGCAGAAGTACAAAGAAGATATGTATTCACAATTGGTTCGTCCGATTCTTTTGGATATGATTGAAATGCGAAACAGCATATTGCGTGTAGCTAAGGCGCATTCAAACAAGTCGGAAACCGATCAGAATATTCCTCTTAAGACATTTTCTTTGTACGCTTACGATATTCAGGAAATTCTCGAAAAGAACAACGTTGAAATCTTCAAAAGCGAAGAAAAGTCAGATTTTACACCCGTCCGTCAGAGAGCGATTAAGAAAATAATCACCGACGACCAGAGCCTTCATGGCAAAGTGGCTGAATCGTCAAGCGATGGGTACCACTATAACGGCAAGACAATATCCGCAGAAAAGATCTCGATTTACTATTACGAACCTTCACAAGTGCAGAAGACGAAAAATAATGATCTAAAGGAGGAAGTACAAAATGGCTAAGTATGTTTTTGGAATTGACCTCGGAACTACCTACTCTTGCATCGCATATGTGGATGAAACTGGCAGAACCACAGTAATAAAAAACTCAGAAGGAACAATTACAACCCCATCTGTGGTCAATTTCGCGAGTCCGACACAAGTTGTCGTCGGGCAGATTGCAAAAGAAAATGCTGTAATTGATCCTAAAAACACCGCAACATTTGTGAAAAGATTGATGGGGAAAAGTAATTTCGCTATAAACTACAACGGTGAAGACAAATCACCCGAAGAAGTATCCGCTTACATACTTAGAAAGTTAGCGTCAGATGCTTCAAATATGATTGATTCGCAGGTAAAAGATGTAGTAATAACTTGTCCGGCTTACTTTGGAAGCGCCGAAAGAACTGCAACAAAAAATGCAGGTATAATCGCCGGATTGAATGTACTTGAGATAATAAGCGAACCTACGGCAGCCGCTTTGTACTATGGTTGCACAAAGGAACAAGAAGTCAAGACCTTTCTTGTCTATGATTTAGGTGGCGGAACTTTTGATGTAACGATTATGAAAATCAGCGCAGACAATATTGAGGTTATATGCTCTGACGGAGATCATGAACTCGGCGGAAAAGATTGGGACGAAGCCGTAATGCGTTTTCTTAAAGACGAGTTTGTGTCTGAAACACGATTTGACGGCGATTTTGACGAGTACTCACAGCAGGATTTGCGCTTAAAGGCAGAAAAAGCAAAGCAACAATTGTCTTCTAAAGAAGAAGTTCCTGTTATGCTTGACGCTGCCGGTTTACGCGCAAAAATCAATCTTTCCAGAACTACTTTTAACGACATCACTTCAGTCTTGCTCAATCAAACGATCGAAAAGACTGAAGCTACCATTGCCGTTGCAAAAGACAAGGGCTATATCATCGATGAGATTATGTTGGTTGGTGGCGCCACAAGGATGCCGCAGGTAACAGAGGCATTGGTTGCCAAGTACGGCATAAAGCCAAAAATTCTGGAGCCCGATGAAGCTGTCGCAAAAGGTGCCGCTATTCACGCTGTGAACGTATATATTAACCACCAGAAGAACTTGTCAGAGTGGGAAAAAAAAGTATCCGCCGGCAGAGCAAGTGCTGAGGATCGTCCTGATCAACTCCTGCTTGATAAGAAAGCGGAATATCAAGAAGCACTTAAGGTTGATCCAACAATGATGTCCATCGGCGGACGCATGAAAGAGATTATTGTAGCGACAACAAAAAGCTTCGCTCTTAAAGTCATTGTTAACGGAAAGTTTCAATGTTGCAATATGATAGTCAAAAATGAACCTATGCCCGATGGCTCAGTGAGAGTGACAAGGCAATTTGGAACTAAAGATGAGAATCAACCTACTGCTGATCTTGTTGTGTATGAAAGCGATATCATGGATGAATATTTTGATGCTGATGAAGTATATGTCTTAGGTACCGCAACCATGGAATTGGCTAAAAACCTTCCAAAAGGATCGCCGCTTGAAGTCACCTTTACCTTGAATACGGAAGGAATACTTGAGGTTTACGGACGAGATTTGACCAGCAACAAAGAAATCCGCGCGACCATGCAAGCAAAAGGCATCATGGCATCTGAGAAAGTTGATGGGTTAAGAGAAAAGTCCAAAAATGTTGTCGTAATGTAGTAATACCTTTTAACTTGATGTAAGATTGTGACAGGATAAGATGGATTAGGAGAAAATCATGAGGTTACGAGTTGGTATTGATCTTGGAACCACTTTCAGCGCTGTTGCACGAATTGATGAGCAAACGGGTAAGCCTGTTATTGTTAAGAACAGTTTTGGCAGTGCAATAACACCATCGGTGCTTTGTTTTGAGCGGAATGGAAATATACTCTTTGGCGAAGATGCGAAGAACATGCAGGCAAGCGGCGATAAAAATGCTGTAGCTTTTTTCAAGAAAAGCATGGGCAAAAACTCTTTCTTAGTTGACATTTTGGGTAAAATATACAATGCAACGGATTTGTCCGCTATTTACCTGAAAAAACTCAAAGAGGAAACAGAAGTGCAGATTGGCGAAAAAATAGACGCCGCTGTTATCACGGTCCCTGCCTATTTTACGCACAAAGAACGTTTAGCAACGATCGAGGCCGGCAAAAGAGCCGGTCTTGAGGTGCTTTCAATAATTAACGAACCTACTGCAGCCGCTTATGCGTATGGATTAAGTGAGCGAGGAATTGAACAAACTGTTTTGATTTATGACTTGGGCGGCGGAACTTTTGACGTTACAGTAGCATACATAAACCAAGACAAGATAAACATTTTAGGAAGTGATGGCGATCACGAGTTAGGAGGCAAAGACTGGGACGATTGCATTGCACGTTTTCTTATAATGGAGTTCTTAGAACGATATGGCGTTGATATTAGCGAAGACCCTGGAATGGTTGCGTCTCTTTTTGTTACTGCTGAATCAGTCAAAAAACAGCTTACAGCGCGAGATATCGTGAAAGTGCCCATTATTTATAAAGAAACTAAAGGGACAATCGAAATCACAGAGCAAATATTCGAATCCATATCTCAGTTTCTAATCGGCACAACAAAAGAAGTGACTGAACGACTGCTCTTTTCTATCAATCTATCATGGAAAAATATTGACGGTGTAATTCTTGTTGGCGGCTCTACAAGAATGCGAATGGTACACAAATATATCCTTGAGATGTCAGGAAAAGCTCCATTGAGCGGAGTCAATGTTGACGAGGCAGTCGCGTTGGGCGCAGCGATTCGAGCAAATATCACAGACAAAGGACAACCGCTTCCATCAATTGGCAGCGGATTGTTTGGCAGAAAGAAAGGTGAACCCATAGCTATTCAGGGCGCAAAAGCTGTTTCCGACGTCACTGCCCATTCTCTTGGTATGATCTCGATCAGCCAGGATGGTGAGCGTTATATCAACAGCCAAATTATCAAAAAAAACAGCAAGATACCCACCAGCAACACAAGAGCGTTTAATTTCAGAACAAGAGCTAAAAATAACGAACTTGAAGTCTATGTTCTTCAGGGAGAATTTGAACGTCCACTCGATAACACAGTAATCAATAAATACGTAATTACAAAAATCGAGAAAACTAATCCGCCCAAATCAATAATAAACGTAACTTATCACTACACATCCGATGGCGTTATTGAGGTAAGTGCCGTTCAACAAGAGACAAACAGAAAATTACCTATCCGCATAGAGCCGGTTCCTAAAGACATGAGTTGGGCTGACGGTTCACCTAAAGACCAAAAAGAATCAGGCGTAATGCCTGAAACAGAGGTGATTTTGGCTATTGATCTTTCCGGCAGTATGCGTGGTGAGCCGATTAAGAAAGCCCAAAAAGCCATGATTGATTTCGTAAACGAAATGGATTCAGATTACACCAAAATAGGTATAGTTGCATTTGCTGATACTACAAGTTGCATCCTGTCTCCTATTGATAATTATGAACAGGTTGAAAACACAATCAAAAAACTTGAAAGCGTTAACGTGGGATTTGGTAATAGTGCGGAACCCTTTACCCGTGCTCATTCTGAGTTAAAGCATGGTGAAGTTCGCTATTTAGTCGTTCTGACTGATGGCCGTTGGGATAATCCTCAAGCAGCAATAACATCGGCAATTCGTTGCCACAAAGCCGGCATTGAAGTTATGTCGTTAGGCTTTGGTTCGGCTGACTATAATTTTCTCAAGCAGATTGCATCAATCGAGGAATTCGCTTCGCTTACAGACCTTACCAACCTTGGGGGTTCTTTCTCAAAGATAGCGCAAGCCATCGGAGAAGGCTCAAGGGGAATTGCAATTCGATGAAACACAAAGAGGTAACCTAAAATGGCTGAAAACTGGTATCTTATTCTTGAGCTTGAATTTGATCCTAATCCGATTCAGGATCAAGCTAAGATTGAAGAAAAAATTGATGATATGCAAAAATTCTGGGCACGAAATGTCAATCACATGACAAAGGGTGCAGAGTATAGAAAATATATGCAAATGATTCCGGATATTCGCAAAGCGATGGGCAATCCGGATGAGCGCAAGCGTATGATTAGAGAAGCTTGCGATATTACCTATGGCGCTGTCGATAAATTGTTGAAGTTAATCCGTAAATCGGAAATTACAGATGACGAAGTAAACAAAGCTGCGACAAAGCTAAAAGTTTCAGCAGATATTGTGAAACGTCGGGCGGTTGCGCTTGGCATTAACGTTGTTGCGGCAAAGACTGCTGATTATCAGGCTACTTATGAGAAACATTATAAGACACAGCCACAGGATGCGCATAAATTCAGCGGCATGGAAACTTTGCTAAAGGTTTTTATTGTAGATAATCTATATTCGTTTTTGTTCATGAATACAACGATAAAACATGCAAACAACCTTCCATGTGATAATCTTCGTCAAAGAGCAAGTGAAAAGAAAAATAAAGAGTTTAATAGACCAAATGACGATGTTCATAGCTCCGGACGCAAGCTTTGTGATCATTGCGAACTGACATTTAAAGATGACAGCACAAAGGACATATATGACAGATACCTTGAATATACCAAACGTAAAGCTATTCTTAATAGCGTTAAGAATATCGCAGATATTTCAGGCGAACTTTCCTCTGAGCAAGGTGAAGTGTTTATTGGGCAACTCACGGAGTTATTCAAAGATAGAAAGCTTTCAATCGAGGTTTTGCAAGCTTTCTGTAAAATCGAAAAAATTGTATATACTCCAACTGCCGGTTTTGCGCAACCTTCGGCTAACCTGAATGTTTGCCGCTGCGGATGTACAAATGATGTTTCAGATGGCAGAAAAGTCTGCCTAATCTGCGGCACGGATTTGTATATAAAGTGTCCAAATTGCGGCACGGTCAATGATGCTCATATTAAGGTATGCAAATGCGACTTCAAGCTTGAAAACATCAATAAAGCTTTAGCCCTGTGCGATTTGGCCGAACATGCCGTTAACGCAATGGATTTTTCGATTGCGCAAGCGCATCTTAAGAATGCTGAAAGATTTTGGCCAGATAACGAAAGGATTAAAAAGCTTGTCGTTCACTTGGATGACAGGAAAAATCAAGTAGGATCTACCGTTGACGCCATGCGCAATGCTGTTGCTGAAAAGGGTTATTGCGAAGCAAAGAAGCACTTTCAGTTTATTCGTAAGCTATTTCCCGATTATTCTGAGCCTGATCTAGAAGAAAAAATCACAACAGCAATTAAAACTGCGGATCAATATTTGAAACAAGCACAAACAGCAAAAAGTGAACAAAACGTCATTGATTTTTGTTCAAAGGCATACGAAGTTTGTACGGATTATTCCGGTATCAAGGAGCTAGTTTCCAAATATCCTCCGCAGGCACCAACTAATCTTAAAGTTTCTGTTGACGGAAACTCTCGAACAAACTATTTGAGTTGGGATAAAAGTTCTACGGTTGGCTCAGTATACTATTGCGTTGTTCGGAAAGTAAATGCTGTTCCGGTTAATGTTGGCGATGGAGAATTACTGGGCAGAGTAAGTATGTGCGGGTTTAATGATAATAAAATTGAAGCTGCTGAAAATTATTTTTATGCTGTATTTACCGAAAGAGCGGGAGTGTACTCAAGTGCGCTTGCTTCTAAATCCCATTCAATCAATCTTTTTGAGATTACCAATGTAACTATAGCTGCCGGCGACTCGCTGTTACAGTTGGAATGGTCTGCTCTCCCACGTGGCGCAACCGTCGAGATATACAGGAAGACCGATTCTGACATAGACGAAAAAATCAAATCTATAACTTCTGTTAGTTATTTGGACAGTGGTCTATCAAATGGCAAACCATACCATTACACAATTAAACTTGCATACAATGTAAACGGGCTAAGGTATTTGACTAATGGTAAACCTATTACGGGAATTCCGACAAAGCCTCCGAAGGCTATTGACTCATTGAGCGTTAAACCAGGCAATGGGAATACCTTTATTGCCGTTTGGAGTAATCCGGATAATGTTGATGTCGAATTATATTGTTCCACAAAACGACCAGAATACAACTTTGGTGACCTCATTGCCCAAACTGTATTGGAAACAAAAATGCGGCGACTAGCCCTTAACAGGATGTCACGCACTTCGGCTACATTTCAGTATACGGGGAATGATTTGCTCTATATTGCTACCGTTGTAGTCAAATCCGGCTCTGTGATTTTTGGAGCTATTTCCAGAGTCAGCAAGGGAGAAACGGTCAAAATTAATAAGATTGCAGCCGTCAATGAGAAGATTTACATTTATATTGACGTTGCACGCGGAGCAACAGGATTTATCGTTTTATATCGCTTTGACAAGTTCCCCGAAGATATTAGCGATGTTAAGACAGTAAGAAAATTTATCCCATTGAAACAATATCAACATCACAGTGCTTTGGTTTTAGATACGCTTGAACACAAAAATTATTATTTTTCTGTTTTTGCCGAGTTCACACGAGACGGGGAGAAAGATTATTCTGTTGGCTCAAATTATCTATTTTCCAATGTATCTAAGAATGTTATCACCTACTCGATAGTTGTTGCAAAGAAAATTATTGGAGATAGTTATGTTTTGCTGGAATTTGAAGCAGAAAACAGATCTTTCATTTTGCCTGATATAGAAGTTATGTCGTCAATAGGAAGCACACCTATGGTCAAAACTTCTGCAGAGCTCCTCCATATAATTCCTTCACAAACGGTAAACGGAAGCTTAAAAGTGAAAATTCCTTATCAAAAAAGACTGCTAAAAGATACGTACATAAAAGCCTTTCTGAAAGATGAGTCGTTGGCCACAACGAATCAACTGAAATTAAAGGTGAAGTCAAATTACAAAATCAGCTAGGAGAATTACCATGCTGTTTAAGAAATCTACGTTCATATGCCCATATTGTTTTGAGAAGCATGAGTTGTCCTCAGCTCAATTTCGATGTATAAACAGACGATGTAAAGATGTCGATGACGCTGAAATGACAAAATATGAAGGCGGTGATCCGAAAAGCCCCGCAAAGGGGAAAACATGCTTTGTTTCTCCCCCCGGAAGCTCTTTCGCAGTGCCTAAATCAGCAGAATGCCCTGAGTGCAAACAAAAGACATATAAGATTGTTTGCCCATCCTGCCACAACACATTGCCTGAAAGCACGTTGCTGGGGCGTGACATGATCATTTCTGTCGTTGGCGCCCGTGACACAGGGAAAAGCCATTTTGTGGGTGTAATCATCCGAGAACTTATTGATCGTATATCAGTTAAATTTGGCGGCGCGATGGTGGCTTTTGGCGATAGCATGAATAGATATGAAGAAAACTTTGGCAGATTGCTCTATAATGAACTTCAAAAGCTTGATCTAACACAAAGCTCACTAAAAAATGTAAAAAACAGCGCTTATAGACCACTTATTTTTAAATTCCAAGTCAAGAACAAAGTTCTGTTCCGCGAGATAATTGACAGCTTCACTTTTGTATTCTTCGATACCGCAGGTGAAGATTTGAATGATCTTGATACCATGAGCACTGTAAACAAGTACATATGCAAGTCGGTTGGGATCATTTTCCTTCTTGACCCTTTGAAAATCCCAACAGTATTCAATCAGTTGGATAGCAAAGTCATTGCGCGCGCCTCAACTCTTGATTGGAGGCAGGCAACAAGAGCAGATGATATTATGTCACGAGTATCTACATTAATACGCAATGATCGAAATATGAGGTCGAGCAAAAAAATCGATATCCCTGTTGCTGCAGTCTTTTCAAAATTCGATGTAATTGAATCTCTCGTATCCGCCGGTTGCACGATTTTAGAGCCAAGTCCACACTGCACAGAAAAAGCTTTTGTATTATCCGATTGGCACAACGTAAACGGAGAGATTCAAGGCTTGTTGAAGGCATGGGGAGCAGATGCTTTCATGGCTCAATTGGATGTTAATTATACAAATTATTCTTATTTTGCGGTTTCCGCGCTTGGACTTAACAATAACCCACGAGAAAACCGCAGCATTGAACGTCCAAGACCACATCGTATTGAAGACCCCCTACTATGGATATTGAAAGAGAACCATGTGATAAAAGCAAAATGAAAGGAGTACTTACAAATGAGTAAACATCAGATCATTTATACTTCTTGCATGAGAGGCATTAACAGTATTAACGATGGTCAACAGATTTACTCTTATGACGCTTTGTTCAAAAATAGTAAATCCGATGATGTGAATAGGTTGTTTACTTACCAGGTGCCGTCGCTTCAACCCGGAGTTATTATGACCGAGGAGTTGGCTAAAACGATGCCGCAGGCGTTTATATATCGTCGCCTTAACATCGATTCTTGCGCAATTGCGCTAAACACCTATCTGGGCAGAGATTACATGGGAAGCACCGGGCGTTTTGGCAACCATCTCAGTCATACAGTCATTTGTGATATTAATGATCTGACTCACTATCCGTGCGAATTTTGCGGCAGTAACATCTTACGGAGCCAAATGGAGTTTTCTGAGGTTAATAGTCCCGATAAACCGCCATTTCTTCCCGAGCCTGAGCTTGTAAAGGGTCATTTGATTAGTACGAAACAAGTTTTTGATTTTTTGAGCATTGAAAATCGGATGAGTGTATACAAAAAGATGCTGTCTGCTATGCTAACATTTGAGAGAACAAAAAAACGCATCGTCATTTGTGATAAGCCGGAAAATATCGTTATGTGGATTGCGGCTTTACATTATTCTCTGCCACTCAAATTGGCTCTTAACGTAAATTTCACAACCTACGAGTTCGAACCTTCTCTCTCATTTTCACAGATTTGCGGAGTGATTCCAACTGGTACGCAATATTCATCAAACAACACTACGGCACATTTTATTTTTGACTTTTTTCAAAACATAATTCCTGATATTGATACCGAGGGTGAATTCTTTGACTTCATTGATGTTGGGATGTCTTTTTCCTATGACAGTCTTCATGCATTTCACGAATTTGTTTCATCAAAGCTGACTTACCCAAAAGCTGATGAACGATACTATCATGCATATTCGCTTTACTGTTTGTTTTCAGATGGAATAGAAACCCTTTCTCTTGAAACATTCAAAAATGCGGCGCAAATTTCAAATGATTTTGCATTGGATTCTGAAAAGCTTGCTCTGGTAAAAAAACTGTTGGATCAAAAAAGGTTTTTACTGTCTTTTGATTATACTTATTCAATAGAAGTTATAAAATTTTTATTAGCACACTTTAATCAGTTGGCAACTGCATATCAAGAGCAAATAAAAACGTTAATTGTTGAAAAAACTATTGACGCCTTTACTTCCCCTTCGGTAGTAGAAAATAGTTTCATTAAATTCTACAAAGAACTTGAGCCTCTCTGCAAAGTAAACCAAATCAGCATTCCATATGAGTTGATGAAAGATACGAATCGAGATATGCTTCTTTCTTCCATGAGAAAAGATGCGACAACATGGAAATGGGAGTTCATCGTTGACATTTTGTGCGAATATATTTTAATAAAACCAGTTTTAACCGATGAGTTATCGATAGATTTTCAAATAGGGCAACTTTTTCGAGGTATTATTCTATCAGTATATTCAACCGATGATAATCGCGGATTTTCACTGCTCACCAAAATTATAAATAAATTTTCGCATGATTGGAAGTATCTTTCCAACATGGCTCTAAACCTTGAAAGCATATTATTCGACGTTCAAAATTCAAAGAGCATCATAATTGCTCTATGGGAGTATGTCTATCAAACGGTTGTTAAAAAACATTCGGCTAACAGGCAAAACATATATGTTTTTTTCCTGTCAGACGAACGATATGAGCAAGTATTTGCAATATACAGTAAACTGCTTGTTGTAGCACGCAACACCAGAGAAGCAAAGGAGTTATGCAGTGAACAGCTCAACTTTTCAAATATAAGGTATGTTCAGGATTATAGGGGAAAAGTTTTTGCCTTATACTATGATTACCTGATGTCGAACAGGGATGCTGATACTGGTTTAGCTAAACTCGAGCTATTGCAATCCACCATACAAAAGGGTGTAACCCTTCCTTTCACCGATGAATTAATTGAAAATATCTTAACTGATATTCCGATTGAAATGCCCACAAAGGAAAATGAGAAGTTTATCACTATGGTGTTTGATTACTTTATTGAGCAGAAGCGACAGAGGCTGCCAAATCGTTTATTGATATTAGTCTTTGGTATGACTCTTTATTATGTAAAAAACAAAGGTGTCCCCAATAAAGCAATTCATCAAATCAAACAGGTGATTTCAAACGAAAACATTGATCTGACAGTGTTATCTAACAGAAATGCTAAAAAATATCTTGACTGGGTTGTCCCAAATATCTATGCGGTTTGTAAATCATCAAAAGATTTAATTGCGATCTATGATTTATTCAAGCTATCGGGAACATCTACTGATTGTTTTGTAGCTATTTGCGCAAAAGAAACTTTAAAAGAAAAAAAAGGTGATCTCAGCATATTAGCATTTCTTGATTTTCTTTTTAGTATCGGCAACTCTTTAGACAAAAAAGAAGTCGGTATGATATTACGCAAATTAAGCAAACAAAGACTTGAAAGTTTGGATTTAGCTGTTAAAGCAGAGTTTCAAAACAAAGAAACATTCTTAACTCAATGGGAAGATATTCGGGAGGTTGCAGCATCCGGCAATTCATTGCTAAATAACATCAGTAATCTGTTTAGAGGTAAAATAGAAAAGAAGTGAAAAGTATGGGTTATGCTGAAGAAAATACAAAACTGCAAGTAAGAGCAACCCAGGTGATGGAAAATGGTATTGAATTGGTTGACTTGTTTGTAAATAGAAACTATCTGATTGACATTGGTAAATGCGAGCCTGTCAAACTTGAAGCTTCGAAGAAGTCTTTTTCGTATCTATCAATATTCAGAATAGACAAGATAGTTTACGACAGCAACGAAAACATTAACGATAAACTTGTTAGCGTTTATAGTGCGCTTTCCAATTTTGGAAGCAGCGCTCTACTGATCTTATTCAGTGACATCCATGGCGTGGAATTATTTTTGGGGACTCGTGATACAAACCAGCCTGTAGTGGCAAAAAACATACTAAAAAAGAGCCTTCGCGGTAATTTTCCTGGAATTGAACTAAGAGAGCAGACCGCAGCACAAATAGAACGTTTGTTAGAAGGGCATATCCCGCCTGAATATGCAAACATAGCAATCTCTTCTGTGTCAATTGTTCCAAGTCAAAGAAACTCTGACAAAGATCACTTTATACAAGGTCTCGAGAAGTTCATTGACACAATGGCCGGAGAAAAGTACACGGCTGTATTTGTTTCAACCCCGCTAAGTAAAACCACTCTCAATAGCAAGAAACGTGGTTATGAAGAACTCTATACTGCCCTTTCACAATGCTCACAAGTAAACCTGACATATGCAGAAAACGACAGTGAGGCAGTAGCAATCGGAGTCAGTGACAGTTTTTCAAAAGCCATTAATGAAGGGATAAGCGACACAACCGGAACTAACGAGAGCACAAGTACAAGCAAAGAAAAATCATATAATCGCGGTTCGAACTATTCATTATTTAAAATAGGACGCTCTTCGGCTAAAAGTTGGGGAACCAGTTCCGGATATACATCAGGTTCATCTACCGGGCATACAGATACCCGTTCGGAAACAGAGTCAGCAAGTAAAACTACTACTGATACCACAACCACTACAAAAGGAACAACCTCAACCTTTGCAGTAACCCGACAAAACAAGACAGTTCAAGAGCTTCTTGAAAAAATTGATGAACAACTGGACCGCATCAAAACTTGCGAATCCTATGGATTATGGGAAAGTGCCTGCTATTTTCTAGCAGATAAACCCGAAACAGCTCTTGTGGCAGCCAATACATACAAAGCTTTAGTGGCCGGAGAGAAAACCAGCGTTGAGAATTCTTTTGTTAACCTATGGGGAAATGAGTATGAAAACTCCGATAAAAGCCTCGTGGTTATGGATTACCTTAGATATGGAATGCATCCGTGTTTTAAATATCTCCCAGCAAGCGCCAATGAAGAGTACGCTGCACAGATAATTACTCCGGCAAGCATGATAAGTGGAGTCGAATTACCGATTTTAATGGGTATACCGCATAAATCCGTAAGCGGTGTTACATCAATCACATCTTCTGAATTCGGGCGCAATGTCATTACGAGAGCTCAAATTAAAAATTATAGAAGTATTGATCTTGGCGCTATCTATCATATGGGCGAAGTTTTTAAGGATAATCGAGTTAGACTTGACCTTGAAAGTTTAACGGCGCATTGCTTCATATCCGGCTCAACCGGTTCTGGTAAATCGAATACAACCTACAAGATTATTAACGAATTGACTGCAAGCAAAAATAATGTGAAATTTCTTGTAATTGAGCCTGCTAAAGGCGAGTACAAGTTAATATTTGGGAATATGCCGGGTATTAACATTTTCACTACAAATCCCAAATACTTTAATATGCTCAGTATTAACCCATTTTCTTTTCACAGTGAAATTCATGTCCTGGAGCATTTGGACAGGCTAATTGAAATTTTTAGTGCATGCTGGCCTCTCTATGCCGCAATGCCCGCTCTTCTCAAAGCATCATTTGAAAAAGCCTATATTAACCACGGATGGGATTTGAATCATTCCATCCGGATTAAACGCGGCAACGGAATGTTTCCCACTTTTAAGGATATCGTTGGAATACTGCCCGTTTTGCTTGAAGAATCGGAGTTTTCACCTCAAACAAAAGGCGATTACATAGGTGCGCTTGTCACTCGTGTTGAATCGTTGACGAATGGACTCTTGGGACAAATCTTTACCGGAGAAGCTGTTCCCGATGATATTTTGTTCAACGAAAATACTATAGTGGATTTAAGCCGAATTGGCTCGACAGAAACAAAGGCTCTGCTTATGGGTCTCATTATACTAAAACTTAGCGAGTTTCGTCAGTCAACATCCAGTGGTACAGATTTGCCTCTAAAACACGTTACGATTGTTGAAGAAGCGCATACTTTGCTGAAAAGAACCTCAACCGAGCAATGGCAAGAATCGGCAAATATCCAAGGTAAATCAGTGGAGATGATCAGCAATTCCATAGCGGAGATACGAACTTACGGAGAAGGTTTTATAATAGTTGACCAATCACCTACTGCCGTGGACATTTCAACAATTAAAAACACTAATACGAAAATTATCATGCGTTTGCCTGAAGTCGGTGACCGCGAAGCTGTTGGCCGTTCTATCGGACTTGACGATGACCAAATAGCTGAACTGAGCCGGCTTGATAAAGGTGTTGCCGCTGTATATCAAAGCAATTGGCTGGAAGCTGTTCTTGTGCAAATCGACAAGAGTAGTGACCATTATAAAATCAAATCGTCTCCTGTACAAGACCGTAACAACCGAGTCGCTTTGATTGGCAGCTTACTGGCTGAACTGGTCGAACAAGACGCTGATGGAAATTTCAATATGGCATGGTTTAACACAATTATCAACTCTGCTAAGGTTTCAGAATACATCAAAAGCAGCTACCGTATTCTTATTTTGGAGTATCAAAGCTTTGTCAAGACATCTGAGAAGCCAAAAGCTTTTGCGAAATTGGTTTATCAGCTTTTGAACTGCGAGGATTTATTCAGGATGTTCTCAGACAAACTACCGCCTAAGGTTAAAAAGAAGGCTCAGATTACGAGAGAAATCAGGACTATATGTGATTTATGGGCAGATTGTATTTATAGTAATCTGGATGATTACGCTTTCTTTACGGACAAACGCACGAAAGACATTATTTTCATCAATTTGCTGATTCACAAGATTGAAAGCGAAGTAAAAAATGGACAGTACAAACTTGTGTGGGGACTACAGGTAGGAGCTTTTTGAGTCTACAGGTTCGATTATTGTAGTTAGTTGTATTGAAAAGTATGCACAGGTGATTATTTTTCACTTGAAATTTTGTAATAAACATATAGAAAAGGAGGCTCAGTAAGAATGGGTAAGGGTAGCGACTTGGAACTTCTTAAAGGTGCTGATGTTTCAGCAGAAATTAGTGAAGGCGCCGAAATCTCTGAGATTGAAAATGAGATTGATGACTATTATAATAAGTATATGAAAAATGACAAAGCAAAGGAATTTGAGCATAAATCCGCTGAAGAGAAAGAAATCGAACGGCAGGCGGATTTAAGGAACTGTCCTAGAGAAGGTAGCGGCGGTACCTGGGAAGGCGGGGAAAAAGAACGTGGCGAGTCAAAATGGATTCCTGAGCGGGATGAAATTCCTCCTATGTCAAATCCAGATGATCTCACTTGGGGTGATATTATGGATAGACACGGTATTGATGGGGTAGAGTTTAACGGTGGAGATCCGGATTTTAGTGAGATCACCAAGGAAACTGTTAAAATTAATGACTTCACCGATGTCCGTTCTGACAACTTTGATCAAGCTGATGAAATCCTCGCAAAGAGGTGGGATTGCGTTCCAGAATATGTTGCTGATTGGCGCAAGGAAAACAAATATACTTGGCATGAATGTCGAGATTGTGAAACAATACGATTAGTTCCCTCAGATGTACATAATAACATTGAGCACCGTGGTGGAATTTCGAAGGTAAAGGAAGGAGCCTTAGAAAATGAGTAACGTGATTGATTCAACTTTCGGAGAAATGGAATATAAACACGGATGGGTGAAAGAGCAAAGGATGATGCTTTGGGGAACAGTCCGTGATATAAAAATCAAAGCAACGGCATACACAGGCCAGAAAATTCTTCAAGCTCAAAGGGACAGTTATAAGAGTTTTATCGAGAATATTGCGGCTATATCTGCCCGGAGCCTTGAACTGGTAGCAGATTATCTTAAGAAGAACTATGAAAAAGGTGATTATGAAAGTGTAAAAAAGCTTGTAAGACCTCGTGGCGTTCTTTTCAAAAGAGATGGTAGTTATGGGATTTTGTGCGATTTTGCACTTGACGAATCACACGGCTTGGTTATTTGCATTGTACCTAAAGAAGAAGTAGGCATGCAAGACATCTTCCTGTGATGAAAGAAGAAGTTTAAATTCTGCTATTCGTAATGAAGTCAAAGTCAGAAATCGGACATTCAGAATGCAGCATTCATTTAACGTCTACCTATCTCCAAATGCTGGCTACAATATGGCGGAGCAAATGGATGGATATGTTGGAATAAACAGGTGGTTTTAATAAACCAATTATTTGGAACTCAAACTAACAATGTTTTGCGTAAATTTATATGATGCCTGGGGAGAGTTAAGATGGGAAACAGCATCCACTATTTTTCAGCTACAAACATTTTGGCAATTTTAAATGTGCTGTTTGCCTTGGCTATGGCTATATATTCATTGATAGCAATGGGAAAGGCGTATCGGGTAAGATTCACGCTTTTTTTCTTGCTATGCGGGGGTTGGATTCTCTTATTATTACCCGTATTAATGCCGATAATGCTATCTTTCTTATTTGACATGGATATTGTACATACCTCCACCAATTTTACTTTGAGAAATTACGATTCTATAGTCGTGATAAATTATGCCGTCATGATTGCATCATTTATGTACAGCGTGGGCTTATTTCTCATCTCAGGAATATATAAAAAGCTTGACAGGTGGGTTTTTTTCAAAATTTGGTTATTTGCTTATCCATTATTTATTTTTATGGTTTTAGTAATTACAATTGTATTGCCTTTTTTCTTGTTGTTCGCTGTATTTGGCGGAATATTTGTCGGAGCAAAATCGGCAGTCACAAATTATTTCCAATCATTAAATTCGAAATGGGAAAAATGGATTTTAGGTGTGATAATTGTTGCCTGTATAGCAGGTATTATTATCGGGGGAATAGCGAACTTTGAAGATCTAGGAGCCATTGCCATACAAGAGTTCCAAGAACGTATACCAGTAATATTGGCGACTCTAATTGAAATATCAGATATTATTACCGGTGGAGTAGCAAACTTTGGAGGAATTGCAGATACTTATGTAGTTGAACCTGTACAAGCCTTAACATATGTAATTCCAATAACAGCAGGAGGTGCCCATTCATTAGCCATAATGAGCGATGGGACCCTCTGGGCGTGGGGATGGAATGAGTATGGACAGTTAGGTGATGGAACAGCTACAGACAGGCATAGACCTGTCCAGGTTTTGACTGATGTAGTTTCTGTAACCGCCGGAGTTTACCATTCGCTAGCCATTAGGAGTGATGGGACCCTCTGGGCGTGGGGACGGAATGAGTATGGACAGTTAGGCGATGGAACAGCTACAGACAGGCATAAGCCTGTCCAGGTTTTGACTGATGTGATATCAGTATCATCAAGACGGCATCACTCGCTAGCCATAAAGAGCGATGGGACCCTCTGGGTATGGGGATGGAATGAGTATGGACAAGTAGGTGATGGAACAGCTACAGACAGGCATAGACCTGTACAAGTCTTAACAGATGTAGTTACTGTAGCAGCAGGAGGTTACCATTCACTTGCCATGAGAAGTGACGGAACTCTCTGGGCATGGGGACAAAATGAGTATGGACAGGTAAGCGATGGAACGACTACGGACAGACTTAGACCTGCTCAGATCTTAACAGATGTGGTTTCTGTTGTAGCAGGATGGTATCATTCGCTAGCCATTAGGAGTGATGGGACCCTCTGGGCGTGGGGACGGAATGAGTATGGACAGTTAGGCGATGGAACAGCTACAGACAGGCATAGACCTCTCCAGATCTTAACAGATGTGATAACTGTTGCAGCAGGGGGAGGTAATTCACTTGCCATAAGTAACGATGGAACCCTCTGGTCATGGGGATGGAATGAGTATGGACAAGTAGGTGACGGAACAACAATACCTAGGCTTAGCCCTGTACAAGTCTCGATAGATATAGCATCTGTAGTAGCAGGATATCGCCATTCACTTGCCATAAGTAGCGATGGAACCCTCTGGGCATGGGGGTGGAATGGGAGAGGACGATTAGGCGATGGAACGACTACAGCCAGACATGAGCCGCTTCCGACCTTAAACATCCAGGTTATTGAAGATCCCACCGAAGCAACTGGGACAAAAACTGTTCCACGCCATTCACTGCTATGGATTTACAATATCAATCATAGTCCAAGTAGTGTTTCTATCTCATTCGATGGAAGTTACATAGCCATAGGAACATCTGGCGGCGTATATCTTTTAGATAGGAATAGAAACCTCTTATGGAGTTATCCAACTGACCTTCCTATCACCGATATTTCAATGACAGCAGATGCTAGTAAGATTTTTGCTGGTGGCTCAAATGGAGTAGTTGTTCCAGATGGAATTTTGTATGCCTTCAATAAACAAGGTGAACTTTTATACGCCACCAGTTCTACCGGAATCTCCTCAGTCTCTATATCCCCAGAAGGATACTACTTTGCTAAAACTTACGTTCATGGATTGGGATGGAATGACGTTGTTTCCTTATGGGGTTTCGGTGAGGGAGAATGGTTATGGAATTACAATTTCGGGCGGGATGAAACGGCGGCTGTATCAATGTCCGCAAAGGGTGCATACATTGCAGTTGGTGGAGCAGCATGCCCTTGGGGCTATGTAGGTGGACTTCGCCTCTACTCTAAGGCTGGTAATCTTTTGTGGGAACATGGGATTGATATAGCTACGCTTAGTGGTGGTAAATATTCGGTATCTATCTCGTCCGATGGCAAATATATAGTTGCTGGAAACCAGCGAAATGATTACCTATACTTCTTTGGCCATGATCAAGGGATTCTTTGGAACTACAATACCGGACCTATTAAAGGTGCATCTGTTTCAGAAGATGGAAACTACATAGTGGCAGCAAGTACCGACAAGGCATATCTTTTTGATCGTTATAAATCGTTACTTTGGACGGCAGAGATTGACGCCATTAGAGACGTATCAATATCGGCTGACGCAAGTCTCATTGTATTGGTCACAAATGAAAATGAAGTTTATGCTTTTGATTTGTAAATTTTCCTAGTTATTACGACCCGTAGCGGATGGGATAAGCCATGCTTTGTTTCTACATAGGCGTTGTACTTATCGGCTCTTCCCTACCTCTTCGTTTAGTAAACTACCCAACTCCATCAATATATTCCTCAAATCTGGTATAATCATTAAAAAGGGACAATTTTTTCTTTTGTTAAAAGGTCAAACTCTTCCTGCCAGTGTCTAAATTTACTCTCAATATCAACATTAAAAAGTTTTAAAGCATCAGTCCCTACGTCTTTCAAAGTATGCTTAAATTCAAGCATATTCGCCTAACCTCCGATCGTTTGTAAACCCACTATTTTAAATTAAAGCGCGGCAATTCGTTTTGTGATAACCATTCACGTGATATGTTAAGAGTATTTTCCCATTCACCTATGGCTAGATATTCTTCTTTACTATGCTCATTATAATACCCAATGCTAAGATTTACGCCGCAAACATCACGGCAAATTGTAACAATATCTGTGTAAGATGAACGATCAGGTTCTGAATAGCCTGTGCTTTTCTTTACATAATCCCGAAATTCTTCAGTTCCAACCGAATAGCATTTAAAATCCGTCCCATTCCTTCTATCAAATTGGACTACAAACTGATGATTTAAATTTATTTCATCAGCGATATCCGGATTTTTATTCATCAACCAGTTACTGCCTTTCCTGCCATGCTCCTCGCCACTTGTGATAAGAATGGAATGCCCTATATCCTTCAGCAGGAATACTATTGCGCATCCAGCCCTATCATCAGCACCAAGCCCACCATTTTCGTTCTTAATTATACCATTTCGTTGTGAAACCAACTGTGGATCATTTTCGTTATCACAATAATAACTATCCCAATATGTATCGGCATGAGCAACAAGCAAGACACGATTTTCTCGATTTCCTTTTATAAAGAGGAATTGTTCCAGACCGCTCCCACGTCTAATTGCTCCGGACAACCCAGCGAACTTGTCAAATATTTCATCCGAACTTCCAAGAGACATCTTCAAGAACTCCATTAAAATGTCTATATCTTTCGTACTCATAATAATATTTCTTTCGCAACCAACTTTCTAAAGTATACAGTATAATGACTTGATACTTCTCTCTTCACACACACAACTTTGGCTAAGACAGAATACACTATATTGCTTATTTTGCGACCTATTTAATAAATTCTTTGATTTTATCAATGATATATTTCTCATTTATGTCATCAAAGCCAAATACCAAAATATTTGACATCGCACCGCCAGTATCTTCCATAAGCTCATGAGGAGAAATAGTATGAAAAAAAGTTTCAATCCCCTATCAATCGGGGCATTCATTTCCACCGCTTGACGAGCGGACAAGAGGTGCTAGGGGAGCAAGTGTTTCAATCCCCTATCAGTCGGGGCATTCATTTCCACTAGATTTAACAATTGATGATCCGAGAGAGTTCCTTTGGTTTCAATCCCCTATCAGTCGGGGCATTCATTTCCACACGCACGAAATTGTGCGTCACAGAATCGCTTCATATTGTTTCAATCCCCTATCAATCGGGGCATTCATTTCCACACGCACGAAATTGTGCGTCACAGAATCGCTTCATATTGTTTCAATCCCCTATCAATCGGGGCATTCATTTCCACTGCCCTCTTCGGGAAGCCTCATGGTACAAGGGCTCGCAGGCCGTTTTTCCGTAACCGGTTTTATATAACCCAATCTTGGGAGTATTTTACCCCAAAACGGCAATTTTGACAAAATCGATTTTCCGCCTTTATTTAACACTATCTCGCCCATCCACCTTCACGCTTTGTTTTCCGTAACCCACCCACATTTTAACCCTTTTAAGCAGTTACGGGATTTTTGGTTGCCCTCTCTACTCTCTTGGAAACTCGCAAACGAGTCTCCGTGTCACTTTTGACCTGATGTTTTTATTTTTACTCCAGGAAATTCAACCACTTCACTTGTATTTATCCTTCAATAATTGAAATTCTCTCTTGCAAATAACTAAAGCTTCCTTATCGTGACCCTCATTAATCAAGGAAACAATATTTCTGAGTGTTCGAAGCATATGATCAAGATGATCTTTGGAGTCAGCTTCCGACTTAATACGTTGGACAATAAGAGGTGCAACTTGGTAGTACTCCTCAATCATCATTAGGAGAATTTTCAAACTTATCCACATGGGTTCTGCGTGGGACTCCCTCATCTGAGATAAAATTCGGACGTTTACACGTTCAACTTAGAAACGATACCAACAAATATTCAGAGAGGGGATTTTTATTCATTTAACCTCCGTCGGTTTTGGCAAGACTCTTCTTTCTCTAAATTTATTCAACGCCATATATTCTGTCTTATCATCATCAGGTTTTTTTTCAAAATCAAGCATTCTTTTTAACTCCTTCATCCTATTTACTTCCCACAGATCGGTTATTGTATCTTCGCCGAGCTTACTTAAAACATACTTTTGAAATTCGTTTTTGAAATCATCTATCGTTTCATTTGTGTTGCCAGATTCTTGAATTTCAGTTTTCCATTCTGATAACAGGTCCTTATACCGCTCATCGCGCTTTGATAAATAAAGCTTTGGCTTTATCTCAACCGAACCAAGACCAAGAGGCTTCCCCATGCCGATTTTATGGCAGCAATCTTTAGGTAAATCAAGAGCAAATAATAGCGCTCCAAGCTCAATGGCGGATAGGTTTTCGAAACGGATACGACCAAAGAAAGTATTTTTTTCTTCAATCGGTTTAATGCGAGTATGCTGGGTTTCATACTTACCGACAGCATTGACGATAACGTCTTTAAGGTTTTGCGGTAAATTACGTAGGAAAATGCTTATTTTGTTTTTTTTGATGTCATCATGATCTTTAAACCTATCCTGGGTTAAACTATTATCTGTTAAAATTGAGTTGAAGTCATTTTTCCAGAATGTGAGTTTTTCTTCTTCCCATTTTGATTCATGCCCTGTTTTATGCCAATAGAGTTTATTTCCACGTAATAATGTATCATCATTGTAATTCTGTAAACCTTTATAACCTTCATCCGGACTTTCAAGATATGTAATAGTCTTATGTTGCACCAAATAATGCTGGAAAGTAGTTGGCTTGGGAGTTGAGAGAATTTTAGGGACAAATTCCTGTTTATCATTCTGTAGTGCATCTTTTAAAAACGCATCCTCAAAAAAGACTCTGCCAGCAAAGGTTTTCTCATTGCCAGCAAAAGTTTTATCATTGCCAAAAATGGCTTCCGCAATATCAACCTCTTTTAAATCGTCATGAGCAGATGGCAAAAATTCCTTTATTGATTTTTTGTATGCTAATCTAAATAAGCCTGTATGTCCAAAGGATACGACTTTATTGTTCTTTTCAATGTAAAAGCAGGGAATGTATGAGCCTTTTTTGCATAATTTTAATAATTCTGCGCCTTCATCCACCTTTCTGTCGTTATCATTCCTATAATTTTCTATTACACCTTCATCAAACTCGAGTAAAGCCGCACTTTTGTCAACCTCATTAATAACCCAGTGCATATGTTTTCCTTTTGGTTTACCGGGCATTTTACCGCTATGTATAAGATAGCCTTTTTCCGGGTTTTTAATCCTAAATGTACCTGCTGGGCTTATATCTGTAACCTTTGCATAATATAAAGGTTTTTTGTGCTTCTCATGTTTTTTCGGCTCATCATACAAGAATTCTACTTTCTTATATCCCATTCTGTATCCATTTTCACTCATTAGTGTAGTCAATACTTCGTTTCCTTTAGCCTTTGATTCCTCTACTCTTGCGTACTGTAAAGCAGTAGTTGCCGAAAGAGATTTTGCCGGTTTTATCTTGTATGCAATTCCTACCTTAGTCAAATATCCCGCTTTAACCTGTTGGTGATATCCGGTCTCTGGGGTTCCTGTCATCATATCACTTGTATAATCATCGCGCAAATCTAAGGATTTGTCCGCAAATGAGCGAAAATGATATTTCTTTTTATGATCAATATACTTCATTTTCCCATAGCTTATAATCTCCACTAAATTTCTAACCATCCCACGCAGGGAACTTCCAGGTATACGAATCTCGCCTGCAGGAGAGAAAAAATCCGGATTAATGAATTTACTGTCACTTTTCTCCGCCTCATCTGACCGTTCCATCTCTTCCTGATTCAATGTATCCCTGATATAAAGAGGCGTCTTTGTTTTAATGGTAAGTTCTATATATCCTGTATTTTTGCCAGAGTGAAATTTGTCAAAAGTGCAATTATTCTGACCCGGTTTTTCTTCAGATTTAATGACGTTTTCGTTCAATGGCACAAAGTTATATGGCGCTTTTGCGGGTTCAGAAATACTTTTTATCTGCTCAATTTCTATCATGCCAGCATCCTCAACAGCAGACACATTCTCTGAAACTCCAAAATATCCAAGCTTTTCTTTCGCATCTTTGTCCAATTTTTCTTTCCAATCTATAGTATTGTCTTGTTTTGACCTCTTTTTATTTTTCTCTGCCATCGCCAATCTCCTCCATTTTCGAAGCTTCTTTGTTCCAACGATAAAAGCCCACAAACCTGCAGTCCGCATAGGTTGCCTGATGCGCATCGTTATAATCGATATAATTTCTTGTTTTTATAAACACTCTGTTCTTTTTATCATCAGCTTTTAATCCATTAAATGGGAGTATAATCTCGGTCCCTCTTTTTTCGCTAAGCCTTGTGTAGCCATTTTTCAAATCTTCGCATTTCGTCCCAAATAATACCTGCATAGAATCTACTACCGCCTTCTCGTCCCCTTCTCCATCCTTACGGTATCTGCCCTTAAACGCGCCATTAGATCGCCAAAACAACAATTCCTGATTTACGTTAAAAATCCTAATCTTTTGAATAAATACGGGATCAAACGATTGATTATCAAAAAACTCAAAAGTTTTATTTTTGTATCTGCCGACAAGTACTGTATAATCAAGATAACAAACAATCAAAGAATCAGTTTTTATCTTTAATTCAACACATTTCTCCAAGTCTTCCAAGCTTGTTAATGAAAAAGGCTCTATTGGATTCCCATTGGTTTTCACGGTACAATACTCCAATCCATTACTTTTTGTCATTGACGACCTCCTTCAAATTGTTAAGAGATTCTACAAAATGGGTTAGATTCGATAAATCTGAAAGGTCACCTTTTTTGAGCGATGCTTTTTCATCATCGTCCCAAGTAATAACCGCCTTTACCCCTTCAAATACTCCTCTGCCAACATTTTTTTCACCGCCCACAGCCAAATCCCCTGTCCAGAGATCTTTTAGCACAAGCAGCAAAAGTCCGGCCTCATATTCTTCACAATTGACTATTTCTATATTGAAATTCTCTATCTCCTCTTTTCTACTAAAAAGCGGCATAGAATCAAATAAAGCGCCTTCCAAAACTCCTCCTGTAAATCTGTCTATTTTTATACGCGATTGTAATTCCGTGCAAAATCTCGGCAGGATCACTTCGTCAATTCGAACCCTTCCTTTTTTTGCCTTCGAGTTCGAATTATTCTCATCAACATATCCAAAAAGGTCATCGATTATTTGTTGGGCTATATCTGGTTTGATCGTTTTCGCTATTTTCTCCGCTCTGCTTCTGATAGCTCCTTTCAATGCCGTACCTGTAATCACAAAATCATCGCCGGATTTAATGCTGGTTGAATCTGGGGCTTTTGCATCTTCTGCATATGAACGGATTATAAATGAATTCTTTAGTTGTAATGTAGCATTTATGGTGAATACAGGTTTTTTTATATTAAACGCAGTTTCTGTAAACGGATTTCCATCTATGCCTATTAACCACTTAAAAACATCCTCTTTATTATAAAAACTATACTCCTGCAAGGCTTCGCTTACCAGTTCGATTTTACCCAACCCACTGTTTGTTTTTGCTCCTATCCGAATCTTTTTGTTCTTTAACGCATCCAGTATAGTCGCTGCCATTTGTTTGCAAAAATCTTTAGTTGCATCAGAGAAGCTGATAACTATTTTCAGACCAAATTCAGCTCCCCTGTCAATCACCTGATAATCATATTTTTTCCCTGTATTTCTAACTTTATCAAACTCGACCATTCCGTTTTTGTTATCTATTTTTATGCCATCACGGATTATTATCTTTGCATCGTTTTTAAGATACAAGTCAGAACATAACAAACAACTTTGCAAGCTATCCTTTCCTTCAGTATAGCCCCAAAACTTTTTAAGTTTAGCTTCCATCTTGTCCGGCTTTATATTATGCTGTAAAACTCCAATTAAAGATGTAGCGGGTATGAAGGGCTTTCCTTCGGCGTCAAGTATTACATCGCAGTCGCTTCGTTCATCATTGCCGCTTCCTATTAAAGCAGAAGATACAAGTCTTATAATTCCCTTTAAGACAATTTTCCCGTCTGCCATATTAACCCTCCCTCTCAGTCTTCTTTGCCTTTCGCATAGAGCTGAAGAAAACCTCAAAATACGATTTGTAAAGCAATTCTATAAATTCGTTATCTGCTTTTGCATTAAAATTTCCAATATCCATACAGTAGTTTCTTATTTTATTTTCCAGATCGATATCAATTCCGACTTTCTTGCTTTGTAAAAACTCAAAAAGATTTTCTTCGCCGTTATGACACTTTTGCAATTGATCTTTTGCGGTTTTCCTCAAGCTATCCAAATAACTCTTAAAAGCCCTGGGATTTCTTGATTTCAGTGCTACATCAAGTTTTGCCATTAGAGATTTTGTTGGTAGAAAACTTTTGAATTTCGCACAATCATCGATTGCATTTATTTCTATTTTTGTTCTTATGTAATTTTTTACCGCTGCTATTGCAATTTCATTTGCTTTTGCCGGTCTGTTTCCGATACTGACCTGCGCTTCACCATAGTTTTCTCTACTAATTTTTGCTTTATTTTGTATTCCTACAGCAACCCTTCCAAAACCTTCGTGAGTTCTTTCTCCAAGGCCATTTTTCTGAAGTTGTTTTAGTTTTTCATCATTTGCGCCAGTAACAAGCACACACGAACCCATCGATATACATTGTTCTGAAGGTTTTCTCAGTTTCCATACGGAAACAAAATTCTCAATCTCACCTGTTCTTAAAAACGCTTTTTTAATTTTAAGATCAATACCTAATTTGTCTTGTAACGCTTTTTCTAACACATTTTTATCAGTTGTGGAAAAACCGTGATCATTATAAATTATCGTATCTGAAAGCAGGGTTAATATTACCTCACCCCGTTCTAAATCACCATATTTATCTTCTGGTTTACAAGAATTTACAGGTATATCTTCCGGTTCGGCTTTGATAAAATTAAATCTTGCCCTCCCATATTGGACGCTTCGGGAACGGCCTATATTAACGAAAAAAGATTTTCCGTAATATGCGCACATCTCTTTAAGATCTTTTTCCTCACCTGTTATAGTTGCTTCAAAAGTCTGGCCGGCATCAATAGACTCATAGTTAAAAATCATTCCCTCTTTGGTAGTACCCTTTGCGACGTCTCGTTCGTGATGAAAATTCAGGGATTTTCTTACCTCTTGCTCATAAAACAAACCGCTTTCGAATTTGCCAAAGCCATTGATTCTTTTAGTTGTGACCATGCTTCCAACTTTATCAGAACAAAGCAAATCATATATCTCATTTTCATCTGCTTTATTTTTTTGGATTGATATCGGTATTGGTATATTGCATTGAGGCTGCCCTCTATCATCGTACGCAACAATATAAGCATTTGCGAATTTTATACTTCCGCTTAAAAACCACTTGCGGAAATTATTATCCTTATGCGCTTGATTTAAATTTTCCTTTTTAATATACAAACCTGCGAGAGCTCCTAATACAATTGTGCCGGAGATATACTCCCTTGTTGAAACCATATTGGGATCGCCTGTATTGTTTGTAATCAAAAACGGAGCAAGAGTCTTTATCCGCAATTTCAAACATTTAATCTGCATACACCCTCCAACTCTGAAAGTTCTTGGAATTCTTGGTTGTTCTCAATCAGAGCACACTTAACCTCACCAAACCCCCTGTTTCTTTTTGTGCCAATATGCCTTAAGTTTAAACACGCAAGCCATAACAAGCGCTTTATTTTAATGTCGTCAACATCAGCTTTTATATATCCTTCAAACACATTTCCTTTTTTGACTGCTCTTATGGTACGCAAGGAATTTTCCTCCGCCACCCCATCTTCGTTAATTTTTGTCTGCTGCCGGATTGATGTAAAAAAAGACATGACCCCATTCTTTTGCACAATGGATGCATGATTCTTAATAAGCCATTTAAGGCAGTTTTTATTGTTCTCGTAATCGGCTATTGTTAGGTTTGAAATTTGCAAGGCAGATGGCTTATCAGGAGTTCCAAAAATGTCGCCGATTATTTTAAAATCCCCGTTTTCCCTCTTAGTGTCAATAAATCCTTGTATATTTGATTTCTTAAACATCAATAAAACTTCGTTTGCCGAATCCCTCAAACACCCCTTTATTCTTCTTCCTGGAATATAGGGAATGCCGATTTCATCAAATACCACATCTGTGTCAATAATGGCGCCAAAGCCTTCCCCGGAGCCGATCATGGCATCAGAAAGCAATTTAACACTAATTTTATACATTAGCATCCTCCTTGTTATCTTAGAGTTCAAAAGACGGATAAAATTCCATAAGCTCAATCATATCAAAATAAGGCGTTATTTTATTCTCAAAAATTTCTGTATGATAATTCTTGCCTTGTATTTTAGGCAGTTTAAGACCTCTTGCATCAATATGCTTCATGAATCTGTCAATAGACACATCCCCAAGCGTAAGTACCTGTCTTAACTCCTTAATTTTGTTATTCGGGAAACTATTTTTTAGTTCTTTGGTATTTCGGACAAAAGTTTCAAATCCTCTTTCATCGGTGCTGTTTACTTTATAAGGTCTGAATATGAGCTCTCCAAGAGGAGTCTTATAATGCGAGTCTCTTATACTGCTAAGTGTCCCTGAAAACCCACCGTAGGAAATGTGAAAATCAAGCCATGAACCTTGATCTTCCTTTTTCAGTCTTCTTTTTTTCGCGTTGCCGCATAATTCTTCCGATAATTCATAACCTCTGTAGAACGGGTATTTGGTCTTGGTTATTGCAACACCGGCACAGGCAGAAAGACCTCTACCCTCATTATCTTTAATATCTTTTCCATTAGTTTCAAAAAACTCTAGAAACAGCTTTGCTAAATATATGCCCAGTCTTCCTTCGCTGACAAATGTAATATCATCACCGCCAATAATTATCGGACGAAAGGGCATGATTTTCTTGCCTTTTTCCTCAGGCCATTTATGTTTCTCATCATACCCAAACGCAGCTTCAATTTCAGGGAATTTATCCACAACATGCCTTACAAGTTCTGTGAAACTATCTGAAGTAACTTTTTTTACCGAGCAGGACAGATTCCTCAATTCCTCAAGTGTTTTCGCATCTTGAAATAGCTTGCCCATACCATTTCCGTCAATATGTACAATCGCAATATGACTTTCGCCTTTTTGCTGCCCTAATTCATCAAGCTTGTCCGTATAGCAATATTTGTTTTCAACTTCCAATTCTTTCTGAGCTAGCTCAGATGCGTTAATCTTTGCCATCGCAACAGCAGATAAGTAAGTATTTTCGGAATCTGACCAACAGTTTTCCATAGAGTAGCCACTATGAGAGCATTCTGCCGTTATACCATGCCGTGGTATTATCGAATTTGGAATTTGGCTGTACTTATTTTCATGCAATTCAGCGAAGATTTTACTAAGCTCTTCGGAAAAGCTGCTGTCTAAATCAAACTTACTGCACTTAACTGCAGTAGTTACTCCGGGAGATAAATAAAGAATAGATGCCGTCCATTTTTTAATGAAATTTTCAGCATCTTCTTTATTTTTGAAAAATAAAAGCGCATTACCTCCGCCTATGTATCCTACCTCAAATTCAGCGCCATTCTTCATTTTGAACTCGGCGGGCGTCTCTTTCCATGCATTAAAGTCATACCCTGTGCTGATATTGCCGACAGCTTTCTCTAATGTTTTTTTATATATCTCCTGAATAAGCCATGAAGCGCCAAGATTTTCTTTTAATTTATTGCTTCCAAACACATATTTCTGAATCGACACAACTTCGGCTAAGACAGAATACACTATATTGCTCATTTTGCCCCCTATTTAATGAAGTCTTTGATTTTATCAATGATATATTCATCATTTATGTCATTAAATCCAAATACCAAGATATTCGACATCGCTCCGCCAGTATCTTCCATTAACTCGTTTTGCAATTCTGTTTTATTATAAGTATCAAGTAATGTGAACAGTATGGCTCTTGCTTCGTCACCGCCTATTTGTCTGCTTCTCTGGATTATCTCAAACCCTTTGCTTTTACAGATTGGTTTGCTGCGGGAAGTTGTACAGGAAATGCCTATAAGTTGATATCCTTTAACTAATATGACATCAAGCTGAAAATCGGTTTTCCAGTTTTTCTTTTTGATTTTCCAATCGAACAATATTTCAGCATTCGGCATATTTAGCTTTTCTTTTAACAGGCAATATATAAACCGCTCAAACCATTCCCCATCTAAAAATCTTACAGCTCGCTTAAAATTCGAATCGTTTATAGTGCAAATATCATTTATCAAATTACAACCAGGTGGAAAACTATCTAAAATTCCTTTAAAAACCTGATTCGGTTTATAGGCTTCAATTTTGACTCTATTTATCTGTTTTACTTTTTCTGCTAATTCGCCTTTTTTATGCATATTCTCAAATAATGTCCGATCATATCCTGCACCGGCATTAAAGTATTCCTGAAGACAACCCGCCCCGATTATTTTTCTGAACTTTTCTGTGACTAAACCGAAATCATTGCTGGAATCAATATTTTTTCTTTCAAATTCGTGCATATAGATGAGATCCTTAAATGCAAGCTTTACACTATCCCTTAGATCAGATGTTATGCAACCTTCAGCATCGTCAATTATACTAAAAGTCCGTGCATCAAGATATGAGTAAGACTTTTTAAGTATTTTCAACGCCTTTTCCAAAGTGAGATAAATATGAGTTCCCATAACCTTTGTCCCGCCTGTATAGTTAAGGTGGACAGAGCTGTCTTCACTCAAGTTTTGAATTAGCAGTTTATATATATCACGTGAGATTTCCTTTGCATTGCTGACGTTTGAAAGAGGAACAAAGCTAAAACTGACAGGTGATGAGCGACCGATAATGAGATTTTTTTCTATGGCTTTTTTGAGATTTTCCGCATAAACATACGTTCCATCCTGAAAATTTGTCTTTTCAGAATGCACAAGCCAGATTTCCTCTATATATGGATTTTTATGTAAATAATAGTCTGCGACTATATAGCTAGGAAGTGGATTTGTGCCTACCAGTAGAATCAGGTGTTTAAAATCCATACAGCAACCACTCCTTGTTTCGGTCTCTAACGGATGGGGTGTCCTGTAAGCTCTTTTTTGATGAACTCATGAAGTTGTCCACAAGGGGTTCTGGATGGATTATACAATATAGGGTTTTCTAATGTCAATACTTTTAACACAGCAAAAAAGAGGTCAGCCCTCCGGCATCCGACATCTTAAATATGGCATCTGACTTCTTTTGTATCGATGTAGATATTTTTCGCGGTAGTAGTATCGGGTAACTTCAGGGAGCGCCAACTCGTCTCAATCCCCTATCAATCGGGGCATTCATTTCCACGAGGTATGGCGTACTTGCTTCACAAGCTACTGGCGTTTCAATCCCCTATCAATCGGGGCATTCATTTCCACCTTTTAGGTTTATAAGCTTACAAGATACAATAGGTCGTTTCAATCCCCTATCAATCGGGGCATTCATTTCCACTGCCCTCTATGGGAAGCCACACGGTACAAGGGGCCACTGGCCGTTTTTCCGTAACCGATTTTACACAACCCAATCTTGAGGGTATTTTACCCCAAAAAGGCAATTTTGACAAAATCGATTTTCCGCCTTTGTTTAACATTATCTCGCCCATACGCCTTCAAGCTTTGTTTTCCGTAACCCACCCCCCATTTTAACCCCTCTCGGCAGTTACGGGATTTATTGCACTTTATCATTTTTTTGACCTGACTCACAGGTCTATTTAAGTGCGCCCATTTTTAGAGATTTCGGTTTTTTCGGTTTTCGTGTACTTTTCAGATTTTGATAATTGGTTATCCTACGCAGGAAAAAATAAGCGATACTTACCCAAGCCGAAGGCAGTGCCCTTTCCAATATGCAAATATTCGCCCAACCTTAACAGCGACATATAAGGTGCCAGGTAACCTTCAAACACTATATTACCAATCAGTCCACCCAGCTTTAGTTGCTTATGCTGGCGGTACGAGTAACGCTCCAAATCAAACCAAGTAAGGTTGGAGGCAAAAAGCTTAACCTCGGCTGCCGTCTTCAACAACTCACTATAAGGCAGTTCCGGCAAATCGTCGCAATAGATCGTGGAAAGCCAGGAGTAACGTCGCAGCAACGCGCGCAAAAGCATGATAAAATCAACATTGTTTGCTATTTTACCTTGTTGTTGCAACCTGGCAGGCGTGATAAAGCATATCTGTAACCGTTTTGATTCGCAATTGCCACAGTTTAAAGCAGTTGGACCAATACGGGGGATATCATTAATAAATGTCCGATCTGTGCCGCAGAAAATTGTCCGACCAGATTTCATGTCATCGGCGATAACTTCGATCACTTCAAATTGTCCCCTGCGGGAGCCGATCCCCGCACGTCCCATGTCCTCGAAAACTAAGACAAAATAAGGCAGATAGTTGATTCCTTCACCGATTAAGACAAGCCCCAGACAAAATTCCTCGTCTGGCGCATAGTTGTGCTTAGTAACGCAAGGCGGCTCAAGAACATATGGATGAGGGTCGTGGGAAGCTTGCCAGCTGATGTTATCCTTTAGTCGGAGTGACTCAAAAATAAACGCATAGGGACACTTATCACGACAGAAGCATTCCTGACAGCTTTCATCATGCTACGTGCAGACTGCCCGCCGAAACAATTTACCGAAGCTGCCGCGAAGTAAGGCGCCTTGGAAGGCAGGCATTTGTACTTTACCCACACCCGCCCTCGCCGGGAGGCAGTCCCGCATGCCTTGCATGACGGAGGACTATATGAATATTGTACATTAACTCAATTCTTCTTGTCTGCTTTGAAAATACAAATCCTTAAAACTCATTTTCATCTGTTGCGGGTGAATGGAAGCTGTTTCAATCCCCTATCAATCGGGGCATTCATTTCCACAACTTAAAAAAGCTAACCCCTTCTCTTCTGGTTGAAGCCGTTTCAATCCCTATCAACCGGGGCATTCATTTCCACCAACGAAAAAGAGAGTGTTAAGCCAAAAAAAGAGTAGTTTCAATCCCCTATCAATCGGGGCATTCATTTCCACATTGTTATTTTCGTTGCCGCTATCGTTGCTACTACTGTGTTTCAATCCCCTATCAACCGGGGCATTCATTTCCACTGAAGAAAACATTTTCAGAAAAAATGCTGGAAAAGGTGTTTCAATCCCCTATCAATCGGGGCATTCATTTCCACGAGGATAGCCAATGCCGATAGAATACACAATTATAATGTTTCAATCCCCTATCAATCAGGGCATTCATTTCCACCAATCCTCGCGAGCCATATATCATACACAGCATATGTTTCAATCCCCTATCGATCGGGGCATTCATTTCCACAAGCCAAAGCAGAAGCCGCCAACCAGCCGCCGAAGGCAGGTTTCAATCCCCTATCAATCGGGGCATTCATTTCCACGAAACCGATGACAAAGTCATCGAGAAAAATTTTAAGTAGTTTCAATCCCCTATCTATCGGGGCATTCATTTCCACACATACAAGATTCGGATTCGCCGCAAGTTGCGCTACCGTTTCAATCCCCTATCAATCGGGGCATTCATTTCCACTGCCCTCTCTGGGAAGCCTCATAGCACAAGGGCTCACGGGTTGTTTTTCCGTAACCGATTTTACATAACCCAATCTTGAGGGTATTTTACCCCAAAACGGCAATTTTGACAAAATCGATTTTCCGCCTTTATTTAACATTATCTCGCCCATACGCCTTCACGCTTTGTTTTCCGTAACCCACCCCCATTTTAACCCCTCTCGGCAGTTACGGGATTTATTGCACTTTATCATATTTTTTTGACCTGACTCACAGATCTATTTGAGTGCGCCCATTTTTAGAGACTTCAGTTTTTTCGGCTTTCGTGTACTTTTCAGATTTTGATAATTGGTTATCCTACGCAGGAAAAAATAAGCGATACTTACCCAAGCCGAAGGCAGTGCCCTTGCCGATATGCAAATATTCGCCCAACCTTAACAGCGACATATAAGGTGCCAAGTGCCCTTCAAACACTATATTACCAATCAGTCCACCCAGCTTTAGTTGCTTATGCTGGCGGTACGAGTAACGCTCCAAATCAAACCAAGTAAGATTGGAGGCAACAAGATTTATCTCGGCTGCCGTCTTCAGCAACTCACTATAAGGCAGTTCCGGCAACTCGTCGCAATAGATCGTGGAAAGCCAGGAGTAACGTCGCAACAACGCACGCAAAAGCATTATAAAATCAACATTGTTTGCTATTTTACCTTGTTGTTGCAATCTGGCAGGTGTGATAAAGCATATCCGTAACCGTTTTGATTCGCTATTGCCGCAGTTTAAAGCTGTTGGACCAATACGGGGGATATCATTAATAAATGTCCGATCTGTGCCGCAGAAAATTCTCCGACCAGATTTCATGTCATCGGCGATAACTTCGACCACTTCAAATTGTCCCCTGCGGGGGCCGATCCCCGCACGTCCCATGTCCTCGAAAACCAAGACAAAATAAGGCAGATAGTTGATTCCTTCACCAATTAAGACAAGCCCCAGACAAAATTCCTCGTCTGGCGCATAGTTGTGCTTAGTAACGCAAGGCGGCTCAAGAACATATGGATGAGGGTCGTGGGAAGCTTGCCAGCTGATGTTATCC
>Ga0209105_100073_pt1 | contig 35739 bp, 52 predicted proteins | sample SedPBSmetaG_FD_184158 | JGI IMG/M metagenome (GOLD analysis project Ga0209105, IMG submission 184158) | Freshwater sediment bacterial and archeal communities from Indian Creek, Illinois, USA to study Microbial Dark Matter (Phase II) -... | ecosystem: Environmental > Aquatic > Freshwater > Creek >...
AGCATACGTCGTGAATAAGCTGCTTTACCCTGATTATATCGATATTTCTTTTCAATACCATCGAAATCCAATCCATTCACCAGATCAGTTATAAAAAAACACAATATGATCCTATGGAATAACCTCAACCAAATTCAAAGGCAGCAAAAAAGACTGACCCATTTTATCTTCTCTCAAAACCATGAAAAATACATCCAAACAAACACAAACTGCTAAGATAATAATAGAACAACCACCAGTATAATAAACCAAAAAAATTAATAATAAAAAAACAGGAAAAAACATGATATAATTATGAGTCAACCTCTTTTAAAATAAAAAAGAGTTTTCAGAGAACATTTGAAAACCGTAGCCCTCGAAAACTTGTTTTCGGGGCCCCAAAATCAAAGATTTTGTGGGGTTTTGTGGGTTTAAAGAAGTTCATCTCTTAGATCAATTGTATCTTCCAGATCTGGACCTGTAGAGATTATAGTTACTGGAACCCCAGTTCCCTCTTCAATTTCTTCAATGAACCTTTTAACTTCTCCAGAAAGTTTTGAATAATCCTTAACGCGTTCGCATTCCTTGAAAATCCTGTCAACACATGTTAATGCAATTTGTGTAGCTCCGTTTATCATGCAGGCCTCTTGAGCAAGATCCATATCAAATGTTCCAACTCTCCTTCTTCTTCCGGTTACAACTCCATACTCTTCAAGACCCATTTTTTCAGCTTCTTCCTGTGATATTTCAGTTTTAAACGGTCCGGCACCCACACGGGTGATGTATGATTTAAACACCACAATTACTTCGTCTATACGGGTTGGACCAACACCCACATCTGCTGCAGCAGTGCTTGCAGTTGTATCTTTGCTTGTTACATATGGATACGTGCCATAGTACAGTGATAGGCCAAAACCCTGTGACCCTTCAATAAAAACATCTTCTCCCCCATCAAGTGCTTCATTAACCTCTTTAGGGACATCAGTGATATAATTTTCCAATTCATCCATTTCTCTTGCAAGTTTAGCTATCCTGTTTACCCTGTCTGCATTTGCAGGCCCGCACCCAGTACCTGTACTTCCTATTTTCTTGGATAGATAGTCTGAAGCCCTGTCCTGTTCTTTATGTTTCTGTTCTATGATTGCACATCTGTAATCAGCAAACGTCCTTCCCTTTACATCGTATTTGTTTAAATAATCAAGTTCATGTCTAAAGACCTGCGGATCTACAAGTACTCCTGCCCCAATTAGCAGTCTTGCATCTTTATGGAAAAATCCAGACGGAATTAACCTTAATCCATATTTATCTCCCTTAAATTCCACAGAATGGCCTGCATTTGATCCTACACCTGCCCTTGCTATTATATCAGGTTTATCATTGTAACAGAGATAAGTAATACATTTTCCTTTACCTTCATCTCCAAAGCCACCACCAACTAATATACTGCATGTCATATTGTGTTCTCCAAATTTCTTTGCCTCACTTATTTTTGGAAGCTCTTAATAAAAACCTTTCTCTACGACCACTTCAGTAACTTTATAAGCTGTTAAAAAGATAATTTTGATATCCTCTCCATGGCTTCATTAGTGTTTTCAAGTGTGTTAAATGCGGTTATTCTGAAATAACCTTCACCACTTGGTCCAAAACCTACACCGGGTGTTCCAACCACCTGTGCCTCGTTTAAAAGAAGGTCAAAGAATTCCCAGGAATCCATGTTATTTGGTGTTTTAACCCATATATAAGGTGCATTTACTCCTCCATAAACATTTAATCCTAATTTAGCTAAATTTTCCCTTATTATAGCTGCATTTTTCATATAGTATTCTATATATTCTTTAATTTCTTTTTGCCCTTCTTTTGAATACACTGCTTTAGCTGCCACCTGAACAGGATATGAAACCCCGTTGAATTTAGTGGTCTGTCTCCTGTTCCACAACAGGTTTAAAGAATATGGTTTTCCTTCCCTATCGTAACCCATGACTTCTTTAGGGACCAAGGTATATGCACACCTTGTCCCTGTAAACCCTGCATTTTTAGAGAAGCTCCTGAATTCAATAGCCACCTCTTTTGCACCTTCAATTTCATAGATACTGTGAGGTATGTTATCTTCCTGTATGTAAACTTCATATGCAGCATCGAATAATATAATTGCCTTATTTTGGTGTGCATAATCAACCCATTTAGATAGCTGTTCCTTTGTAAGTGCTGTACCTGTTGGATTGTTAGGATAACATAGGTAGATTAAATCTACAGGAGATTCAGGAAGTTCAGGTATGAAATCATTCTCTCTGGTACATGGAAGGTAAATCAGTCCTTCATACTTTCCATCTTCTCCCATTGGGCCTCCACGACCCGCCATGATGTTACTTTCAACATAAACCGGGTATACAGGGTCTGTTACTGCTACAACATTGTCTAATCCAAATATTTCCTGTATATTTCCAGTATCACATTTTGCACCGTCGCTTATGAATATTTCATCGTTATCAATAAATATTCCACGAGGAACATAGTCTCTTTTAATAATTTCTTCAATTAAAAATTCGTAGCCCTGTTCAGGCCCGTATCCTCTGAAGGTTTCAGCATTGGACATTTCATCAACTGCATTTTTGAATTCCTGGATCACTGCTCCTGGTAATGGCTTTGTGACGTCGCCGATTCCCATCGAGATTACATCTGCCTCAGGATTTTCATTTTGATATTTTTGAACTCTTCGTGCAATTTCAGCAAATATATAACTGCTTTTAAGCAATAGATAGTTTTCATTAATCTGTACTGCCATTTTAAACACCCCTTTATTTGTGAGCAAAGTAAAATATTAGCTTATCATCCACTATTTCATCTAATCTTACAAATCCAAACCTTTCAAACTGTACAACATCTCCAACACGTATATTTTTGCAGGCTGGCTCTGCAAGACCTTCTATAATGCTTGCATTAGGCATTACTACCTCAACGCCGAGATTATCGTCTGCTGGAACCCATTGAATTATTTGCGCACCCGCATATCTTGCTTCTTTTAGATCGAAGCTTTGATAAACTGCTTTTCCACTATTAAAAATGATGTTTGCAGCACCCATAAGCCTTAAAACGTTTTTTTCCTTTATATCATCTTTTACAAGATAAACGTTACCATTGAAAGGAATTTCACGATTTCCAAGGTCTAAAAAATCAGGGTGCAGTGGTCTTTGAACAGTGCCCTTAACTGATTCTGGAATACATTCTATTTCTACTTTTTCCATATTCCATACAAAGAAATACCTGTTTGCAGTTTTTTCTAAAATTACACGGTTTAGTCCATATATCTTTTTCCAGCTAAGGGTTGAATCAGCAATTTTAATGCCTATTTCATTCATCAATTCATAAAGAGCTTCCTTCATTATTCCTCTTCTTAAAATAGCTCTTATGGTTCCAAGTCGTGGATCATCCCATCCATAATAAATTCCCTTTTCAATTCCTTCCTTTGCTTTGGAGGTACTTAATGCAATATCTTCCATTTTAAGCCTGCCGTAATGAATAAAGACAGGTACATCCCATCCAAAATAATTATAAATATATTCCTGTTTTTCTGAGTTTGTAAGGTGATCTTTTCCACGTAAAACATGAGTTATTCCCATTAAATGGTCGTCTACTGCAACAGAGAAATTCATCATGGGATAAATTTTATATTCAGTCCCTGTTCGCGGATGTTCTGCTTCAACAATTCTCATTGCAGGAAAATCTCTTATTGCAGGATTTTTATGATTTATATCTGTTTTAACTCGAAGTACTGCATCACCTTCATTCATTCTGCCCATTTTTTTCCACAGTCTGAGATTTTCTCGGGCACCCATATCTCTACAGGGACATGCCTTTGACTGGTCCTTCAAATTTTTAAATACCCCACCTTCACAGGTGCACATGTACGCTCCACCAAGTTTAATGAGTTTTTCAACATATTCATAATAAATAGGAATCCTATCGCTTTGTATGAATTTTTCATCTATCTTAATACCCATCCAGGCGAGATCCTCATCTATCATGGAGTAGGCATCAGGATATACCCTTTTTGGATCTGTATCCTCAATACGAAGCACCAGTTTACCGCCGTATTTTTTAACATATTCATTATTTAAAATTGCAGCTCTTGCATGCCCTATATGGAGCGGGCCGCTTGGATTTGGAGCAAACCTTAAAGCAACTTTTTCTTTAACGTCGGGTAAGTCAGCGAGTCCTTTAGGAGCAACTTTTTTTTCCTCTACTACCATTCCTCCAAGTTTCTCAAGTTCTTTAACCTGTTCATCACTGGTCATGGTATTGATTTTTGCTACAACTTCCCCTACAGTTTTTGAAACTTCACGCGCTTCTTTTCGAAATTCTGGATGAGAACTCATGATCATACCTATAACTGCACCATTTTGAGCCGTTCCTTTATGTTTAACAGCATTTTGAAGTGCATATTTGTATACAAGGTTCTTTAAACTCTCCATATTACCACTTCAATCAAAATTAAGATATAATAAAAATTAGTGTGTTCTTTCAAGAACGAAATCTGCAATTAATTCCAGGGATTTTTTGGCGTCAGAATCTTCCAAAACTTGTAAAAGCTCTTTTGCAGTCTTAACATTTTGAAGTGCAATATTTCGAGCGTATTCTATTGATCCATATTTGTTAAATATAGAAATTGCCTCATCCACCATATCTTCATTATTAGATTTTAATATTGAAATAAGATTTTTTTTATCCTCTCTCGATGCATTTACAAGTGCATGAACAGCCATAAGAGTCATTTTACCTTCTACTATGTCGCTTCCAACTGGTTTTCCAATATCTCCTTCATCACCTATAACATCAAGATAATCATCCTGGATCTGGAATGCAAGTCCAATTAAACGTCCATATTCAGAAAGTGCTTCTATCTGTTTTTCTGTTCCCCCACCAAGTATAGCTCCTGCTTTAACAGCAGCAGATATAAGTGCAGCGGTCTTTTTGTAGATCATTGTTAAATATTCATCTTCTTTAACATCTAATTTACCTTCAAAAATTATATCCAGTGCCTGACCTTCACATATTTTAATACATGAATCTACAACTGTCTTTAAAGCCTCTACTACTCTTTTAGGATCAATTTCTGCATCTGTTTCCAGTACTGTCTCAAATGCCTTGGAAAACAGAATATCTCCTGCTAAAATTGCCATGGGTTCTCCCCAGAGCATGTGGACAGAGGGTTTCCCCCTTCTCATTTTGTCCTTATCCATTATGTCATCGTGTATGAGGGAGAAAGTGTGGATGAGTTCCATGGACGCTGCAGTTTTCAGGGCATCCTGAGTTCTACCCCCCACTGATTCTGAACTTAAGACAACAAGTACAGGGCGGAGCTTCTTTCCTCCAGCATTAATAAGATGATTTGACGCTTCGCGAAGTGTTGAAGGGTCAATATTACTTAATGACGCTTCAATTTCATTGTCTATGCTTTCAGAGTATTTTTTCACTATTTCCATTACATCCATTAAATCCCTCCATCAAATACCTGCGCCTGCCCGTTTCTCAGTATATGAATGTTGTTTCCCATTTTATACCCTTCTTCTTCTGCAAGTTCAGTGTATGCTGCAAGCATCTCCAGATCTCCATGTGCTGGAATGATATGCACTGGATTTAGCATTCTTAAAAAATCTCTATGATCTTCACGCCCAGCATGTCCTGAAACATGTGCATTGGTAAATATTCTGGCACCCTGAGATTTAAGTCTTCTCTCAAGTAAGTTCCTGTTTGCAATGTTCATGGGGTTTGGTATTATTGGTGCAGATATTACCACATTATCCCCATTTCTTACATTAAACTGAGTTTTTCCGCCGGCTATACGGGGTAAAAGAGCATCTGGTTCCCCCTGATGACCAGTTGTAACTAAAATATATTCAGATCTGTTCTCTTCTACCCTTGCAAGCGCTCTGTTAACTGCTTTTGGGTTTCCGTATATGCTTGCAGTTGCTGGAACCTTTAAAATTCCCATAGTTTCAGCTATTCCACAGTAACGTTCCATTGATCTTCCAAGAAGCATTAAATTCCTGTTACTTTGCTCAGATATATTACATATTGCCTGAATACGTTCAATATGAGATGAAAAGGTTGTAACCAGCATTCCATTCTTCTCGTCAAGCGGGCCAAGCATTATATCCTTTAACATGATCCTTGCAATCTTTTCAGAGTGTGTTTTAGCTTCTCCATCTTCTCCAACTCTTGTTGTCTCTACAATAAGTGCTAATACTCCTTTTCTACCTAATTCTTTCAGTCTGCTGTAGTTCGGTGGCTCTGAAATCATCTGGTAATTGTCGAATTTAAAATCATTGGCGTATACTATTATCCCTTCAGATGTATGTAACGCTGCCATTGCAGTTTGCGGAATACTGTGGGTCATGTTAATAAACTCAAGTGTAATATCTGGAGATATCTGACATTTTTCACCTGTATTAAGCACCTGAAGGGGGTTTGTTACGCTAAATTTCCTTTCTCCCTTAATTGTCTTTTCTATTAATGCTAAAGTGTAAGGTGTGGCTATTATAGGTGCTTCGTACCTGTGTGCAAGCTTGGCCACTGCCCCTATATGGTCTAAGTGGCCGTGAGTAAATACTATGGCCCGCACTTTACCATCTACCTCTTTCATTAGTGTATCGTCAGGTATAACTCCCCTTTCGATTAAATCAAGGCTGTGCATCCTTGCTATATCCGTATCTTCATGAATGTGAATTCTGTCAAGATGAATCCCCATGTCAAAGATGACCACGTCATCTCCAATTTTAACTGCGGACATGTTCTTTCCTACTTCTTCATATCCACCTATTGCTATTACTTCAACGCTCATTGAAAACCTCCTGTACTTGCGTTAAATCCCTATTAAAGATTTGAGATGTTGATAATTGTGTTTGTAATTTTAGAAACATTTAATTTATTTATATAAGTGCTCTTTGAGCGTATTTTTTAGTATCATATCCTCTTTCAGTGAGCCATTCCCTGGTTTTACCACTAATTATAAGGTTTGCCTTTTTAAGCTCTTTTATGTTGGATGCACCAGCAAGGAACATTGCCACTTTAAGGGATTCTTTAAATTGTTTAATTCTTTTAATTACGGCATAATGTCCCAGATATGCATCTTTAAGTAAAGGTAATGCCATTCCAACAGCTTCAGCGCCTAAAGATAGAGCTTTAGCAGCTTCAAGACCGCTTCGTATGCCTCCTGAGGATATAACTGGAAGTTTCACTGCTTCACAGACTTCAACTGTGCTTACTGTTGTTGGTATTCCCCAATCCCAGTAAAGGTTACCCATGTAGCTGTCTTTAGCCCTATATGCTTCAACCGCTGCCCAGCTTGTACCGCCAGAACCAGCAACGTCAATAGCTAAGATTCCTGCTTTTTCAAGTGCCAAAGCATCTTCTCTACAAATTCCTGCACCTGTTTCTTTAGCAATTAGAGGTATGTCAATAATTTCTGCTGCTTTTTGTATTGATGAGATGTATCCCCTTGCATCTATATCTCCTTCAGGTTGAATAGCTTCTTGAAGGGTATTTAGATGAATTGCAAGTGCGTCAGCCCCTATCATACCTGCTGCATTCTCTGCAAATTCTATTTGGGAGGCTCCAATGTTACCTATTACCAGTGCATTGGGTGCATTTTCCCTTACTACTGAATATGTTGATACTAAATCAGGATTTTCTACTGCAGCACGCTGACTTCCAACACCCATTCCAATATTCATTTTATCTGCTGCCTTTGCAAGTTCTCTGTTAATATTAAAAGCTGCAGGGTGGCCCCCGGTTATTGCAGATATTATTAATGGGATGTCCATTTTCTTTCCAAATAATTCCGCACATGTATCAATTTCTTCTTTATCTACTTCAGGAAGAGCTCTGTGGATGAGTTCTATATCCTCAAATCCAGTGCTCTTTTTCCTGTATTCAACATCACAGTTGGCACATAGTAATAGATGCTCCAATTTTCTCTCTGAAGTCATATTATACTCTCGTTTTCTTTTTAACTATGGTCCCTATACCTTTTTGATGACCAAGAGCCCTTTTTATAAAACCTCTGCGACATGCATTTAAAATCTCAGATTCAACCCCTATTTCAGCCAGGTCCAGTAATTCCCTTAGTTTTCCCTTCATTCCACCAGTTACATCCACATTTAAAGAACCTTCTGCAGATAAATCCTCACAGGATGTAACTGTTTCTATTAATTCTGCATCAGGATATTTTTTAGGGTTTTTAGTATATATTCCATCTACATCAGAGCCTAAAATAACCCTTTGAGGCTTTAAATTTTCTCCCAGGTATTGAATTATCTGATCTCCTGATAGAACGCACATTTTAATGGTTTCATCCATATCAAGAACTACATCGCCATATATAACCGGGACAAACCCAAGATCCAGATATTTCTTAATTAAAGTGAGATCGCATGAATAAATTCGCTTATTTTTAGTTATAATAAAGGATGATGGTTGTATTGATAACGACAGCACTCCATTTTCCCTTAAACTTTCACATACTATGGTGTTTAACTTTTTAACCCAGCTTTGTGTGATGGAAAATCCAAGTTTTTTATAATTTAGATCATCTTCATTCTTTATGGAACTTCCAATAAAATATTTTCTGGCAAAGGGGTGCCCGAATGAACCTGCACCATGAATGATTATAAGTTTATCAAATGATGAACTTCCAATTTCTTCTGCAATCCTATTTAAATTATCATGATCAATGGTAGGATCTTTAGCCTCCTTTTTGGTAATTACACTTCCTCCAAGCTTCAGTATAATCAATTACCTAACCTCTTTTAAAGTGGTTTTAACACCATCTTTTGAAATATCTGATTTAAACGCATTTTCTATTTTTTTAAGTGCAGCTATTACTTCTTCTGTTCCTTCAGGGCAAAAAGATATGATGCTGCCCCCGCCACCTGCACCTGTAATTTTAGACCCTGATGCTCCTGCAACTCTTGCAGTGTAAACCATATTTGATAACTCCAGCGTATTAACTCCAAGAGCATCCAGAAGACCGTGGTTTATGTTCATAAGCTCTCCAATTCTTTTTTTATCATTATTAAGGATTGCTTCTTTAGCTTCAATGGTCAATGCTTCAATGGAACCTATTACTGGATTTATAATTTCAGGATATGATTCTTTTCTGATTTTAACTGCTCCTACAAGTTTTCCTGTATCCGTCGAACACATTGTGTTCCCTCCAGAATCAGTGAATCCTATTACAACAGGGATATCATGATTAATATCTAAAGAAATGATTTTTTTAGCATCCTTTAGATAAATAAGTCCGCCATAGGTGCTTATGATTGTATCTAATGGACTTGCATAGTTTTGGACCTCTAATTCAACTTTGTGTGCAAGTCTGGCTATTTCTTTTTTTTTTAAATCGATGTTATTGTATTTAGAAACAGCAGCTATTAGTGCCACTGTCACTGCTGCTGATGAGCCTAACCCCCCTCCAATGGGGACATTAACGTCGATATATATATCCAACCCTGATTCTTGATGCACACTTTTAACTGAATTTAAAACATATTTTAAAATCCCTTTTTCAGGCGAATTTGAAGTTACAATATTTTCTTTTAAATTTATATATTCTTTTATACCTAAATCTCTGATATTAACCTGTATTTTCTTGTCTAAGCGCCCTGTAACTTTCACCTGAGCTCTTTTACTTAGAGCCATTGCAATGGCTGGTTTACCATAAACTACAGCGTGTTCTCCAAAAAGAATTGCCTTCCCTGGTGCAGATGCTGTTACTTGCATTGAATTCACCAGAATACTGCTGAAGCATAGCCCACTACAGCACTCATATCTCCAGTTATATCCCCACTTGTTGCATATTTAAGTATTTCTGCATTCTGTGCTCCAAGTTCTTTTGAAGCAATTATTGCTGCTGTTACTGGACCATATCCACACATTGTAACATTTAAATCCATAATTCTTTTTAGCATTAATTTTTCATCCATTATTTTTATTGCTTCAATTACCTGTGCATCGTCCCTCTTTGCAATACTCTGTGGCTTGTAATGGGTCATGTCTGAACTTGCAAGGACCACCACATCCCTTCCAAGTGCTTCTGCAGTTTCTTTAATGGATTTACCTATTTCAGTTGAAGTTTCCATATCCTGCATCCACATGCTAACTGGAACTATTTTGAAATCCGCCGAAAAATCAGAGATTTTTCGGGCATTAAAACCTTTACTGAAATACTGTAAAAAGGGCAGCTGAACTTCCAGGCTGTGTTCTTGAACATGGGCTGACTCATCTGCATCAATGATTAATGTATCTTTCACCAATTTTTCTGCAAACTGTTCATCGATCGCCACGTTTCCAAGTGGTGTTTCCCATTCTCCCTGAATCATGGTGGAAACTGAGGATCCAAGTCCTGTATGATTAGGAGCAAGTATAACAAACGTGTCTGGAAACCCATCCTCTACAATTCTACTATAGGAATGTGCAGCAACTGGTCCGGAGTATGCATAACCTGCGTGGGGGACTATTACTCCTTTAATTTCCCTTTTACCCCCCCTTTCAGGGATTTTTCCAGGGCCTAATTTGTGTTTAAAGCACCATTCTATCTGTTTTTTTAAAGAATCAGGATTTGATTTGTAAAAAATTCCTGCTACAGCAGGTTTTCTTATCATAAAATCACTGCCCCCCTTATTTTTTTAATATTTTACTTAAAGCCGCCGAAAATCTATGATTTTTTGAAAGCTTTCAGGAGAATTTTTACCCATTTTACATTTTTAATTCGAAGTCTGTTGGCAACATATCCAGATCTTCGTCTTCTTTAAGTACTCCTCTTTCCCTTAAGATCTGTCTTGCAAGTAACCAGTATACCAGTGCTATTGCTTTTCTACCTTTGTTGTTTACAGGTAACACTATATCCACGTTTCCAAGCAAATTTTCTGTGTCACAGAGTGCAACAACAGGTATCCCCATCTGTTTTGCTTCAATTATAGCCTGAAAATCAGATCTTGGGTCTGTAACTACCAATACTTTGGGTTCTATGAATTTAGCGTAGTTAGGGTTGGTTAATGTTCCAGGTATGAATCTTCCAGGGATGGTTTTTGCTCCAGTAACCCGTCCAAATTTCTTGATTGGTGCCTGTCCATACTGTCTTGTTGATACTATAAGTATATCATCAGGATCATATTTTGCAAGGAAATTTGCTGCTGATTGAATCCTGTCGTTTGTTTTTCTAACATCAAGTACATATAATCCGTCTGCCCTTACTCTGTATATGTATCGTTCCATATCTTTGGTTTTCTGCTGAGTTCCAATGTGTAAACCTGCCGCCAGGTACTTGTCCAGTGGAATTAAAAGTTCTGACAATCAAACACCCCAATATTGTTTTTTAAATTGAAAACAATGATTTATTCATCATCCTCAACATCTATTGCCTCTTTAGGACATATGTCTATGCATAGTTCACATAAGCTGCATTCTTCTTTGTTTTGAATTACTATTTTATCGCCGTCGATTACAAAAATTTCCATGGGGCAAACATCAACGCATTCAGCGCAGTCTGCTCCTTCACATTTTTCATAGTCAATTGTTATTTTAACCATTGTATCACCATTTAGATTATCCTTAGATATCTCCCATTTTTGGATTTACCATTTCTTCTTCAATTCTGATAAGTTCATTTAGCTTTGCAATCCGTTCTCCACCAAGTGCACCTGTTTTGATGATGGGACTTGAAAAAGCTACTGCTAAGTGTGCTATTGTATCATCTGTTGATTCCCCAGATCTATGGGAAACAACAGGTATGTATCCATTAGCTTTTGCAAGTTTTACAGTTTCATAAGTATCAGAAAGTGTTCCTATCTGGTTTGGTTTTATGATAATTGAATTTGCAGCGCCTGCGTTAATTCCTTCTTGAAGAATCTCTGCATTGGTTACAAATAGATCATCCCCGCAGATAAGGCATCTGGCACCTGTTTTTTTTGTTAGTTCTGCAAAGCTTGCAAAATCACCTTCGTGAATAGGATCTTCAACATAGAACATTTTGTATGTACTAATAATTTCTTCAACAAAATCTATCTGTTCGCCAGTGTCCCTTTCCACGCCTTCTCTTTTATAAGCGTATTTAGATCCGTTCCACATTTCACTTGCTGCCATATCCAGACATGGCCTTATTTCAATACCTAATTCATTGGTCACTTCTTCACATGCTTTTGCCTGAATTTCCAGTGCCTCAAGGTTTGTTAAATTAGGTGCCCATCCACCTTCATCCCCTTTTCCACCTGTGAAAGTACTGTCTTTTGATTTTATGAGTTCTCCAACTTTTTTGTGAACCCTGGAATTAGCAAATACTGCTTCAGTGATATTAGAAGCTCTTACAGGTAGGATTAAAAATTCCTGAATGTCAGGGGTGTTTTCTCCAGCGTGTGCTCCCCCATTAATCATGTTTCCAAGAGGATATGGGATTTCATTTTTCATGCTTCCGCCGAGGAACTTGTAAAGCGGCATGTTGTATGATGCAGCAGCTGCCTTTGCAGTTGCCATGGAAACTGCCACTATGGTGTTACCACCAATAGATGAAAGATTTGGAGTACCGTCTATTTCCTTTAAAACCATATCTATATCATTTAAATCTTCAGCGTCCATACCAATAAGTTCTGATGAGATTATATCTTCAACCTCACTTATTATTTTATCAACACCGCCTTCTGGAAATGCTGTAACTTCACGAATACCTGTACTTGCACCGCTTGGCGCGGCTGCTCTTCCAAAACCGTTCCATGTTACAACATCTACTTCTACTGTAGGGTTTCCCCTGCTATCTAATATTTTTCGTACACGGACGTCTTCAATAATACTATCCACAAAAACACCTCTTTTTTGAAAAAAAATGGTTATTTTCTAATATCAAGAGGAATTAAACTTTTTTTTAGTTCCAATATAGCAATATCTATTGAATCACGTGCGTCTTTTATTTCTATCATTGGTTTAGCGCCCGTTGATAATTGTAGTGCTCTTGCACCAATAATTCTTGCTTTTTCAAATCTGGTTAATTTTTCAGATGACATAACACTCCTCTTTTTTTTGGTAATCATATTAAAGGATAAATGGGGCCGCCGAGATTTGAACTCGGGTCTCCAGCGTTCCGGTGTGACCATCCCCGATCCAGTTGAAAAAACATCTGATATCATAATATTTCATTCAATGGCTGGGAGGATGGACCAAGCTACCCTACGGCCCCTACCAAACCTCAACATGAGATATCAACATTCTTCTACAGCAATATTTATCAAGTTTTAGATCATCCAGAACTTTCTTTGGATTTTCTCCGTCACCAACTCTCTGCTGGAATTCATCGAAATATGCGGAGACAACTTTCCCACAGCTTATACATCTTACAGGAATCATTTTAAACCATCTTAATTTTTAATATAAAATTTTAAACCATCTTTGCATTAAATGATAATTAAAGGTTGTTTTTGCAAAGACTGAATTTTTTGTTTATCTGTAACTCTTCTGCCTTCTTGCTCTGGCGCCTCTTCCACCATACTTTTTAGGCTCTGATCTTCTTGGATCTCCTACGAGCATGGTTCTGTCGTACTGGGTGAACTTTTCCTTGAGGTCCATATCACCTGTCCACCGGATAAGTCCTTTGGCTATTACCATGCGTGCAGCTTCAGCCTGTCCCATTACTCCCCCACCTGCAACTTTGACATCGATATCTACCTTTTTTACAATGTCTCCAGCAAGTACCATGGGTTCTGTAATTTTTAATCTTGCAAGTTCAGGGCTATAGATCTCTACCGGGCGTTTGTTTATTCTGATTATTCCTTTTCCTTCCCTGAACCTTCCTCTTGCTATTGCAGTTTTTCTTTTACCGCTTGTATGAATTACTTTTTTCATTCTTCCACCTATGCCTCAAACTTTGATCCTAATAATTTGGATAATCTTCCAAGTTTTATGCTTTTTTTAATGTTTTTAGGCTCAGCTTCCTGTACTTTGAAGATTTCAGAACCTTCATATTCTTTTGGTATTCCTACAAATACTTTGAGCCTTTTAAATGCATCTCTTCCTGATGTTTTTCTGTAGGATAACATTCCCCTTACTGTTCTTCTAAAGATATCATCAGGTCTTCGGGGATATTTTGGCCCCATTTTCCTTGGGTTTGAAATACTTGCTCTATCGAGTCTCTGTTTGTATCGGGCATATGTCCAATCTTTATTACCAGAGATTAAAATCTTCTCAGCATTTAATATTACTATTTCCTCTCCATCAAGAAGTTTCTTACTTACCTGACCTGCAAGTCTTCCCATGATGAGTCCTTTTCCATCTATAATCATAATTACAGCCTCTCAATTACTCAATTATCCTTATTTTACTTCCCTTCGGATTTTCATCAATGATTTCAGTAATGTTTAAACATTTACCACCTGCAGCACCTATTTTTTCTTCTGCTTTTTTAGAAAAGCCTAATGCTGCTATGTTTACTCTGTGATCCAGTTGACCGCTTCCAAGAATTTTCCCTGGAACTAAAATGGTTTCATCTGGAGATGAGTATCTGTTTATTTTTGAAATGTTAACTTCTGCATACCTTCTGTTTTGTCTTTCAAGTCTTTTTGCGATGTCTTTCCATATTTTAACATCTTCCTGGTAGGATTTTTCTTTAAGATTTCCTATAAGTTCTATGAGCTTTGGATTTGTTTTAGTGAGTTTCATTTCTTACTTCCTCCTTTACAAAATGCCACGATTCTTTCTGATTTATCCTTTAAAATATCGCATGCATTCTCTAAAACAACTTCAGGACCTAATGATCCATCTGTTTCAATTTTAAATATGTATTTACCGAACTTTGCATCCACGTGTATTGCATCCTGTTTGCAAATCCTCATGCATGCCTTGCACATGGAACAGTTTTCAATATCAGTGATGATGATTTTTTTCTCCTCTTCGTACTGAATCACGCCTCTTGGACATTCTTCAACACACTTCATACAAGCTTCACAGCTTTCATCCACAGTTATAAAAGGATAGTATTGATATGCACATGTGACTGTTGGCTGCCATTTTGCATGTTCAAGTCCCACTCCAAGGTTTGCTGCTGCTTCAAGTTCAACTTCTTCCCCTTCTTTTAATTTTAAAAGAGGAATAGTGTTGTATACAGGTTTCACTGATTCATGGGCTGAACTTAAATCTCCAGAGTAGACAACTTTCGGCCCCTTTTCCTTTAAAATCAGAGATACAGTACAACCTGGACAGTCATTGGTTTCGCAATCACATTCAGATACAAGCACAAATGCTTCTGTATCTGCTTCAAGTGGTACTAAACCTAATCTTTGAGCTAAAACTTCATCAAACAATTTTGAGTCGTTTTTAAATATTGAAACAGTGTTTATGGCCATTGTTGGAACTTCAACAGTGCATATTCTCCTTATTGCATTAACAAATGATACATCCACACTATCGACTATAAATGTGAGTCTGTTATCGTTCTTTTCTTTAATATCTATGTCCATATTAGACCCTTCTTCCCCTCTTACCTCCAGGTCTTCCAGTACCGTCATGAGGAATTGGAGTAACATCTTCTATTTTCCCAATTCGGATGCCTGCTCTTGCCAGTGCTCTGATTGTAGCCTGTGCACCAGGTCCTGGAGTTCTTGGTCCATTTCCACCTGGGGCTCTTACTTTTATATGTAATCCTGTAATTCCTTTTTCTTTTACATCGTCTGCAGCCCTTGTAGCTGCTTCCATTGCTGCAAATGGGGATGACTCCTGCCTATCTGCCCTTACAACTTTCCCCCCAGACCATTGTGAAATGGTTTCTGCACCTGTTATGTCAGTTATAGTTATTATGGTATTGTTAAACGATGAGTATATGTTAGCTACGCCCCATATTTCTTTTCCTGCCATTTTATCACCTGTTTAAGCCCCAGTGCTTTTACCTTCGGTTCTTGCTCTGTATTGTTTTTCTACTGGTGAAGCTTGATAGAATCCAATTGAGTTTTCTTCGCCTCTTTTAATGATATAACTTGGTGAATCAATCTTTTTACCATCTAAAGCTATGTGTCCATGTATAACAAATTGTCTTGATCCTTTTGCAGTGGTTGCAAGGCCTTTGTTGTGTACCATGGTTTGTAATCTTCTTCTTAATACATCTTCAACAGTTAAATCAAGCACATCTTCCAGTTTTGCATCTTCACCTAAAATTCCAAGTTTTATAAGGTGACTTAGAAGCTGCTGTCTTTCCTTAAGGGTCTGTTCAGTTACCATACCTAAAAGATGTCTTGCATCTCTTCTGTATCTTTTAACCATTGTTTCAGCTTTCCATACTTCTTTTTTGTTTTTTAAACCGTATTTTTGAAGAAGCTTGTTTTCTTCTTTTATCCTATCAGCGTTCCATGGATGAGGTGGTGTATCGTATTTTTTTCTTGATTTTCTTGGGTGTCCCATATTAATCTCTCCTAATTAACTATAAATTAAATTATTGCCTTCCTCTTCTTCTTCTAACACCAACAGATGATCCTTTTCTGAAGGTAGATTTTGTTCTTTGACCTCTAACAGGAAGCCCAACTTCATGTCTTCTTCCTTTATAGCTCCTGGTCTTCTTCATTCTGTTTAAATCTTCTCTCAGGGTCATCATAAGATCAGATTCAATTAGATGACCTGTTTCACCAGTTTCGTAATCACTACGCCGGTTCAACATCCAGTCAGGAATGTCAAGTGATTTAGGATCCCTTATATCTTCTTCAATTTTGTTCACCTCATCGTCAGATAGGTATCCAATCTTTTGATTTAAATCAAATCCCATATTAATTCCTATTGCTCTTGATAGTGCCTTTCCAACACCTTTTATGTCAGCAAGCGCATTTTGAATGGTTTTATTACCATTAATATCTTTTCTGGCAATACGGATCATGTGCTTAAAGTCTTCTTCCATTTTTTAACCTCCGGTAAGCAAAATGCCTTTCGTAAATTTTAATTAAATTGTGTGTGATTAAGTTGTGCAGGTATTTCTGTATTCAGTTTGTTTGGACGGGTGAATACAGTCAAATACTGATATCAAAAATATTTATTTGATCTCCTTTTTTAAAATGGTTGGGTGCCATCGAAAACTTTCAGTTTTGCAGGCGTCAAAATTTTTTATAATTTCAAGCGCCGGGACTGGGATTTGAACCCAGGAGGAGCAAAGCTCCACAAGATTTCCAGTCTTGCGCCGTACCTGGCTAGGCTATCCCGGCATATGATAATATAACTCTGTGAATAATTCAGTCTAATTGATAGACATAAAGTTCATGTTTTTAAACCTTTAAAAGTTTATGGTAACTCTGCTGTCTGGACATAATCAGTTAGAATTTATTTAAAGAATAGCTTTTTTACTTCCATATTTTTGGATATGTTCCAGGTTCCATAAAAACTTTGTTTATATCTATCATTATACCTTTATCTGCTTTAAGTATTTCTTCAGCTGTTTTTAAACTTTCTCCTGCTGCAACCAGTTCGCCTTTAATGGTCATAACTACAACAACATTTCCTTTTTTAATCTTATCTTCAAGACTTATTATTCCTGCTGCTGCAAGGTCTGCACCGTGGCATATTGCATCTACAGCAGAATCTCTAATAACAACTTTAGGCAGGTGTTCAACTGCTGTTTCCATTGGAAGTATGCAGTTTCTAAGGAGAGATTCATCCCCTTCTTCTTTCCAGACATGATATGCATCAGTTAAATCATGAAGAGTAATCAGATTATCCTCAGTAAACGGTCCTGAGCGGGTTCTTCTAAGTTCTGCCATATGGGTACCTATTCCAAGTGCTTCTCCCACATCATGACAGTACTTCCTTATGTAGGTTCCGCCTTCACATCCTATTTTAAATAAAACGTCCTGACCATCAATTTCAAGGATATCAACGTAATATACTTTTCGGACTCTAAGTTCTCTTTTAACGGCGGATTTAAGTGGCGGAGTCTGGAATATTTTTCCCTGAAACTCCTGAAGTATGTCTCTTATTTTTTTTTCAGATATATCTTCATGCAGCCTCATTAGACATATATATTCTTTATCTGCACCTAAAAGCATTTGAATAACCCTGGTAGCATGATCTATACCTACTGGTAAAACTCCTGTGACTTTGGGATCTAAGGTCCCTCCGTGACCAGTTTTTTGGGCACCTAAAATTCTTTTAACCCATGAATCAACTTCATGGGATGTTGGACCTGAAGGTTTGTCCAGATTGATAACTCCATAGTATATATGAACTTCAAGGGGCCTTTCTCCTGGATAACTCCCATAATCAGGGTCAGTTTCACCTTCAGATTTTATCAGTAAATCCACCATTAAAAATCAACACATATTTTATTCAAGCTGTTTTTTTACTTCTTCCACATTATCAGATACTTCTACGGTTTTATCCAGTGGTTCTAAGTGCTTGATATTGCATCTTCTGTTTTTGATGTTTGTTCCAACTACTTCCACAAACTTATCATCTATAACTTCAACTATGGCGCATTTTTCGCCTGCTTCTCTTCCTGAAATTTTAACACATACTCTTCCCACTTCTATTGCTGGCATGAAATCACCTCTATTACTTTCAATATAATGCGAACAACACTTTCAGCTTGAAAACTACCTGTATTTATGATAAGGTCATAAACTTCCATATTTTCAATATCAATATTATGAATTTCCCTGTATCTCTTTGCTTCGCTGTTGCTTCTTTTAATTATTTCTTCTTTAATACTTTCAAACGGCTTATTCTCCCTCTGACATATTCTGTTTGTACGTGTGTCTAATGGGGCAATGAACCATAATTTAAGGTCTGCATCTATAAAATGTGCACAAAGCCTTCCTTCAACAATTAAATCATCGTGTTCTCTGGCTATTTGAGATTGTTTTCTGTCGATCTCAATATCAATATCTTCATTTTCCTCAGCGAATTTACTGAATTCCAGTATATCCATGTTTTTTTCTGCAGCCATCTGACGAAATATATCTCCTGCTGAGATATAAGGAATCCCCATTTTTTTAGATAATATTTTGGAAACTGTAGTTGTACCACTGCCAGCTAATCCGCTGATGGTTATGACCATTCCAACCTTGCCCCTTGTTTAAACACTTTTCGTGTGCATTCAGAGCAAAGATTTCCACCATAAGGCCTGTTTGGCCTCTTTTTAGATTTTGAAAGTTTTCTTATCTGGTATGGTCTCCCCCTTGAGACTCCATGAAGAAACTTACCGCATTCAGCACATATATGCTTTGATGGTTTTTTTCTCTTGTATCTTAGTACAGTTTTTCCTCCAGGGGTTTTTTTGAATATTCTTCTGTATGATCTGGATCTGTATCTTAATTCAGGCATATAAATCTCTCCTAATTCTTAAAGCATAGTTTCTGCGCTTAATGAGTCCATGAAATTGAAATATTGTGGAGTTACATCCCTCCACCGCTTTTAATTCCCATCAGTTTTCTAAATAACATGGAGAATCCGAAGGAACACAGTATGTACCATCCAAGCCATCCAATAGACATTTCTGGAATTCCGGGAGCTACTCCTCCATAAAAAGGAAGTGCGCGCCATAATGGAACTAAAAGTACATAATAGGTAGTTGCAGATAATTCAACTACAACTGTGTTTAATAATGGGTTTTCCCGTATCCACCAGAATATTGTAAATATAGGAACCATTGTAAACATCATTGGTTTTAATGACATGGTCATCATTTCTTTCTGGAGGCCCATAAATTCCATCTGCTTCTTTTGAAGCTTATTTAAGGCTTTTTGATCATTTGTTTTTCTGGCTTCCACCATTTCCTGCTGGAATTCCTTCATTTCCTTTTGAAGGTAGAGGAGCCTGTCTTGATCTACAAGGAGCTTTTGAGCTATGTTTGTTATCAATGATATTACAATAGCAATTACAACTATAGCAAGAACAGGACCCAAAAACTGTATAAAGGGATTTAAAGCTGTATTCAGCACTCCCAATAATGCTTCCAATACCATTTTGTTTTCCTCTTTAGCTTAAAATTTATTTTAAAGTGTTTATCATGTCTTCCACAGGCTCTTCAAGACTGTTATCATGGTTTTTAATGATTTTTACAGTAGCACCTGTTAGTACAGCATATGACATTGCGGTTGCCCGGTTTATTTCCTGATGAAGTTCAATATCACCGATTTTTTCCATGTCTCTGATTCTTGTTTTATCGTTGAGTCTCCTCATCAAGATTTCATCGTTATCTGCTTCAATGAGTATGAATATGTCAGGTTGAAGCTCCTCGAGTACCCATTTTGGAAGTCCAGGCAGAAAACCAGCAGGTGTTTTAATTGTGCAGTGGGTGTCAACAATTATATTACTTTCATCTGTCATCTCTCTTATACTTTTTGCAGCTTTTTTTTGAATTTCTTTTTGCACCTGGGCGGATAATTTTCTCAAAGAATCCCTATCTTCTGCGATACCTTCTTCTCTTGCAATTTTTATCATTACGTCCCCATAATTTACATTCACATAATCAATGCTTTCAAGTGCTTTGTTCAATATAGTTGTACTTCCTGATCCTGGAATTCCTGCAATTACAATGACTTTCATTTCAATCCCTCACTAATCACCTAAAAACTTCCGGAGCATTGGGTGCATATCCATCATCTGTTCTTTGGCGATTTCTTCATATAATTTGTACACTATACCTACAGCCAGCAGTACACCAGTGCCTCCACCTAATGCTCCTGTTAAGTCAGCGCCGAATGCTAAAAGACCCACAAAAGCACCACCAAGAATAGTAATAGCCGGGATGTATCTCTTTAAAATCCTTTCAAAGTGTCCTCTACTGCTTCTCTGTCCAGGGATGTGCATCCCCATCTGGTGAAGCTGTTTTGAAACCTGTTTTGGCCCTATTCCACTCATTTCCACCCATAACCATGCAAACAGCACATTTGCTGTTATAAACACGACGGCGTAAATTAATACTTTTACAGGGTCTGTAAGAACCATGCCTAAACTGGTTGGTGTTGTAAGATAATATGCAATTCCACTTATAGCCCTGCCCTCTGAAATTGTCCCCAGAATTGGAAATCCAAAGTTCTGGAATAATGTGGCAAATAACTGCACATTTAAAAGCAGCGTGTGGGTTAAAATTACTGGCATGACACTTGTATAAATGAATTTCAATGGATATTTTCCTCTTGCCCCCTTTACTCTCCCATAAGAAAGAGGTATTTCAACTCGCATACTTTCTGCATATACAACTACAAGGAAAACGATGATTGTTGCAAGTAAGGGGATAAAAAGGGTAAAGTCAGGAGTTCCTGCTGTTAAAAGGTATATGAATCTTGGAATTATTCCTGCAGGTACTCCTGGAGTGACTGGAGATTCAAGAAAGTTGAATGCACCTACAATTATCCCCTGTGCCACGCTTGCAAGAATGAAAAGCCCTATACCGCTTTCAAATCCCCATTTGGATACAACCTCATCTAGAAAGATAAGGAGGGTTCCACCTATGGTTAACTGGGTAATGAGAATTAATTCATATCCGGGTATTGCAGGAAGTGCACCAGTTAAAACAAGCGCTATTGCTTGAAATAAAGCGAACACAATAGTAAGGAATTTTTGGGCCCCTTGAAATATTGCCTTGTCTTCATGTCTTGAAAGATCCAGTTTAATGATCTTTCCTCCAACTAAAAGCTGGAGTATAATTGATGCTGTAACTATTGGTCCTATACCAAGATGAATGATAGAACCAAATTCACCTGCAAGTACTGCCCTTAGATGTGCAAACTGGTCAATAGCAGCAGGACTTAAACCATAAAGGACAATATGGGCAAGTACAAAATACAGTACTAAAATTATACCAGTCCATTTAATTTTTTCCTTAAAAGGTACCCTGTAAGTAGGTGACTTAACCTGTGGAAGTAAGGAAAAAATTGGTTGTAGCTTCTCAAGCAAGAAATTCACTCCTTATTTAATACTTTAAATAATTATTACTTCTCCACCAGCTTCCTCTATCTTCCAAACTGCTGAACTTGAGAATTTTGGTGATTTTATAATTAAAGGTCTGTTTACTCTACCTTTTCCAAGGACTTTGTTGTAGCCAAGGTCCGTTACGTCTATTTCAATTGCATTATCTTTCTTTTGAGCTAATCCCTGTTTAACCAGATCTTCAGATTTTTCATCAAGGTAATCAATGTTTACATGGTTGAATTTTAAAATGCTTCTTTGTGGTCTTTTAAATCCGTATTTTCCGAAGTGTTCTGGATCATATTTGACTGTCCACGTCCATTTACTTTTATGGAGACCTGCATTTCCTCTTCCTCCTCTGTGTCCGGCCCCTCTTCGTTTTTTAGAACATCCGCCACCTACGGTTCTTGACCCTCGCATTTTCCTTATTTTACGTGTTCTTCTTATCATTATGAATCCTCCAAAAAGAGTTAGATCATCTTTTTAATCAGATCGTTTATATTATCTCCCCTGTAACTCATACTTCCAGATTCCGCAAATGTTTTTTTGATATCTTCATATCCTTTTCTTGGAGGGTGAAGTCTGAATACTAATTTCACACCGCTGTCTTCAAGTTTTGCTCCAGAATATACCACTGCCATGGAAAGTTCTTCTACAGAGGAAAAATCTGTATTTTCCTTTAAGTAATCTTCAGTGAGTTTTACGTTTCCTGCTATCCTTCCCCTTTTAGATAAAAGCTTTAAAACTGTTTGGGAATCAACTTCTCCCCATGTAATGTAATCTTTAACTTTTTGAAGCATCCCACGGTAACTTGGGGTTTCATCAATCAAAACTGCGTGATTAATCCTTGTAAGTCTTAACATGTCCAGCGTATCAGAGATATCCTTTTTAATTCCTGTTCTACCTCTTACTCTTATTGCTGCAATCATATTATCACCTTATACTACTCCAAGATTTTTAAGGTTGGATTTACTGGCTTTAACTTTGCTTAAATTCTTTAATGCATCAAAGACTGCACTTGCAAAGTTAATGGTTGTTTGAGTCTGTCCCATGGTATTTGACCATACATCATCAATTCCAGCAAGGCTGAGTATTGTTTTTCCTACATCTCCCACTGTTAAGCCCACTCCACCAGGTGCAGGGATTAAAGTGACCCTTACACTTCCGCTTTTACCTGATACCTTAAATGGTACTGTGTGTTCTCTTCCACAGACACATCCCCAGTCACCGCAGCCCCTCCTAACTTTAATTATATTATATTTAGCATCGTCAACAGCTTTTCTAATTGCAGGGCCTACTTCTTTCGCTTTTCCCTGTCCAAGTCCTACATATCCCTTTTTGTTTCCAACTGAGACGACTACTCTGAAGTTGACTTTTCTACCTGATTTATGCATCCTCTGCACGAGATTTACATCCATTACTTCTTCTTCTAAATCAGGAAGTAGAGCATTAACTATTTCCAGTTCCATGATTGGAAGGCCTTTTTCAAATATTTCATCAATGTCAGTTATGGTTCCTTCCTTAACCATGTGTCCCAGATTGGTCTTAGGTTCCCATTCTTCCTTGTTAAAATTCATCATTATACCTCATAATTTTTGTCTGATCTTCTCGAAATGGTCTGGGAGATCTTTTGGAGATAACCCTTTTTTCAGATACGCTCCAAATTTCTGTTTAAGTTCTTCTTCGTTTAATGATTCAGCGTACTGTGCTATGTGTTCCCCTCTTAGTCTGCTATCATCAGGTAAAACTGATCCACCGTGAGGAATGTGAAGACCAGAGTCTACTGCTCCTTTTAGTGCAGCAAAGACTCTGGTACCTTTAGTTGGTGATTTTAAACCAATGTCTAAAACAGCTTCATTCACACCTTCAGCCGCCGCTTTCTTGCCGCATAAAAATCCGGTAAGATACGCTGCAGAAATGTTTTTTGTGGATCCAAGCCACCCCATATTTTTAAGTTCATTAGAATGAGCTGAAATTATGGTATCGTCACCTTCTGGAGCTACTTTTATAATTTGAGCAATTACATGATTGTTTGTAACTCTTACGACCATCCTTGCCTTATCTAATTCAATAAGTTTGATTCTTGCCCCATAATCTGTTTTACCTTCATTCCTTCTTTTAAATGCCACTTTGTATCTTGATCCGTGTGCCAACTAAATTCCTCCTTATCTACCTGAGTAGATTATGATCCCTGGCATAGGTTTTCATGTAGGATTTGCTTCTAAAAGCGCCGCCCTTTGCCATCCTATAAAGCTTTCTGTAGGTAGTTTTGTTAATTTCCCTGTTTTCTCTCATATCTTTTAAATCAGTTCTTAAAGCTCTTATTGTGGTCATCCATTTCTTTTTTTTGGGATTTCTAGCCCCTTTAGCCCCTTTTATACTACCATGACCTTTTCTTCTTCCTTTCTTCTTCTGTGCAGCTATTTTCTTTGACCTGTAGCTGCTTATGCCGTTCTGGGGCTTTGCCATTATGGCTCTATTATCTATTAATTGTTTTACGTTTTCTCGAGTTATGGCTTTTGATACTTCATTTGTTTTTTCAGGATCTATCCATACCCTGTTTTCCCCGACTTTGAGTATATCTGCAGCCAATCTTTTTTGAGTAGTAAGATTCATTGAGAAACCTCCTTTCCACCTTTTCTAAAAGGTGGATCAAAAACATGAAAATCCAAGCTGGATTTTTATACGATGTCAACGCAACAGATGTTGCAAATCATGTAATTTTTGTTTATATTATCAACATTTCTTAAAAGTTGATTATCTGTTTGGATCAAACCCTGCAAAACTATCAAAAATCAAAGATTTTTGATGCTGCAAAAACAAAGTTTTTGCAAGCTTCGTTTTGCGGCCACGAAACAATGTTTCACGCGGCTTTTTTTAAAGGTTTGACTTTCAAGCACCCTGCATTGAGTACCTAAATCCCTTTGTTTAGAATCTTAATTCCTAATTCTTCTGCTTTCTTTCGCATTACTTCTTTTTTCCTTTTTCCAATTGTAGCACTTATTCTGCCTGCCTGTGTTGCTGGATCAATTTTTTCAAGTTCCCTCATATTAGAGACAAGTACATCCTGATATCCAGAAGGGTGAAGTCCTCTTGTAGCTTTTGGAGACCTGTAACCAATTGAAGGCATTGCAGGTTTTCCTTTTTCATATCTTCGAGTTTTACTGGTTTTTCCCTTTGGCTTTCTCCATTTTTCACCAAGTTTTTTGTATCTAAACCATTCCTGTCTTTTGAAATTTGGTTTTTTCACCTTCTCACCGCCTTATCCCTTATTTACAAGGTATATCCCATCCTGGAATACCCTTGGATCTCTTCCCTTTATTTTAGTGGCCTGTTCCATGTTGGCCATTGTTTGACCGACATCTTCTTTGTTTATACCAGTAACTACTACTTCGTCGCCTTTTACCTGGACTTTAGCGCTTCCAACTATCTTTGCTGTTCTTGGATATCTTTCACCAAGGAAATTTTCTATGGTAATTTTATCCCCACCATCTTTTACAGTCATAGGGAAGTGAGCGTAAACTATTTTCATATTATAAGTAAATCCTTCTGTTAATCCTGTAATCATATTGTTAATGTGGGATTTAATAGTTCCAAGCATTGCTTTGTCTTTCTTTTTAGGAAAATTAGCTTCTATTACTATGTTGCCATTTTCCTGTTTAATGGAAATGCCAGAATAATTAAATTTCCTTGAGAGTTCTCCCTTTGATCCCTTTACGGTTATTCCACCATTAATAGTGACATCTATACCTTCAGGAATCGGTATTTCTTCTCTAAGGACTGTTGCTTCAACCATTTTATCACCTAAATGAACTTAATAGATGTATGCCAGAAGCCTGCCGCCGATTTCATTATCTTTTGCTTCTTTGTGTGTCATAATTCCATCTGGTGTGGTTAATATCATGATCCCAAAGTTTTTAGATGGCAGGTACCTCTTTTCAAATTTTTCAAACTCATCTTTTTTTACTGCGTGTCTTGGCTTTATAACACCGCATTTGTTAATATTTCCTTCAAGCTCCACTATGAACTGTCCAGCCTTATTATCATCGACAAATTCAAATTCACCGATGTATCCTTCCTTTTGCATTGTTCTTAAAACGTTTCCAATCATTTTGGATGCCGGCGAAATTTTACATCTTTTATTTCCCTGTATTTCATTGTTTCTCATGTTGGTAAGCGCGTTTGATAGAGGATCCATAAGCACAAATAACACCTCTTAATTGTATTTTTTAAATCCTATTTTATGTGCGAGCTCTCTGAAGCATTGTCTGCATAAATTAAGCCCGTACCTTCTAACGAGCGCAGAGTGATCGCCACATCTCCTGCATTCTCTTGATGCTTTTCCGAATTTTCTTGTCAAATTATCACCTATTTTATCTTAACCTGGAAATTCTCATTCATGTACTCCATGGTTTCTTCTGGAGTTACAGTATGTTTAGCTGGAATTTTTTTCCGCATTATTTTCCTTCTTTTTATCCTGTAACCTGGCTTTTCGAAAGTTATGGAAATGTTCATTCCAAATATACCGATATCTGGGTCGTAACGCATTCCTGGAATGTCTATGTGTTCATTTATCCCAAATGAAACATTACCCTGGGCATCGAACTGTCTTGATTTTAACCTGTTTTCAATACCGTCAAGTATCATCTTAATGGCTTTGTCTGCTTTTTCTCCCCTTAATGTAACTTTGCATGCTATGGGCTGCCCTTTTCTTATGCCAAATTCAGGATTTGTTACTTTAGAATAAGTACGTACAGGTTGCTGGCTGGTCATACTTTCAAGCAGCTTTTCAGCCCTTGCAAGGCTTTCTCCACCTTCACCAACACCTATGTTAACTGTTGCCTTTGCGATTTTCACTTCTTCCATTGGATTCATCTATTTACCTCCAGGAAGTGTAATTGCTGCCTCATCCTTACCAATTACAAAAACATAGTCTTTTAGGGTAAGGAATGTTTTCTTATCTTCAGTTTCCATTTGAACAGTATTGGGCATGGATGATCTGGTTATATTAATTTCTTTAATCCTGCCTATTTCACTGGCGTGCTTTCCACCAGTTATAAGACCAATTGTACCTTCTTCAAAGTTTATTACTTCTTTAACTCCCTGGTCTGGAACTTTAAGAATAATTACATCCCCAACTTTGTATTTTCCTTCATCAAGATAGTTTCTACCATCATGAAGGTTAAGTTGAGTTTTTCCGCCTTTTATTGTGGTTTTATCTGTGATTTTACAGAGTTTGAATTCCCTGTTTTCTTCAGGTATTGGATGAAGTATTAGTCTACCTTTTTCATCTGGAAGAACTCTGTAAACACTTTCTGTTTTGGGTATTTCGATTACATCCATGAATCCAACAGGGTACTTGTAGTCTCTTCTGATTCTACCATCGACAAGAATGTCCCCTTTGTTTATAATTCTTTTTGCTTCTCTGGAGTTATCAGCAACTCCTAAAATATCACGAACTACAAGCAGTAATGGTAATGACTCTTCTATAGCATGAGGACCTGCATTTGGTTTAACAGTCCATTTATTTTCTTTTGGATGAATAGGCCAGTGTTTTGGAGCTTTATATCGTTTGAGATGTTTTCTTGATCCCATTTTTGCCATATTATTCTCTCTCCATTATTTTGTTTCTTTCATCGTCATCCATATCCAGTTCCACTATAACAAGGTTGGATGGATGCATGGAATGGTAAACCATGTTTCCATCTGGTTTTTGTAATGTGGCACCTTCTACAAAGACTCTGTAATTTTTAAGGTTTACTTTTTCTACTTTTCCTTCGTGGTCTTTAAAATCGCCCCTCATTACCTGCACAGTATCGCCTTTCTTAACAGGGATTGATCTTCTTTTATATTGATCCTTGAGATCCTTACTTAAAGCAACGCTCATTAATTTATGTCGTACATGTAACGGTGCGTTATGAATAAGTTTCCTCTGTTTTCTTGGTTGCTTTGACATTTTATCACCATTATTAAACTATTATGCTCGCAGCACTTCCAACACTGGGCCATCTTTCAGCTGCTTCTTTAGCAACCGGACCTCTTATTTCAGAACCCTTAAGAGTACCTTCTGGATTTATTATAACTGCTGCATTATCTTCAAATTTAACCCTTAAGCCGTCTGCTCTTCTGTATTCTTTTTTCTGTCTTACGACCACAGCAGTCATGATTTCCTTTCTCAGGTCTACAGTACCTTTCTTAACAGAAACTATGATCATGTCGCCGACCCCTGCTGTTGCAAGTCTTCTTCTTACACCTTTGTATCCTTTAACAGACACAATTTCAACTTCTCTTGCACCAGTATTGTCGATACACTGGAGTCTGGCACCTACTGGTAAAACTCTTGTAACGTTTGAAGTGATAGCTTTCACTTTATATATCTCCTTTAACTTCTATAACTACAAACTGCTTTGTTTTACTTAAAGGTCTGCATTCTGCAATTTTCACTGTGTCACCTATGTCAACTTGAACACAGTCAGGTTTATGTGCGTTTATTTTTGATTTTCTTTTTTCATATCTTTCGTATTTGCGTATGAACTTGTAAAAACTTCTCTCTACTGTGATTGTCCTTTCAGCTTTGTTGCTTGTAACTATTCCTTCTAATATCTGACCTCTTACGGGAAGAGTCCCATGAAAAGGACAGTTAGGATCTTCACATCTCTCTTTAGGTTCTGGAACGTCGATACCTACCATGTTATCACCAATATTTCCTGAATTTCTTTTTTATCCTATCTTCAGGGCGGGCAATAATAATCTTACCCTTGATTTCAATTACAGTGCCGTCAGGCAAATTAAAATGAAAAGTTGCAGCTTCCTTGGGAACGATTTTCTCTGTTTCATCCTCCTCTTGAATCAGGAGGGTGTTTTTAGTTTCATCTACAACTTTTCCTTCTATTCCAATGAATCCTTCATGAGTACTGTCTACAACTTTAACATAAAGTCCCACTAACTCATGACGGAATATATTCTTTGGAGTTATCATTTTTTTTTATCGTTAGAAAGTCCTGTCTACTTTGCTTATGCAGTCCTATTACTTTAGACTCTGCGATATCTCTGATTTTTATCCAAATTTATCTTATTTCTATTGTATCTGAAGAAAAGCCCATATTAGCCAGAACCTGTTTGACCTTCCGTTTATGATCCCCTTGAAGTTCGATCTGACCTTTTTTAGCTGTCCCTCCGCAGGCGCATTTGGCCTTGAGTTCTTTTGTAAGTTCCCTTATATCAATATTGTGCTCATCTATACCTTCCACTATAGTCATAAGCTTTCCAAATCGTCTTCTAACTGTGTATACTTTGACCTTCTGTATTTCACGAGCAATTTCTTCACAGACGCAAAGTTCTTCTGGAAGACCGCATATCTCACAGACTCTCATCTATTTTACTTCTCCGTTTTTCGTTCATTATGGTAAGGACACGTGCAATTGTTTTTTTAAGTTCCTTGATTTTTCCAGGATTTTCATAAACTCCTGCTGCAGAACTTTCTGAAATATTTTTAGCATGTTCTGCTTTAAGTTCATCAAGTTTTTTCTGGATGTCTGTAATTTCCATTTCACGTATCTCTTTGCTCCTTAATATTACCATGTTACTCCATCCTTTTATATTTTATGTATCTATGATTCTTGCTTTTCTACTTCTTCAATAGATTTTTCTGCTTCTTCAGGTTCTTCACTAATGGAATCTTCCTCTGGTTCTTCTTCGATTTCTTCGACTATTTCAGCGATTTCAGTGTCTTCTATCTCCTGATCTTGAGTTTTTTCCACTTCTAAAGTTTCAGAAATTGTTTCAGCCGTCGAAATCGGATATTTTTTGGCATCAAAATCAGAGATTTTGCAAGCTCCATCTTCTTCAACTGCAACCTTTAATATATCAACTTTATCAGGTAAAACCATCCCTGGAGGCATGATTTTAATATATATTCCTAAAACTCCAGGTTTTAATTGAACTGTTGCGAATCCTTTCTTTACATATCTTATAGATGGTTCACCACATTTTTTGATGTACCCATCATTGAATTTAGCAGTTGCAGACCTTGCACCTCTTATTTTACCAGATATTGTAACTTCAACACCCTGTGCTCCGGCACCCATTATTCTTCTAAGTGCGGTGTATGCTACCCTTCTAAAGTGCATTCCACGCTGTAGCATCGCCGCAATCTTATGAGCCATTATTTTAGGGTTTAGTTCAGGAACATCAACTTCTTTAACTTCTACCTGTGGGTTTTCTAACCCATAGCTTGTTTTCAGGGTTTGGGTGATGTTACGAACAGTTTTTCCACCTCTCCCTATAACCATTCCCGGACGTTCTGCATAAACAACGATCATGGTACCCCGAGGAGTTAATTGAATTTCCATTCCACCGTAACCTGCTCTTTCAAGCTCGTTTTCAAGGTATTCGTCAATCCTTGTCCTTTTAAGCCCTTCTGTAACGAAATCTTTTTCAATCATCTGATCTATGCCTCCCCCAGAACTATCTGTATGTGGGTTGTTGGCGTGTTAAACGGACTTGCTCTTCCAAATGCTCTTGGAGTCCATCCGCGTATAACGTATCCCCTGTGGCTTGATATATGCATTATCCTGAGATTTTCAGTATCAATTCCCTTGTATTCAGCGTTAGCTTCGGCATTTTTAAGAACGTCCAGGATATGGGATGCTGCTTTTACCGGGTATCTGCCAGTTGGCCATCCTCCTAATCCTCTTCTGTGACCTACCTTTTTGTTATGCCTTTTAAATGGGACTGCCTTTTTCATTTCAATCACATCTTCAATGTAATTTTTGGCATTTTCCACCTTCATTCCTCTTATCTTGTTACATATCTCAACAGCGTGTTTTGGAGAGATCTTCATGGACCTCCCAAGAGCTTTTGCTGTTTTTTTGTCATCTGTAAAAGCGTAGTTAATTTTTGCCATTGTATTCTCTCCTTATTTAAGAGGTACGAACATAGATGATCTTGTAGCACCCATCCCCGGATCTCCGTGTTCTACTCGCTTTCTTGTAGGTGCGAATTCTCCAAAGTAACATCCAATCATTTCAGGTTGTATTGTAACTTCTGTGAATTCTTTTCCATTATAAATTCCAAGGGTTACCCCAACCATTTCTGGAAGTACAATCATGTCTCTGCAGTGGGTTTTAATTATCCCAGGTCTTCCAACTTTTCCATCCTTTTTAAGTTTCCTGACTTTTTCAAGTACATTTTTCTGTCTTGGGAGAAAACCTCTTTTTAAAGATCTTCTCTGCCTTGATGGAAATAACTGTATAACATTATCTAAAGGCATCTGCTGTAACTCTTTCAACGTATAACCACGATACATAAATTCTTTTCTAGCCAATTAGTCGCCTCCTTTTTTATATTTTAATTACCTTCTTTTCCCTGTTCTTCTTGCAGCAATTGAACCAACTTTTCTTCCTGGTGGCGCATGTCTTGAAACTGTAGTTGGCTTTCCAGGATGCTGTCTGTTTCCACCACCGTGTGGGTGATCTACTGCGTTCATTGCCACCCCTCTAACGCTAACATTCTTTTTACCTTTAGCATTTAAAGCATAGTATCTGTTTCCTGCTTTAAGGAATGGTTTTTCTTTCCTTCCTCCTCCAGCAACTACTCCAATGGTTGCTCTGCAGGCAGGATGAAATGCTTTTAATTCTCCTGATGGCAATTCTACTATTGCCTTTCCTACATCATGGGTTATTAAAGAAGCGTGAGTGCCTGATGATTTAACGAATTTTCCGCCATCTCCAGGGCTTTTTTCAAGATTATATACAGGTGTTCCTTCTGGAATACGAGCAAGCGGTAATGCATTTCCAGGTTTTATTGGTGCTGAAGCTCCAAATTCTATATCATCATTTATTTGTATGCTTTCTGGTGCTAATACCAGTAATTTTTCACCATTTTCAAATTTTACCAATGCTACTGGTGCACTTCTTCCAGGATCGTGAATGATATCGGCAATTTTTCCTTTCAAGCTGCCTTCTTTTTCTACATTATCATACGATCTGTATTCGATCCTTCCTTTGAATCGATGAGATGCACTTCTATAAGTTGGAGTTCCTCTCCCTTGTCTTTGTGATTTTAAACGTTTTCCCATTATTTATTCCTCCATACATGACCATATTTGGTCTTTGCGGATAATTAAATTAAATTGGAGTTATTTAGAATACTCCCATTTTAACTGCTATATCCTCTGCGCTGTGTTCTGCTGCAAGTTTAATATATGCTATCTTTTCACCTTTTGAAGTAAATTGAGTGTTTACTCTTTCTACTTTAACAGCGTAAAGGTCCTCAAACGCGTTTTTTACATCTGCTTTTTTAGCAGTTCGCAGTACTATGAATCTTAACTCATTATTTTGGTCAATAGAGTTCATACTTTTTTCTGTTAAGTGTGGTCTTACTATTATTGCATAAGGATCCATTTTCACACGTCCTATAACTTTATTGGAATAATTCACCTAATTTTTCAATGGCAGATTTTGTGTATATTGTAAATCTACCTGCGTGTGTACCTGGAGCTAAAAGTTCAGCATTTAAGTTTTCTACCGACACTATATCTACACCAGGATGGTTTCTTGCACCCAGGCTTATTCCTTTGTCTTCGCCAACTACTATTAGAGGTCCTTTTGGTACTTTGTATTTTCGACCCCTCATTTTACCTTTTCCAGCTCTTATCTTTTTACCGGTTTTGGCTCGGACTATGTCATCCATTATTCCAAGTTTTTTGAATATTTCTCTTGTTTCTTTGGTGTTTTTAATTTTAGCCAGTTCGTCATCAACTACAAATGGAATTTGAGGAACATTTTGGATCTTGTGTCCTCTGTTTTCTACTAATTCATTGTTTGTAGTTGCAGCAACTGCTGATCTTATTGCTAATCTTCTTTCTTTTCTGTTTACTTTCTCATGGATGATTCTTTGAGCTCGTGGAGGATGTGCTCTTCTACCACCCACAGCTTGAGGTACAAATGCCGCTTTTGAACCTGCTGGGTGTCTGCTTCCCTTTACACGAGGAACCATTGCTACACCACGACCAGAACCATATGATTTAGCAGTTGTTCTTTTTCCTGCCATAGGATCTGTTCCCCATGGTTGAATCCTTGCAGTTTGTGATGAAATTACTGCTCTTTTAATGACATCTGGTCTGAATTCTTCGTTGAAAATCTCAGGCAGCTTGATTTCGTCAATGACTTCGCCTTCCAATGAGTAAACCTTGATCCTTTTCATTTTAATATCCCTCTTTAATTAATTCCAAACATGAACATGATTTAAACTCAAACTCCTTGTTTTGAAGCAGTTGAAATTTGTGATATCACTGGTGCATCATTATGCTTTCTGTGAGGTCTCATTGCTTTTCTTAATATTACAAGCCTTTTTGATGGGCCTGGAAGTGATCCTTTCACTATAATGTAATTATTTTTCACGAGACCGTATTTAACAAATCCTCCATCAGGATTTACAGCATCTACTTCTGATACATCCGCAATTTTAAGAATCTTTTTATTATATTCAGTTCTTTTATGGTATCCCATTTGACCTGCTTGTGGAACTGTCCACATTGTCCTTTCTGGTGACCATGGACCTAATGAACCAACGTGCCTTCCTTTACTACTCCTAGCAGCTTTTCCGTATTGTATCCTAATTCCCCATCTTTTAACAGGTCCTTGGAATCCTTTACCTTTGGTAATTGCTATAGAATCAATATATTCTCCATCAGAAAAAACGTCAGCTGCATTTATTTCGCTTCCAAGAATACTTTTAGCGTATTCAAGTTTTTCAGCAACTGTAGCTCCTCCAACTCCACATTCTATTATCTCAGGTTTCTTTTTTGGAATACCTGTAACTTGTTTTGGGTTGGTATGTACTAAAACGCGTATATCTGCAACATTATCAATATTTTCATTTAATTTAGTTAAGTTAGAATCAGTATCATATTTTTCAGGTATTGGTATTTTTCGCAAAAGTGCTTCACTTAAATCACTATCCATAACGTCCATCATGGTTTTTAGACCACGAGTGGTTTTTGTATATGCTCTTATGCCCATTACAATAACAGGCGGCACTTCAAGTATGGTTACTGGAGTTGAAATTTCCATTCCTTCAGTAGGGGAGTTTTTCCTGCTATCAGTCAATTTAACATGGGTCATACCCACTTTATATCCTGCAAAGCCAAGTAACCCCGTTTTTTCGACTTGAGGCCAGGATTTAATCCTGGGGGATTGTTTTGATGCCCTCTTTCGAGGGGAGAATGCAACTGATCCTTTTCGTGGTTGGTGATGTCTAGTCATTTTTAATTTACCTCCTTAATTTGCAATTTTTCAGTTTTTCCAAGTTATTCTAATCTAAAAGTAGATTAAATGCAGATAAAGTTATTAAAACAGCCTCTTCAGTCCTTATAGTCTTAGTTCCTTGTGATGGGGCTGTATTGACTTCAAGATCTATTAAGTTTTTTCGCCCCTGAATAAGTTCATGCAAGCCGGAATAAGGACCACCAAACAAAATAGTCACGTGTTTGGCATCTTTTATATTGTGCTTTACTTCATCTAAAATAGAAGTGATGGGCTCGGCATATCTGGAAGTACCAATAACAAAATCGGGTTTTACTTCCAATATGCTTTCATACAAGGCCTTATAAGTAGATAAAACATTGTAACCCCAGTAAAAGTCGGGCTTATCAGGTTCTATTAATATGTCTTTTTTTGATAGCTTCGTAACACGGAAGCTGAATATCTTATTTATGCTGAGTTTTTCACGACAAAGCGCGGGTCTATCTGCTCCGATATCAACTATTGTACCTTTCCTTGTCCTTTTTACAGTGAATCCTTGTCTATAATCGCCTACTTCTGCTTCATCTGTAGGATGATGGGGAGTTCTAAGTGGTGGAAGAATTCCCACATTTTTTAGTTCCCTTGAGATTGGAAATACCTTTTTACGAAGGTATTGAGGGGTATTCATATAAGTGAGAACATCACTAATAAACTTTACCTCTTTCTCATCCGAATTATCATTATAAACAACGATCTGGTCAGCCCTGAATATTGCTGCAGATCTACCAATTGAACCTACCTTGTAAGTTTTTATTTTTAAATCCTTAGTCTCAGCCGTTATTGAGGCAGGTATAAAAATGGATAAATGTTTCTGTTCCATTTTCCACTATTTGTTCTCTATCTTTTATATATATATAGTGTACAACCTTTTTAGATTTAGTAGAAGTTGTATATATAAATACTGAAGATATACTCCCGATTCAACCTTTAAGTTATTTTATGATTTATGGATATTTAATATTTTGAAGATTTTGATTAACCTAAGCTTCTATATTTTTTTGTGTCATTGAATTTTTACAGGTGTTTTTTACTTATTTTTGGGTTTGATTTTATATGGGTTTCACATTTTTTTGTCTATTTTCTCTTATTTTTTTGATAGCGTTCACCAGGTTGTGTTTTTTTGGAGGGTGATGATTTGTTTTAGATCGTAGCTGAAACAGCTGAACAGGTTTTTCGTGTGGATTCACTGGATGGTGGTGACTATCTGATGGCCAGAGCAGAATATATTTTTGATCAAGGCGAAGGGTCGTTCCCATGGTGCTCTTTTACGCTTGATTCTCTGGCTGCGCAATTTTTGTCTGATGGTTATTTTATGTCCGCGAACATTTCTATCCATGGTGGCGTTATAATCCTTACAGGGCGCTCCAAAATATCCTCTGTCCCTGTAAACTACTTCCCCAGGTTCACTAAAGTCTATTTGGCTGTCATGCACATTCGCAGGAGTGGTTTCCACAGCTCTTATCAAACCGTGATCAATATCGGTTTTAATGTGTAGTTTATAGCCAAAATGGGATTTTCCGCTTTTTTTAGCCCAGGT
>Ga0209105_100078_pt1 | contig 34282 bp, 31 predicted proteins | sample SedPBSmetaG_FD_184158 | JGI IMG/M metagenome (GOLD analysis project Ga0209105, IMG submission 184158) | Freshwater sediment bacterial and archeal communities from Indian Creek, Illinois, USA to study Microbial Dark Matter (Phase II) -... | ecosystem: Environmental > Aquatic > Freshwater > Creek >...
CAAAGGCTTTGGGTTGCGATAGTTTTAAGGGCTTCGTGAAACAACAACATGAAACACGAAGCCTGAAAAACACCACGAACCCTATGAGTTCTGCGATTTTTTATCAAAGAAATTAACCAAACTCAAGATACCGTTTTGCCTTGATGCAAAACGGTACCTTGAGTTTGGCTCTATCTTACATGGACGAGGTGGTTAAGGAATACCAAGAAGAACAAGAGATACATGTAATACTCGACAATTACTCAACCCATAAAAAGAATGAAGAATGGTCTATAATACGATCTGAAACTCTTTTTCAGTAGGGTATATTCGTCAATGCTGTCTATGCCTTTATGTCAACCTTATATGATGCCCGTCTTACTGTTGTGGGGCGTTACCCATTATTAAAATTCCTTAGCAATAATTGCCCACTTTATGCGTGAAAACGGCAAGTCTCGAATATATCACAAGCTGTAAAAAAACCTTATTTTCGCCTTACTAAATGAAACCCTGATGGACAGAAAAGCGCGGTTCCGGTTTGTGCTCGATTATTTTGCCAGGCACCAGCCCGTTGCTGAGACTGAGCTACTTTACGGCGATCCTTATCAGTTACTCGTGGCTGTTATTCTGTCGGCCCAGTGTACCGACAAACGGGTAAACCAGATCACACCGGCATTTTTTGAGCGATTCCCCACAGTGTATGACCTCGCTAAAGCCGGTCAGGACGAAGTGTTTGCCCTGATCAGGAGTTGCTCATACCCCAACTCGAAATCGAAAAACCTGCTCGGTATGGCCGAAGTTTTGACCCGTGAGTTTGGAGGTGTTGTGCCATCGGAAATTGACCAGTTGATGAGATTGCCGGGCGTAGGGCGCAAAACGGCCAATGTGATTGCCTCGGTGGTTTTCAATCTGCCTGCCCTGGCGGTTGATACCCATGTGTTCAGGGTCTCCGCCAGGATTGGGCTTACGCACAGGGCAAAGACCCCTCTCGAAACCGAGAAGCAATTATTGCAGCATATTCCGCAAAATCTGGTTTCTATAGCGCACCATTGGCTCATTCTGCACGGGCGTTATGTGTGCGTGGCACGAAAGCCCAAATGCAGCGAATGCCCTTTTACTGAGGTGTGCGCATATTACAAAAAGCTTCTCCCCCCGCGCATAGACAAATGAAACCCCAACCGCATAGCACAAATTGACAAAGCACCTCAATCCAAAGTTGTTGCCAAAGCTTGGCCAAAGGGCTGCCGGAGAGAGTTCACAAACACCTTTGAAAATTAAATGATTGGGTGAGTAATTTTGCCGATGCACTCGTACTAATTTGCTACATTTGAGTTTTTTATGAAATAATTACGAGGTTTTAAAAAAGGATTTTTTACATAATGTCAAAGAAGAACGGAAACGATAGACCAATTGAAGTTACCCTTTGGGATGCAGCTAATAAATTGAGAGGCAGTGTAGAGCCAGCCGAATACAAACATGTAGTATTAGGACTTATTTTCTTAAAGTTTGCAAGCGATAAGTTTGAAGAACACCGCAAAAAACTCATTGCCGATGGCAAAAAGAAATACATTGAGATGGCTGATTTCTACAATATGAGCAATGTGTTCTTTTTGGAAGAAACAAGCCGTTGGAGTTACCTGATAAAAAAATCAAAACAAACGATATTGTTCTGCTCATTGACACCGCCCTGCACATGTTATTGAAGCACATCACGGAAACAAAAAAGAAGTTTCCATTTACGGACAGGCCAAAATTAACAATTAACCATTTATAATTAACCATTAAAAAAATGAACCAATTCAACCCCAATATCCATCACCGCCGGTCTATCCGGTTAAAAGGATACGATTATTCGCAGGCGGGTTTGTATTTTATTACCATTTGTGTGCAGAATAAGGCGTGTTTGTTTGGTAAAATTATCGTAGGGGCAAATAATCATTTGCCCCCAAATAATCATTTGCCCCATTTGCCCGATAATCATTTGCCCAAAATGATATTGAATGATGCGGGTATAATTGCCAATGAATGTTGGTTGGATATACCAAAACATTTTCCGAATTCCGTTTTGCATGAATATATTGTAATGCCGAACCATGTTCATGGAATAATTGAATTGACGAATGTTGGTTCAAAATTTTGAACCCCAACAAAACGAATTCCAAAAAATAATTCCCCGTTCCATCGGTTCAATTGTTCGGGGTTTTAAAATTGGGGTTACCAAATGGATGCGTCAAAACACCGATGTATATTATGTTTGGCAACGCAATTATTACGAACACATCATTCGTGACGAACAATCATACCAACGCATTTCAGAATACATTATCAATAATCCGGCAAAATGGGCAGATGATAAATTTTATAAAGAATGGAATTCACCGAAGAAAAATTAGAAAAGTTAAATATAGTGGTTAATAGTTAATTATTAATGTTTAATGAGAAAGCCATGAGGTACTTTGCCATTTACAATTAACAATTATGAACAACAGCGAAATCATCATTTACCAAAACTCCGAAGGCAACATCAAAATAGATGTTCGCTTAGAGGAAGAAACCGTTTGGCTTACCCAAGACCAAATGGCAACGCTTTTCGGTAAAGGCAGAAGCACTGTGGCAGAGCATATCGCCAATGTGTTTGAAGAAGGCGAGTTGGAGCAAAATCGAACTTGTCGGAAATTCCGACAGGTTCGAATGGAGGGCAGCCGTGAAGTGGACAGAGATATTGACCATTTCAATCTTGATGTAATCATTTCAGTAGGCTATCGGGTAAAATCGCCCCAAGGCACTCAATTCCGCATTTGGGCCACTCAACGACTTAAAGAGTACATTATCAAAGGATTTGCCCTGAATGACGACCGCTTTAAGTCGGGCACTTCAATGAATTATTTCAACGAATTGCAGGAACGCATTCGGGAAATACGGCTTTCGGAACGATTCTTTTATCAAAAAATTAAAGACATCTATACTACCAGCATTGACTACAATCCGAAAGATGAAAAGACTATTGAGTTTTTTAAGGTGGTTCAAAACAAACTGCTTTGGGCTATTAGCCAACAAACGGCTGCTGAGTTGGTATATCGCAGGGTAGATGCTGCACTTCCCTTGATGGGGATGCAATCGTTTGACAAAAAGAACACCATCGCCATAAAAAAATCGGATGCAGGTATAGCCAAGAACTACCTGAACGAAGACGAGATAAAACTACTTGGGTTGTTGGTGGAACAATATCTTGCCTTTGCCGAGACCATGGCACAACAACGCACCCCAATGTATATGAAAGATTGGATTCAGCGATTGGATGCCATTTTGCAATTGAACGGTCGGGAATTACTTACCCATGCTGGAAAAATCAGTCATGAAATGGAACTGAAGAAATCAGGTGAAGAATTTGAAAAATATCTGCTTGCACAAAGAGCATTGGAAAAAGAACAGAGCCTGAAAGAGCTGGAAGAGGATATTGAAAAGCTGAAGCCTAATGGTTAATGGGTAATGGTTAATTGTTAATGATAAATGGTTAATGGGATGAGGGAAAATGTAGTTAAAAATAAAAGCTTTGCATTTGCAGTGAGGGTTGTTAAACTCTATCAATTTTTGTGTGAGCAAAAGAAAGAGTTTGTGCTTTCAAAACAGTTATTGAGAAGCGGAACAAGTGTAGGTGCTATGGTTAGAGAGGCGGAACACGCTGAGACAAAAAATGACTTCAAACACAAAATGGGAATAGCTCAAAAGGAAATAAACGAAACGATTTATTGGCTCGAACTACTAAAAGAAACTGATTATTTGACCTCAGCACAATTTGAAAGCATTAATAACGATGCCATTGAAATCATAAAGTTGATTACAAGCATAATTAAATCAGTTAAAAATAACATTAACAATTAAAACCATTGATAATCGACCCTTGATAGCCACTGAGCTAAACCATTTGCCCTGCAGGGCTGTTACTTTTTCACAACCTATAATTGCATCCGCTATGACACATTTGAAGCAAGGCGATAAAGCTCCGGCGTTTTCAGGAAAAGACCAAAACAGCAATACTGTTTCCCTCTCCGATTTTGCTGGAAGTAACCTGGTATTGTATTTCTACCCCAAAGACAGCACGCCCGGCTGCACGGCACAGGCATGCAATCTGCGCGACAATTATCAGCACCTTCTCGACACAGGCTACAAGGTGGTTGGGGTGAGCGCCGACAACGAAAAATCGCACCTGAAGTTTATTGAAAAGTACAACCTTCCGTTTCCATTGATAGCAGATACCGGAAAAGAAATTTCAAAAGCTTACGGCGTTTATGGGCCTAAAAAATTTATGGGGCGTGTATTTGACGGGATAAGCCGCACCACTTTCATTATTGACCCGGCAGGTTTTATCTCAGAAATCATCTCCGATGTTGACACGAAAGGTCATACAAAACAAATTCTGAAGGCTTAAGGCAGATTTGAGTTTTCACTGCAATGTGAGAAGCAGGATTTGGCTGCGTTTTTTGTGTATTTTTGCCCATTATGGTAAAAACGGTTGGTTACTTTGTCCGGCGCAGGATTCTCAAAAATGCCAATTTCCTCGATCTTACCCCTTTGCCTTTATATGGGCATGAGGTTGATACTCAGGGTAATGTGGTAGTACTGGTACCGCGCTTCCAGGGCTTTCTTTCGCGGCTGCTGCAGCCGCGGCTTAAAAATCCTTACATAAAACTCGAACTTGACGATTTGGGAACTGCTACCTGGATGCTTCTCGACGGCAAAACCAGAGTGAAAAATATTTGCCGCGAATTGCGCAACCAAAAGGGCGACAAGGCTGAGCCTGTCGAAGAAAGAGTTACCCGCTTCTTATCACAGCTTTACAATCAAAAACTGATAGTATTCACCGAAATATTAAAACCCAACCATAATGAGTAGAGCACTTGACAACCTTGAGCCCAAATCACTTTGGGGTATTTTTGAAGATTTCTGCAATATTCCCCACGCCTCGAAGAAGGAAGCCAAAATTGTGGAATATGTGTGCAGTTATGCCAAAAACCTTGGCTTAGAAACCATAATTGACAAGGCAGGCAATGTGATAATCCGTAAGCCGGCAACCCCGGGTATGGAGAACCGCCTGGGCATAGTACTGCAAGGACACCTTGATATGGTTCCCCAGAAGAACAACGATACCATTCATGATTTCGACACAGATCCCATTCGACCGATGGTTGATGGCGATTGGGTGCGGGCATCGGGCACCACTCTGGGTGCCGACAACGGCATTGGAGCTGCTGCAGCACTGGCAGCCCTGGCCGAGAAAAACCTTCCCCATGGGCCACTGGAGGTTTTGCTTACCATTGAAGAAGAAACCGGACTAACAGGAGCCAGGAAGCTGGAGCCGGGTTTGCTCAAGGGCGATATTCTCATAAACCTCGACTCAGAGGATGAGGGCGAATTGTATATCGGATGCGCCGGAGGACTTGACACCGTTGCAACATTTACTTACAAGGAAGAGCCGGTGCCTGCCGGGCATGTTGCTTACCGTGTAGAGGTGAAGGGTCTGAAAGGTGGGCACTCCGGTCTCGACATAAATCTGGGCCGTGGCAATGCCAACAAAATCCTTAACCGTTTTTTATGGGAAGCATCCCGCAGCTTGAAGATGCGCCTTGCTGCATTCACGGGCGGAACACTGCGCAATGCCATTCCGCGGGAGGCAATAGCCTTAGTAACCATCCCAGCCGTAAATGCTGGGAAATTCGAAGCCAAAGCAGCAATGCTCGAGGCTGCCATCAAAAAGGAGTTTGGCGAGGTTGAACCCAATTTCAGTATGAAAGCCATAAGAATTGAAACCCCGGAATGTATAATCGATAATTCCTCGGCTGTTAACTTGATGAATGCCGTTTATGCCTGCCCCAACGGGCCTATGCGCATGGTAAGCGATATGCCCGAGGTGGTCGAAACCAGCACCAATCTTGCCATTGTGAGGACGGAAAACGGGAAAATTGAAGTGGCCTCATTGCAACGCAGTTCAGTAGATTCGGCAAAAGACGATCTGGGGAACATGCTTTGTTCCGTTTTTGAATTGGCAGGCGCTCAGGTGAGCCAATCAGGATCGTATCCGGGCTGGAAGCCCAACCTGAACTCACCAATCCTGAAAGCTATGAAGGAGGTGTACCGCAACAAATTTGGTAAGACACCGGATCAAAAAGTGATTCATGCCGGGCTCGAGTGTGGAATAATTGGCGGAATCTATCCCAATCTCGACCTGATTTCGTTCGGACCCACTATCAAAAATCCCCATTCGCCCGACGAAAAGGTAAACATACCCTCGGTGAAGCTATTTTATGACTTCCTGCTGGAAACATTAAAACATGCTCCCGTGAAGCCTTAATTTTTCCTTCAGGCACCGTGTCAGGTGCACACCTGTGCAAGGGCAACGCTCTATCTGAAAAGGGTAAGGTAATTTTTTAACAAAGCATTTGCATAAAAAATTATTTGTCTATCTTTGCGTCCTGAAAAATACAGGATATTACCGGTTTCGGGAAAGCCAGGTGCAGTTTGCGGGTAATAGAAAGGAAGCTTAGAAATTAAGAATAATTATGAAAAGAACATTTCAACCTTCGGTAAGGAAAAGAAAGAATAAGCACGGGTTCAGGAGCCGCATGGCTACCAAGAACGGCCGCAGGATTTTGGCTGCCCGCAGGGCGAAAGGCCGCACCAGACTAACCGTGTCGGACGAAAAAACCCATAAATAGGAATTTTCCGGCATTTATCACATTACAGGCTATACCATAACCGATATGGCCTCTTTTGTTTCAGCCGGAAAGTTTAAATAAAAAGGCCTAATTTTAAACTCAATTTTTTTAATTTTTTGAAACTATGATGCTTGATATTCTGTCGGTCCTGGGCGGACTTGTATTATTGTATTTTGGAGCAACCTTTTTGATTAAAGGAGCCGTATCAGTAGCAATGCGGGCAGGCGTTTCGGTGCTTGTGGTGGGCCTTACTGTTGTGGCGTATGGCACAAGTATGCCCGAAATGGTGGTAAGCACCATGGCCTCCTTTAAAGACGCGGGAGACATCGCAGTTGGCAATGTGGTGGGTTCTAATATTTTTAATATTGCCGTAATTCTTGGGATTTCAGCCCTGATCAGCCCCATGCGTGTGAATCTGAAAGTGTTGAGGTTCGACACTCCGGTGATGCTTGGTGTGGCATTTCTTTTTTTGCTGATTTTTTCGGACTTCCGTATCAGTCGGCTTGATGCAATCCTTTTGTTTTCATTAGCGGTAGCTTACACGGTATTCAACATAGTAAAGTCGCGTAAGGAAGAAAAGAGGGCTGAGGAACTGGGCATAGAGCCAATCATAGCGAAAAACGCCAGACCAGTCTATTTAGATATTGGCTTTATTCTTTTGGGCATTGGAGTATTGATTTTGGGATCGAACTTTCTGGTAAGTGGCGCTACCGCACTCGCTAAGGTCTTTGGTGCAAGCGAGGCTTTTATAGGGCTTACCATCGTGGCGGCTGGCACAAGCCTTCCCGAGCTGGCTACTTCGCTTGTAGCTGCTGTGAAGAAGCAAAGCGACATTGCTATAGGTAATGTGGTGGGTTCTAATATTTTTAATATTCTTGCAATACTGGGCATTTCGGGCATTATTCATCCCATAGAAGCACCGGGGATAAGCTTCGTTGATATTTTGGTGATGATAGGATTCTCTGCGCTCGTGATACCTTTAATGAAAACAGGTGTGAAAATATCGCGACGCGAAGGCGCTATCATGCTGTTGGCCTATATAGCTTATGTAGCCTACTTGTTGTATGTGTAACCCTTATGAACGGGGCAACAGATTTCACAAATCATCTTAAAAACCCATAAACAAACACCCTGACGCAAGAGGTTGTAAAGATATTTTGTCAAATTTTTCTACCTTTGGCTGTTCAAAAAATTTGGGGTAATAGAATTGCACATCTTGTTTTTTCAACAAATTTATGTTAGAGGTTATAGCCATTCTGGTTTTGATTTTTATTACTTTGCGCCTTGCGGTTTCTTTTTTCTTGCCCTTACTGATTAAGCGATTACTGAATAACTACCGCAAAAAGTTTTATCAGGATAACCCCGGTCATGCAGAACAGGAGCAAAAAGGCACAGGTCGGGTTTCCATTTCATTCAATAGAAAAAAGACACCCGCCAAAAGCGACAATTTGGGAGACTACACTAATTTTGAAGAGGTAAAGGATAAGTAATTTTCTTGCCGGACTGGCATTTTTCAATGCGATTGTACCGGTGGTTCGGCTAGAAAACCCTAAGCCACATAAGGATAGTGAGCAGGTCGTATTTTCCGGAGCCGGGAAGGCACGGTGGTGTCGTAAAAAAAGGCTGGCGCAGGCAGTGTGTTCGGCAAGCACATGTGATGTATCTGACAGGCCAAAAAGTTGGGCGGTCTTGAAAAGGAGTTCAAATGGTAATTTTGTTAAGAGTTTTTTGCGCCGAGTAGCTCAAAGCGTTCTAAAGCATAAAGCAATTATCACCCAATGTTATGTTTATGAAAAATCTGAAGATTGAATGGAAGCCCTTGCGGCCATACCTGGCTGCTATTGGTTTGTTTTTGCTGATGTCTATTGTATATGTGCACCCCATTCTCGAAGGGAGGCAGCTGCTGCAGCCTGATATAGTGAAGTTTTTGGGAATGTCGAAAGAGATTGCCGATTTCAGGGAGCAAACCGGCGAGGAGGCCTTGTGGACCAATTCCATGTTTGGTGGGATGCCTGCCTTTCAGATATCGGTGCTTTGGAAGTACAATATTTCGGAATTTTTTCATAACCTTTTTACCCTCTGGCTTCCCCATCCGGCAGATATGATATTTCTGTATTTCGCCGGGTTTTTCTTCTTTCTGGTTTTACTGGGCCTGAATCCCTGGCTGGCATTCGCCGGGGCGGTGGCATTTACATTTTCGTCATACCATTTTATCATTATCCAGGCGGGGCACAATTCAAAGGCAGTGGCCATAGCTTATATGGCTCCGGTGCTTGGCTCTGTCATTTATGCATTCAGAGGGAAAATGGTACTGGGCGGCATCATGTTTGCCCTGTTTATGGGGCTGAAAATTTTTGCCAACCATTACCAGATTACATATTATCTGGGGATGATTGTGCTGTTTTACGGCATATTCGAATTTGCCGGGCATATCAAAAAGGGCAAAACACTTCACTTTTTAAAAGTAACCGGTGTACTGGTGGCAGGGCTGATTATTGCGTTGGGATTGAATTTTGGAAAATTATGGGGTACATACACCTACGCTAAGGAAACCATGAGGGGAGGCTCAGAGCTTACCATAGGTGGGCGGGAGGCAACAGAGGGATTGTCGCTGGATTATATTACCCATTGGAGCTATGGCAAAGCCGAAACCCTTACGCTTCTCATTCCCAATACCAAGGGTGGAGCCACAGGCAGTATCGCCGCAAATCCGGCTGCTTTAGAAGTGGTTGATCCTCAGTTTCGCGATTTTGTGGGGCAGCAAAACCATTACTGGGGCGATCAGCCATTTACCTCCGGTCCGGTATATGTGGGTGCAGTGGTGATGTTTTTATTTGTGTTTGCACTGTTTTTTATAAAAGGACCATTGAAATGGGGCTTGCTACTGGCTGCTATTCTTGCCATTATGTTGTCGTGGGGCCGAAATTTCATGCCTCTTACAAGCTTTTTTGTGGAGTTTGTTCCGGGCTACAGCAGCTTCAGGGCCGTATCCATGATACTTGTAGTGGTAGAACTCATCATACCGACTCTCGCATTTTTGGGATTGCACCAGTATCTGCAAAATCCAACCCCCATTACTTACAAAAGTAAGCCTTTTCTTACTGCACTTGGGCTAACGGCAGGAGTTGCGCTTTTGTTTTATTTTATTCCCCGCCTGCTTTTTGATTTCACCAGCAATATAGAGGCTGATTTCTTTGCAGCTCAATTGGAACTAAACCCCGGGGAAGCTACACTAATCAATGAGTTTTTGTACAACCTCGAATCTGCCAGAATATTCATTTTCAGGGCCGATGCCTTGAGAAGTGCCCTGTTTGCATTGGCGGCAGGCGGATTGTTGCTGCTTTTTACATCAAAAAAAATACACCCCAATGCATTTATCGGAATTTTGGTAGTTCTGTTGCTGCTCGATATGTGGCCAATCAACCGCAGATACCTCAACGACACCCATTTTGTAAAAGCCCGACAGGTGGAACAGCCTTTTCAGCCTACCCGGGCCGACCTGCAAATCATGCAGGACACCGATTTACACTTTAGGGTGTTCAACCTTACGGTAAACTCTTTCAATGAATCTTCCACTTCCTATTTCCATAGTTCCATAGGGGGCTATCATGGTGCCAAGCTGCAGCGCTATCAGGATCTGATAGACTTTCATCTGGTAAACCAAAGCCCCAATGTGTTGAATATGCTCAACACCAAATATTTGATCGTGCCAGGAGAGGACAATCAGCCGATTGCCCAGCTAAATCCTGATGCTTTGGGTAATGCCTGGCTGGTAGCAGATTACCGGATTGTGGCCAACGCCGATGAAGAGATTCAGGCTCTAAACGATTTTGATCCTACCACAACTGCCCTGATTGACAAACGATTTGCCGGCTATGTGGAAGACCTGACATTCAGCCCCGATACTCTTGCAAGCATTAGGCTAATGGAATATGCTCCCAACAGGCTGAGATATCAGTATCAGACCTCCACTCAGCAAATAGCTGTGTTTTCGGAGGTGTTCTACCCCAACGGGTGGTATATTACTCTCAATGGAGAGCCTGTTGAGCAATTCCGGGTGAATTATATTCTGCGGGCAATTGTATTGCCGGCGGGCAGCGGGGAAATTGTTTTCGAATTCCGACCTGCCGCATACTTTACGGGCCGCAAGGTGTCATTTACATTCAGTGCATTGTTGTTGTTGCTCATCATTGGGTATGGCTACAATGAGGTAAGAAAAAGAAAGATAGGCCCTCTTGGCACAAAGGGGAAATAATCGCTTGCAGTGAAGAAAGTCCTGATCATTACCTATTACTGGCCTCCCAGTGGTGGTGCAGGTGTGCAGCGCTGGCTGAAGTTTGCTAAATACTTGCGCAGTGTAGGCTGGGAACCGGTAATCTATACACCCCTCAACCCTGAGTATCCCAGCGCCGACCCTGCTCTTCAAAGGGATATCCCCGAAGATATAACCGTATTGAAAACGCCTATCTGGGAGCCATATATGCTTTACAAATGGTTTAGCGGGCTTAAAGGCAGCGAAAGGGTTCAGCCGGGATTTATCAGCGAGACGAAACGGCCCGCATTGGCCGCAAAAATTTCTGCCTGGATTCGTGGCAATTTGTTTATACCCGATGCCCGTTGCCTTTGGATTAGCCCTTCCATAAAATATCTGACAAAGTGGCTTAAACACAACAAGGTGGATGCACTGGTGTCAACAGGGCCTCCGCACAGCTTGCACCTGATTGCATTGGGTGTAAAGAAAAAAGTGAATATTCCCTGGCTTGCAGATTTTCGCGACCCTTGGACCCAAATAGATTTTTTTCCTAAACTCATGCTTACCCCATGGGCGGAATCACGGCACAAAAAATTGGAACAGTCAGTACTTGCAACTGCAGATAGAGTGGTTACCGTTAGCCAAACATGTGCCCACAACCTGAAAATTCTTTGTGGAAGGAACATCGAGGTTGTTGCCAATGGCTATGATGAAGACGATTTTGGCAATCTCCCCCCATTTTCGTACGACAGTTTTCGCATCACACATCTTGGGTCGCTCAATGCCGACCGCAATCCGCATAAACTTTGGGAAGCACTGACTAATCTGGTTGATGTGGATCCCTTTTTTGCCGAAAAATTATCTGTCAGGTTAATTGGGAAAACGGATATTTCGGTTATTGATTCCATTGCCGCGCATGGTCTGACGGGCTACCTGGAAAAAATTGATTATCTGCCCCATGACCAGGCTCTGAATCGGGCATCCCAGTCGGCTGTGCTGTTGTTGGCCATCAACAACGCCCCAAATGCTCTGGGAATAGCTACGGGCAAGTTGTATGAATATTTTGCCCTGCAGAGGCCCATCCTGGCCATTGGCCCCGAAAACGGCGATGCGGCCGCATTAATCCGGCAAGCGGAGAGCGGTCAGGTGGCAGATTTTGACGACAAGGATAAAATGATACAAATCCTTCAGGGCTGGAAAGAGGATTTTCTGCTCCGGCAATTGGATATGCGCTCCGGCAACTCACATCAGCATACCCGAAGAAACCGTACCTCCCAGTTGGCCAACATTCTGGAAGCTCTTACCACCCCCTGAATCAACCCTCAACTGCCAGAAAGCATCTGTAGGTTTTAGGTTCTGATTCTGCCATCGGCGGTTTTTTCCACTCCAATGCACTGCATTACCGACGAAAAGTCTTTTTCGCTCTCGGCTATGATCCAAAGCCGATCACCGGGTTTGAGTTCGGTGCCTCCATTGGGGGTTATCAGTTGTTCCCCTCGTTTTACTAAAACAATCAGGGCAGTTGAAGGAAAATTCAGATCAATAATCCGTCGATTGGCCGATTTGCAATCTTGGGCAATCACCACTTCAAATAAATCCTTTTTTATTTGGTCAATGATTTCCTTATCCAACAGGTAATCGCCGGGGGCAGAATCCTTGTCTTCCAAACCAAGAATCTTGGCAGCCAGCCCGAGGGTAGTGCCCTGCAAGACCACAGAAACAAGTACCACAAAAAACACCAGGTGGAAGATCAGGTCGGCTTTCTCTATGCCATACACCATTGGAAATGTTGCAAAAACGATGGGAACGGCGCCTTTCAATCCCACCCATGAGATAAAAACCTTTTCGGCTATGGAATATTTCGAGAATGCGAGGCTGATGAACACACTCAAGGGCCGGGCAACAAAAATCAACGATAAGGCAATGATCAGACCGGTTTTTGCTTCAGGTATTACCTGGGATGGGAAAACCAATAGCCCCAGGACGATGAACATGGTGATCTGGCTAATCCAGGCAATTCCATCAAAAAACTTCATTATCGATTTCTTGTGGATAAAACTGTTATTCCCCAAAATTAGTCCGGCCAGATATACGGTCAGGAATCCGTTCCCCTGTAGTAAATCAGAAAGGGCGTAGGCTATGAGCATCATGGCCAAGGCGAACACCGGATAAAGTCCTTCGAATTCCAGTTGAATCTTATTTATCAGAAACACCATAATCTTGCCAATACCCAAACCAATCAAAGCTCCAATCAACATTTCCTTTACAAAAACTCCTGCTATGGATATTCCCGCGATGTCAGGATTTAGATTTAGGGTGATAAATGTGATTGTAAGAAAATACGCCATAGGGTCGTTGCTGCCCGATTCGAGCTCGAGCAAGGGGCGCAGATTGCCTTTTAGAGTAGTCTTGCGCGAACGCAAAATGGAAAATACCGCAGCGGCATCAGTAGAGCTGATGATGGCGCCTATCAACAGCCCTTCGAGCAGTGTGAATCCCGGCAAAAAACTAAGTAATACTCCCACGGTAAAGGTTGTAATCAAAACCCCGAGAGTGCTTAGCAACAGCCCGTCCCATTTTACAATCCTGATACTTTGCAGCCGGGTGTCGAGACCCCCTGAAAACAGAATGATGGCAAGCGCAATGGAGCCAATCCATTGGGTGATTTTGGGATCATCGAAAGGGATGCCAAGGAGACCATCAGACCCGGCAAGAATTCCGATACCAAGAAAAAAAATCAAAACAGGGATTCCTGTCTTGAAACTGAACTTGCTTGACACAACAGCAATGAACACAAGCAATGACGCAAACAACAATACTATTTCCATACTTCTATCCCGAAACTGAATCTAAAAAAAACACTGCCCAATATGGCTGTTGCCAGGTGAGATAAAAGTAGTAATAAACGCTATAAAATGCCAGAGATATTTTAGTGCAGAAATCTGGTTAGAGCCAGAAAGCACAGAATTCGCTGTATTGTCAGCCACAACCTGCTATTGTAACTACTGAAATTTAGATTCAGGCTGTTTTTAAAAACCAAAGCCCCACACCAATGAGACTGTGTAGGGCTTTGGTATAGATATGAAAAGCAGTTTGTTTTAATTAGGCTCGAATTGCAACTGGTGCAATTGGTGGGTTTCAGATACTTTTTTCAACAAAAAATATACCCTGTAGTTCACCCCCTGTCGGGTTTGCATGATCCCAATAGCGTATGCAGAGCCATCGCGCGATGTGCCCTGATGGGAAACGGTAAAGGAAGTGGGTGTGTTTCTGGAAAAAAAGTTTCGTATAATAACCTCGGCCTGGGATTTGCTAAAAGTGCCCTCGCTATCGGGCAGGGTGAGGTCAATATTTTGTCCGAAAAAGGCTGCAAGATCACGGGCATTGCCCGCCCTGACAGCTTGAGACACTTCCTGGGTGAGGCTTTCTGTTTGGGAATACACCACAGTGCTGTGTGAAATAATCAACAGCTTTAGTGCGAAAATGATGTAGATGGTTTTGTTCATAGTATCTTTACGAATCGGGATACTTCTACTGCAAAAATCAGACCAAATCAGCAATAAAAAACCTGTGTCATTAAGTAATGCAAATGTAGCAAATTATTGCTTTTTCTAGTAGTATTGCAAAAAACGCCCAAATATTGAATACAACAAAGTAAATTATGCTTTTTCTTTGGATACGATCTGAGTGATGATCGCAAGGGTATTGCTTGGAGTTGGTTTTTTGAAGAGTATGTGCAGACCTCAGGTGTAAATTATTGAATCTATGAAGATTACCTTTCTGAATATGGGCAAACCCAACGAAGGATACCTGCGTGAGGGAATAGCCATGTACAGCAGCAGGCTGAAGCATTACACACAGTTTGAAGTTGTAGATTTGGAACTTCCTGCAAAATTGCAGAAGCTGCCTCCTGCCGAGCTGATGAAAAAGGAAGCCGAACTTCAGTTGAAATGGATGGAAAAGGCAGATTTTTCAGTACTTCTCGACGAAAATGGAAAAATGCTCAGTTCGGTTGAATTTGCCGGGTTTATTGGGCAAAGAGCTGTGCAGTCGGTAAGGCATTTACTATTTGTATCGGGTGGGAGTTGGGGTTTTGATATGGCGGTTCATAAGCAGGCCCAATGGAAACTTGCTCTTTCTCCCATGACTTTTCCCCATCAGTTGGTACGCATTATTTTTCTCGAACAATTGTATCGCGCATTCACCATACTGCGCAACGAACCCTATCACAATCCCTGAGTCAATCGCCGCAGTTCTAAAGGGCTTAAAAGCGGGCTTTTCCTTCCCTCGAAAACCACTTGCATGGTTTCTCAATTTCAGTTTCATAAATTGCATATTCAACGCTCTATTGGGATTCTATCCCTTTAGAATTTTTACGCCGTTTTGTAAACTCAAATGGAGTGCAAAATATTCATCTCCTTAAAATAGATATGCAATGCAATGAAATAATTAGTTTCATTAAAGAATCAATTCTGCAAAAGCGTTCTGGCGCATTATTTTTCCATTGTTGAAAAAAATATTTTATTGCTTTGATAATGGCGTGAATGCTTGATAGTTGTTTAAGCCAAAAAATTTTTTCGAAGATTTTATGTTTGAAATAATAATTTATCTTTAGCCCCTTAATGTTGCATTTTATAATTAATACAAGATCCTATGATTAAAAAAGTATTGGTAGCCAATCGCGGCGAGATAGCAGTCCGCGTCATACGATCGTGTAAGGAGATGGGAATAAAGACCGTTGCGGTATATTCAGATGCCGACCGTACATCCCAGCATGTGTTGCATGCCGACGAGGCATATCACATCGGGCCTTCTCCTTCACTGGAATCGTATTTAAATATTGATAAAATTATACAAGTAGCCAAGGAGAGCGGTGCTGATGCCGTGCACCCCGGCTATGGATTTCTGTCGGAGAACACTAAGTTTTCAGACAGGTGCAAGTTAGAAGGCATAAAGTTTGTTGGGCCTTCGGCTTATTCCATAGCCAACATGGGAGACAAAATCACGGCCCGCAAAACCATGATTGCTGCGGGGGTGCCAGTAGTGCCCGGCACTGTTGACATGGTGCACTCCGAGGAGGAGGCATTGAAAACCATTGAGGAGATTGGCCTCCCTGTTATGATTAAGGCCTCTGCCGGAGGTGGCGGTAAAGGGATGCGCCTGATCAAAAAGGCGGAGGAAGTAACCAGCGGACTGCGTGCAGCCCGTAGCGAAGCCAAAGCGGCTTTCAACGACGATTCGGTTTACATAGAAAAGTATATCGAATCTCCACACCATATCGAGTTTCAGGTGCTGGCCGACAGCCATGGTAATGCCATACATCTTTTTGAGCGGGAGTGCTCGGTGCAGCGGCGCCACCAGAAAATTATTGAAGAAACCCCTTCGCCCATCCTTACCCATGAAAAGCGTATGGAGATGGGTGCCCATGCCGTGGCAGCAGCCAAGGCTGTAAACTACGAAGGTGCAGGCACAATAGAGTTTATTGTTGACAACGACCTGAACTATTACTTTTTGGAAATGAACACCCGGCTACAGGTTGAGCACCCTATCACCGAGATGGTTGTGGGAGTTGACCTGGTGAAAGAGCAGATCAATATTGCCAATGGGCTTCCGCTCACTCTGAAGCAGGATGAATTGACCCAAACCGGTCATGCCATCGAATGCCGCATCTATGCCGAAGACCCCGACAACAACTTTATGCCGGCACCCGGACAAGTTACCCATATTGAAACTCCAAGCGGACTTGGAGTAAGAGTAGATGGCTACATTTACGAAGGGTTTGTAATTCCTATGTATTACGACCCTCTGATAGCCAAGTTGGTAGTTTGGGGTAGCACGCGCGAAGAATCCATTCAGAGAACTCTTAGAGCACTCCATGAATTCAAGGTTACGGGAGTGAAAAACAATGTTAGGTTTCTCGAGCGGATTGCGCTGGCCGACGACTTTGTGAAGGGAAATTACAATACCCACTTTATTGAGGATAATTTCGATTTCCTGATGGGCGGTAAAGAACAAAACATGCAAGACGACGATGTGGTATCTATTGCTGCATTCGTAGAGTATCTCGACCGAATTGGGGAGCTAAAACCCAAATATGAGCCGGCAACTGCCCTGAACTCATGGCAGAAGTTGAAAAGGGCAAGAAGTGCAAGAAATGCAAGATTTTAAAATTACACGCTATGTCGTACGAAGTAAAACTGAAAAATAAAACCATTGCAATTGAATTGCAAAAACGCACTGAAGACAGAATGACCGTAAAGGTTGATGGAAGGTCTGTAGAGCTGGGTTTGGTAAGGGTGAAACAGGGCAGTTATTCTATCATTCTCAACAATAAGGTACACAATGTAGTTGTTGTGCCTATCAAAGGAACCAAAAAATTTCTGGTAAACAATTTCATCGAAACTCAGGAAGTGGAAGTGATAGATTCTGAGTCGCGCTATCTGAGCAACCGCTGCAAGGGTACAAGCGCTGATGGCGAAGGTACTATCGTGGCCCCCATTCCGGGTAAGGTGGTAAAGGTACTTGTGAGCAAAGGGCAGCCTGTTCTGGCCGGCCAAACTGTTGTGATCATCTCGGCAATGAAAATGGAGAGCGAATTCAAGGCTCTTAAAGCAGGTGTTGTTGTTGATGTTAAGGTTTCCGAAGGTCAGACCGTGGAAGGTCGTCAGACTTTGGTAGTAATTGATTTTAATAAGGAATAACAAAAAACAGAAATTATGTCACTAAAGGATAAATATCAGGAACTTGAAAGATTAAGCAGTCTGGCCGAGCTTGGTGGAGGCGCAGACCGCATAGCTAAAATACATGCATCGGGCCGCAAGACTGCCCGTGAACGCCTTGTAGATCTCCTCGACCCGGGATCATTTGTGGAATTGGACAAGTTTGTAGTGCACCAGTGCGCCGATTTCGACATGGATAAGCAAAAGTTTTTGGGTGATGGGGTTGTTGCAGGTTACGGTAAAATTGACGGGCGGATGGTGTATGTCTTTGCTCAGGATTTCACCGTTTTTGGAGGCTCTTTGAGTCGTACCAATGCAAACAAAATCATTAAGGTGATGGACCTTGCCATGAAAATGGGAGCACCCATAATCGGCCTCAACGACAGTGGTGGTGCCCGTATTCAGGAAGGTGTGGAAAGCCTTGCGGGATATGGTGATGTTTTTTACCGCAATGTGAGAGCAAGTGGGGTGGTGCCGCAGATATCTGCTATTTTGGGTCCATGTGCCGGTGGAGCAGTGTATTCTCCTGCTATCACCGATTTTATTTTTATGACCAAGAAAACCAGTTATATGTTCGTAACCGGGCCGGATGTAATCAAAACGGTTACACACGAAGAGGTTACCAAGGAGGATTTGGGAGGTGCTATTACACACAACTCCAAAAGCGGGGTGGCGCATTTCACTGCCGACGACGACCAGCAGGCTATGATGATGATTCGCGAGCTGATAGGTTTTCTTCCTGCCAATAATATGGAAGATCCTCCGGTAAAGCCCTGCCTTGACCCAGTTGACCGCCAGGACGATGTGCTTGCCAAACTGGTGCCCGAAGATCCTTTCAAGCCATATGACATGAAAGAATTGATAAATGCTGTGGTTGACGATCGGAACTTTTTTGAAGTGCAACCCCTGTATGCCCAGAATATCATTGTGGGGTTTGCCCGCATGAACGGAAAAACAATAGGAATTGTTGCCAATCAGCCAGCCATGCTCGCCGGTGTGCTTGACATAAATTCTTCAAATAAGGCTGCCCGATTCGTAAGATTCTGTGATTCGTTCAATATTCCATTAGTTACTTTCCTCGATGTGCCGGGATTTTTGCCGGGTACCGACCAGGAGTTCGGGGGTATCATTAAGCATGGCGCAAAGTTGCTATATGCTTATTGCGAGGCAACAGTGCCCAAGATATCGGTTATCACCCGAAAAGCTTACGGTGGTGCTTATGTGGTGATGTCGAGCAAGCATGTGGGTGGTGATGTCAATTTCAGCTATCCTACCGGCGAAATAGCCGTTATGGGGCCTGATGGAGCTGTGAATATACTGTATCGCGACAAGATGGATGATGCCCAAAAAGCCAAAGCAGTGGAGGATTACAAAAACACATTCTGTACACCGTTTCAGGCTGCCGGCCGTGGATACATTGATGAAGTGATTCATCCCTGCCACACCAGGATGAAGCTTATCCAGGCATTGGAAATGTGCTACAGCAAGCACGAGGATATGCCCACCAAAAAACATGGAAATATTCCCTTGTAATTTGAATGGTTTTTGGTCATGGCTTTTTGCAGCCTAATTGAAAAAACTGCTATTTTTGCAACCCCAACCGGGGTTGCAAAATGGCAGAACGGGATGTTAGCTCAGTTGGTTTAGAGCGCATGCTTGACAGGCATGAGGTCACTGGTTCGATTCCAGTACATCCCACCTTCTAAGGTGATTTCCAAAACCTTCCTCCCTAATACCGAAGTACTCCAACATCAGTTTTGCTTATTGAATCTACCAGATGATTTTGGATTCTATACATGCTTATTTGCAGCACGGTGAAATGCTTCTGAAGATTATTCTCCATCTTTATTACTGCCACAATCCTCGGTTTTCTCTTCGGGCACGCCTTTGTAATGACAAAAATTTGTCGACATGTTTCACATTGGGAGGATATGTAGCTACCTGGGCGTAGCCACCGCCCACAAGCTCAGCGTTCACAAAAGTACCGTCGTCGAGATACACATAGGCCAATATCCGGTCAAAGCGATCGTACTTCTCTACATCGTATTGCAGTATTACCTGTTGGCCTTCAACTAAAGACATCAGGAAAGCCTTGGATTGCATGGCAAAGAATTCCACCTCAGTGTTTCTGGTTCGCCGGGATTCAGGTGCGTCTATTCCGATGAGACGGACACGAATTTCGGTACCATCAGCATCCCGGGCAACAAATGTATCGCCGTCCACAACCCTTGTTACCTGCACCCTGTTTGCATCCCCCTCAAATGCCGGATGGGGTGCGCATGCCCCGAAAAATATGGCCAATAGTATGCCGAGCCTTGAAATGAGATTCGATTTCATCTAATGTGAGTTTAATGTGTTAAAATTAAAGTGGTTTTGACAAGAAAATCACATGTGCTGAGCCTGCTTTTACATTCTAAAACAAACACCTTTTGAGTACATGAACGACCCGGATGGTTGCTTGCTTTTCATGGCAAATTTTTCGTTATAATGGATTTTCGATTACTGTAATTGCGACTTGCTTTTTCAAGTGCAGCAATTTTATTCCATTGCATTCTTTGTGGTTTCATTTGAGCATTAATGCCTATTTTAGCTGCCTAAAATGCCATAAAAATTACTAAAATATGATTACCCAGCAGTTGATAAATCCCGGTTCGATTGTAGTTGTTGGTGCATCCAACGACATTTCCAAACCCGGAGGGAAGATACTCAAAAACATAATGGATGGAGGTTTTCAAGGAAAACTTTTTGTTGTCAATCCCAAAGAACATGAGGTGCAGGGAGTAAAAAGCTATCCGGATATAACATTGCTTCCGGAAGCTGATCTGGCAATTATTGCTATCGCAGCCCGTTTTGTGCCCGATACTGCCGAGATATTGGCTCGTACCAAAAACACCAGAGCTTTTATTGTGCTTTCTGCCGGATTCAGCGAAGAGGGTGAAGAGGGAGCAGCTCTGGAACAACGACTTGTTTCTGTTGTAAACAATGTGGGAGGCGCACTTATCGGCCCCAACTGTGTGGGCATTCTTACGCCGCATCATCACAGTATTTTTACCCTTCCCATACCAAAACTCGACCCAAAAGGTTGCGATTTTATTTCGGGGTCTGGCGCAACAGCATGTTTTATCATGGAGGCCGGCATTCCCAAGGGCTTGACCTTTGCCAATGTTTTCTCGGTAGGCAACAGCGCACAGATGGGTGTTGAGGAAATCCTGCAATACTTAGATGAGAGCTACCGTCCGGGTGAGAGTTCGCCCGTGAAGTTGCTTTACATTGAAAATATAGACAAACCCAAATTGTTGCTCAAGCATGCACGGTCGTTGATCAGAAAGGGTTGTAAAATTGCAGCCATCAAAGCAGGCAGCTCCGATGCCGGAACCCGCGCAGCATCATCACACACGGGTGCTCTTGCAAGCAGTGATGTGGCTGTGGATGCGTTGTTCAGAAAGGCGGGAATTGTGAGATGCCATGGACGCGAAGAGCTGATCAGCGTGGCCTCTGTCTTTATGCACCCCTCCTTGCAGGGCAAAAGAATTGCTGTGATCACCCATGCCGGTGGCCCGGCCGTTATGCTCACTGATGCCCTTTCGGAAGGTGGCCTGGAAGTACCACTTATCGACAATCCCAAAAGCAAAGAATTGCTCTCACAACTGTATGCCGGTTCCTCCGTGTCCAACCCAATCGATTTCCTTGCCACAGGTACGGCCCAGCAGTTGGGGCTTATTATAGACTATGTTGATCAGCATTTTGCCGAAATAGACGGGATGGTGGTGATTTTTGGCACTCCGGGCCTGGTACCTGTATTTGATGTGTACGAATTGCTGCATCAGAAAATGCTTGCCTGTCGAAAGCCTGTTTTCGCAGTGTTGCCCAGCACATTCACTGCAAAGGCGGAAGTGGATGCATTCATAAAAATGGGCCGAATCAACTTTCCCGACGAAGTAGTGCTTGGCAACGCATTGGGCAAGGTGTTTCACACCCCGAAACCCCAGGCGGAAGTACAGGATTTGCCTGAAATTCATATTGCAGCCGTGAGGCAGGTGATAGATTATGCCACCGAGGGCTATTTGGAGCCGGAGCAGGTTCAGGCGTTGTTAGATGCGGCTGGTATATCCCGGGTGAAGGAGAAAGTGGTTGCCTTGCTTGATGAAGCGCTTGCAGCAGCAGCCGAAACGGGCTTTCCTCTTGTGATGAAGGTTGTGGGCCCGGTTCATAAAAGTGATGTTGGGGGCGTGGTGCTCAATGTGAAGAACATAGAAACAGTTGCACGGGAGTTCGAAAGGATGATAAAAATACCCGAAACCACAGCCGTACTCCTTCAGCCTATGATTTCCGGAACGGAGCTATTTGCCGGGTTAAAAAGAGAGAGCAACTTCGGGCATATGGTTCTTTTCGGAATGGGCGGCATTTTTATTGAGGTGCTTAAGGATGTGAAAACGGTGCTTTCTCCGGTTTCCCATAGCGAAGCACTGGAAATGATCAGAAGCCTCAGAAGCTATAAAATCATAGAGGGTTATCGTGGACAGGAAGGCATCAGCGAAGAAAAGTTCGCCGACATCATTCTCAGGTTGTCGGCACTTGCCGAGGCTGCTCCCGAAATCTTTGAAATGGATATCAATCCTCTGTTGGGCAGGGCCGATAGGGTAATCGCCGTGGATGCCCGGATCAACATAGCAAGATAAAATCACAAAAACCGGCTGGATTATGCGAATTGCAGCCGGTTTCGATTGTTATCCTAAATCCCGGGTCAAAAATTGTAGAACAGGCTTACTTTCAGCCTCAGGTTGCTCACTTGCTCAGAGTCAGTAATTATGCCGTGGTTGTCGGGCTGTCCATAGGCTGCAACTGTGTACTCCAATTCAGAAGCAATCTGAACCCGGTTTGACACGAAGCTGATACTCGGAGCAATACGGTACATGTAGGCAATATTGTGGCCGCGTCCAAAAAAAACTCCGGTATTGGTGTGTGAGGTTCCAAAGTTTTGGGCAAATCCGGCAAACAGGCTGGCTTGCACTGTGCGTCCATAAGTTAGATTGCCCCATACAAAAAGGTGGTTGGTTGGGGTATAGGTTTCGAAGCGCGTAACGGGGTCTATGCTTTGCACAGCATAGCCGCCAAGCATCATGTGCTCAAAAAGGTTTTGCCCATAAATTGCTTTTCCTCGCAGCGTCAGGTTTCCGTTGTTGTGCCTTGCATAGGCCATAAACGACCAGTTGTCGATAGTTTCGGCAGTTTGTATATTGGCCTCCGTTACTAATCTCGGCCTAAGTCGTTTAAAATCGGCTGCCAGGCCCCAAATGGTTTGCTGGTTGTCGAATTGAAGTTGCAGGTGGATATTCGGTACCAAGCTGTTGCGCATGTAGTCTGACCTTACCCCCAATGGGCCATCGCTCGCATGATCGCGTTGGGAAATCATTGCCAGTTGCAAATTGTAATTACCCCAGAACCTGGTAAGTGCAATTTGCGGGCTTCGGATGAATGGCTGAAATGGCGCCCCGGTATTTAACGATATTACATTAGGAAACACCTTGGGCACAAACATGGGGTGCCAAAACTGCCCAAATAGCAACTCGGTATTTTCCCAGCGCAGTCGCCCAAAAGCATGACGCAACCTCATACCGTTGATATCCGCATTGGAAACCCCCGAAAAGTCAGCATCAAGCACACCACTCGTTTTCGCCCCAAAAGCATCCGGGCCGGTTATGGTGCCGGTGAGTCTCGAAAAAATTGCGCTATAGTTGAAACCTCCGTTGGCGTTTATATCATTGCCCTGCTGGTCTGGCAAAACCGGTGAAGGGAGAAGTAAAAATATATCTTCTCTTATTGAAACAATTTTTCGGCTGTCGTACCAATAGTCGCTACGGACAAATCCTGAAAACCTGATACCCCAGGATGGGTCGGAAGTTGGTTGTTGGCCTGTTGCAGGTAGAATTCCTGCTATAAGACCCAGTGAAAAAAGGATGAGAATTTTTGAGAAATTATTCATGATGTTGCCACCTTAAAAATTTGTATAATGCGTCCGGTTAATGGGATTCTTATGCTGATTTTACTTTGGGTGCCAATAGATTTGCTAATAAGCTGAATGCGGGATTTCCCAGAAGCGACACCAGCATTCCAATGGTGCCGGCTTGGGGCGAAGATATACCATAAAAATACAACGCAAGGCAGGTAACGAGGCCCAAAATGCCCGACGACCATGCTCCGGCAGCGTTCACTCTTTTGCTGAATAGCCCCCAGATAAATGGCCCCAGAAAGAACGAACCGATGGCACCCCATGAAATCCCCAAAATTGCAACTATGGAGTCGATGTTCATATAGGCCAATATTACCGAAAGCAATACAAAAATAGCACTCATCACCCGCATCAACAATGTGAGGGAGCGGTCGGAGATGTTTTTATTAACAAAGCCTTCCACTATATCCTTGGAAACAGATGAGCTGGAGATCAGCACCAGAGCTGCCAGAGTTGACATGGAGGCTGATAGAATCAGCAACAGGATGAGCACCGAAAGGGCCTCGGGAACCACATTGGTGAGCAGTTCGGGCATGAGCCGGTCTGCAATGGGAATCCCATTTGAAAATACCGAGGGTGCGTTTTCGGGTGTTAGGAAAATGCGAGTGGTAGCCCCAACAAAATATGCTACACCGCCTATAAGAGATGCAAAAAGGGTGGACGCAAACATACCTGTTTTGATGGCTTTATGGTCTCTAATGGCATAAAACTTCTGTACCAGCTGTGGCATTGCAAAAGGTGCAATGCTGGTAAGAAAAATCAGGTAAAACAAAGGCCAGAAACCCGGAGGGCCAACCGCTGTCGTTAATTTCAGATCGATGCTTTCCAGGGAGCCCAGAATGCCATCCAGGCCATTACCGGTTGTCAAAGTGCTGGAAAACAAAATGATTACACCGCCCACCATAATCATCCCAAATATGACATCAATGAGCGCCATGGATTTGTATCCGCCCAGCACCAGATAAATTGCAGTAAGCATGCCCATGAAAATCAGGGCGTAATGGTATTCAATACCGAAATTTGTTGTGAAAAGATAGGATAGTCCCATAAATACTGCTGCAGAATACGGGATCATGAATACAAAAATTACTATGGCCGAAAGCAACTTCAGGTAGGGACTATTGTAGCGTTTTTCCAGAAACTCACTCATGGTGCTTACATTGTAAGAAACTGACGCCTGCTTGATTTTCCAGCCCATGATGGCCCAAACAGCAAAAACTCCCACTAACGCATTAAACACGGCTATCCAAAGCCCCGAAAGGCCAAAGTTCCAACCAATCTTACCGGCAAAACCAATAAACAATACTGCCGAGAAATATGCTGTACCGTATGAAAAAGCCGACATAATGGGCCCCACATTTCCGCCGCCCAGAAAAAAATCGTTAAACGATTTGGTCTTCTTCATTCCGATTACTCCCACCACTATAATCATGATCACATATAAAGCCACGGTAACTATTGCTGCATCCATATCTGTGTTTTGTTTTTTTGAATCAGTTTTATCTGGCGTGCAAAGATATGATTTTTACCATCCTTAAGCCTTACAGCAGACATTCTGATTGCCCCGCATAAAGTAAGCAGGAGACAAATTCTTTCGTGATTCTGGAAAAAGGATGGCCCCGGGTAATAATCTATTAAAGGGTAAGTATTGGAAATTCAGTTAGTGCAGATTTAACCTGAAAGAATCTCATTCTTTGTTAAGCGGATTTTTGCAATATGGGAATGCGGCACCTAATGGCTTAACCAGTGGTGCGTCAGATGTTTATCCGCAAATTGCAATCACCTGTTTTGGTTTGACCCCAACGGCTTACTGAGCTTTGCGTTTGTCCGGTCAATAAATATTCTTGTACCTCAACCATTTTTTGCGGCCTGCAATTTGTAAATTTGCGGCCTAAGTCTTAGTGCATCGTTTTGTATATCTCATTTTTCTAATTTTTTTTTTGAATGGTTTGTCAGGATTATCGTCAAAGGATCAAGGAGCTGAAAGAAGAAAAGGGTGCTGTCATTCTGGCCCATTATTATCAATTGCCGGAGGTTCAGGATATAGCTGATTATGTGGGTGATTCTTTTGCTCTGAGCCGTTTGGCAGCCCAATTGCCCAATCCGGTTCTGGTTTTTTGCGGAGTACGGTTTATGGCCGAAACCGCAAAATTGCTCAGCCGGGACAAAAGGGTGCTTTTGCCTGTTTCTGATGCCGGATGCCCTATGGCAGATATGGTTACAGAAAAGGATGTGTGGGCGTTGAAAATGCAGCATCCCGAGGCTGCTGTGGTTACTTATGTAAATTCTTCTACTGAGGTAAAGGCACTGAGCGATATTTGCTGCACCTCATCCAACGCAGTAAAGATTGTAAAGTCATTGCCCAATCAAAAAATCATATTTCTTCCCGACGAAAATCTGGGGTCTTTCGTGGCCGGTATGGTGCCTGAGAAGGAATTTATTCTGTTCAACGGTTTTTGCCCGGTGCACGAGGAAGTTATGGCAATAGATGTGGCACTTGCCAAGGCTGAGCACCCCGGTGCGCTTTTTGCCGCCCATCCCGAATGCAGGCCGGAAGTAAGACACCTTGCCGATTTTGTGGGGAGCACGAGCCAGATGATTGATTTTGTGCTGCAATCCGAACACCGGAATTTCATAATAGGCACTGAAGAAGGAATTCACCATCCGATTTTAAAGGCCAACCCGGATAAGTCTGTGGTGAGTCTTACGAAAAATTTTGTATGCGCCAATATGAAAAAGACCCGGCTGGTGCATGTGTATGAAAGCCTTCTCAACGAATCCGAGGAGATACTGATTGATGAAAGTCTTGCTGCCAGGGCAAGCCTACCTCTGGTACGGATGCTCGAAGCATCAGCATAAAGGTTAAATTTTTAAAGCAATGCGCAGGTTTCTATCCTCAAATGTTCCGGACGGAATCCCACAACAACACTTCGATGTTGTGATAGCCGGAGGAGGGCTGGCCGGTTTGTATGCTGCAATTCTGCTGCCCGAGAAATGCAGAGTTGCTGTTGTGGTAAAAACCCGCCTGCAACTGAGCAATTCCATGCTTGCTCAGGGAGGTTTAGCGGCATCTGTGGCAGCCAACGATTCTCCTCTTCAGCATTTTTACGACAGTATGAGCGCCGGTTCGGGGCTTTCTGATGCTGATGCTTTGCGTCTGATGGTAGAAAGCGGTCCTGGCGAAATCCTGAGGTTGGCAGCCTTGGGTGTGCCATTTGAAAAAGATACGAAGGGCCAATGGGTGGTTGGGTGCGAAGGTGCTCATTCACGGCCACGCATTCTTCGCTGCGGGGGAGATGCCACCGGCCGTATCATCATGGAATCGTTAATCAGCATAGTGCTGAAACGAACACATATTAAAATCCTGGAAGACCACTACCTTACAGATATTGTTACCGACAACCAACAAAGGGCAAAAGGCGTAATCACTTTCCATAGCAAGGCTTTTCACCTTCTGACGGCTCCTGTGGTAGTGCTTGCCACCGGAGGTCTTGGCGGGGTGTATCGCATTACAACAAACGAACCTTCCCTGGTGGGCGATGGCATCGCCGCTGCCTTGAGAGCCGGGGTGAGAGTGCGGAATATGGAGTTCGTTCAGTTTCACCCAACGGCATTTTACCTGCCCATGAGCAATGGTTCACATTTTCTCATTTCTGAGACTGTGAGGGGAGAGGGTGCCATTCTCCGAAATGCACGGGGAATTGCCTTTATGGAAAACCGCCACATACTAAAGGATCTGGCTCCCCGCGATGTGGTGGCCCGGGAAATTTACAGGGAAATGACCAACGATAACTCCGACCATGTTTTTCTCGACATTACCCATCGTCCGGCTCAATTTCTTGCAGCAAGATTTCCCAATATTTATGCACACTGTAGTGCATTGGGCTACAAGATGGAAAGTCAGCTACTGCCGGTATCTCCCGCACAGCATTATTTTATGGGAGGTATAGCTACGGATAAAAATGGTCGTACCTCAATGCCCGGTTTGTATGCCTGTGGCGAGACCGCATGCACCGGAGTGCATGGCGCCAACAGGCTTGCCGGAAACTCACTCCTGGAGTGTGTGGTTTTTGCCGCACGGGTGGCCTGGGATATTCAAAATAGCGCATTTCATTCCGAAAGTATGGAGGCCGGCTTTCCAGATAAGCTTCAAAGCCGGTTGACCCATGCCCCTGAACTGATCCATCAAATCAGAACAGTGATGCAATCCCATGGCGGAATTGTAAAACACAGGGAGAACCTTGTGTTTGCATTAAATTTTATTGCAACTGTTTGTGAAAAGGCAAATAATTCCATTTTGGAAACTCCTGACGATTTTCAATTGGTGAATATGGCCACGGTGGCCCGGGAGATTCTTTTGGGTGCATTGGCGCGTCCCGACGATCTGGGTGCACATTATTTCGTAGAAGAAACTGATGAAACGGTTTATTCCGGATGGTGAAAAATTTTATTTTTTAACACTTACAATCATGCCTTTCGATTTTTCTGATAATCTTATTTTGAATGCCCTCCGTGAAGATATCGGGTCGGGCGATGTAACCACGCGCTGCTCCGTGCCGGAAGACACAAGGGTACATGGGCATTTTATCGCAAAGCAAAATGGTGTGATCTGTGGCCTTCCTATATTGGAAAAAGTTTTTGGCCTGTTGGATTCCGATGTGCAAGTTACTCTTTGTGCAAAAGAAGGGCAGGAAGTTTCTCCGGGAATGATAGTTGCGCAGGTGTCGGGCAGGGCATGGCCGGTTCTGTCAGGTGAGCGGGTTGCGTTGAACTTCCTGCAGCATTTGTCGGGCATTGCAACCAAAACCGCCCTACTGGTCGAAATGGTGAAGGGCACCCAAATGAAAATCGCCGACACCCGTAAAACCATCCCGGGAATGCGCGCCCTATCCAAATATGCCGTCAGGGTAGGTGGAGGCATCAACCACCGTATGGATCTGGCGGGTGGCGTACTTATTAAGGATAATCACATACGGGCAGCAGGTGGCATTATCCCTGCAGTTGTTGCTGCACGGCGCACTGCACCCATCACCCTGCGGATAGAAGTGGAAACCGAAACGATCCAACAGGTTGAAGATGCGCTACAGGCTGGGGCCGACATTATTATGCTCGACAACATGGACATGGAAACCATGCGCAAAGCCGTTACAATCATCAACGGAAGAGCAATGACTGAGGCATCGGGAAATATGGAGCAGAAAAACCTGCGTGAAGTGGCGGCAACCGGGGTTGACTTTGTTTCCATAGGAGGGCTTACCAATAATATCCAACCCCTCGATATAAGCCTAAAGTTTATTTGATTGGGGTATAGACCCTGAGGCTTTATTGGAATTAGCCAATAAAAATGCCATTGTGGGCGTAACAAATCACTGTTAGCAAACGCGTTTGCTGTTTGCATTGGCGTTTGCAGCCTGATGCTGCCACCTTGCTTGTGGAACGGTTGCAGCCGGATTATAGAAGGGCAAATTGTGCTTCGCGTTTCAGTTCCATGGTTTTTGTGTTAAAAAATCATTTGTAAGAATCATTCATGCACAGCAGAAACCGGATCAGCGTGCAACCCTGCCCGATTCGTCGCCGCCCATCAGTTTCTCCACTTCGTCTATGCTTACAAGGTTGAAATCGCCGTAAATAGTGTGCTTCAAACAAGAGGCAGCTACTGCAAAATCCAGAGCCTGTTGGTCGCAGTCATAGGTGAGCAATCCGTAAATGAGCCCTGCCATGAAGGAGTCGCCTCCACCCACGCGGTCAACGATATGTGTTATCTGGTACTGCTGCGATTCGAACAGGATTTGCTTGTGATTGACCATGCGGTGCATGTATTTGGTTTGCCAAAAGGCTTGAAACTCAGCGTGCATAGCGGAAGCGACAAGTTCAGCCTGTACCCGGTAATAGGCCGCTTAATCAGAAAGCACAACAAAGGCATTCATATCAAAACCGCCGGCACTACCTGGCTGGAGGAGGTAATCGGACTATCACTTGCCGGTGGGGAAGCCCTCGAAATGGTGAAAAGGATTTATGCCGGAGCCATCAGCCGTTTTGATGAGCTCACAGCGCCTTACGCCACAGTAATAGATGTGGATGGATCCAAACTACCGGCTCCAGAAACAGTGCAAACCTGGAGCGGACAGCAACTGGCCAATGCGCTGAGGCATATACCCGGGCATCCGGAGTACAACCCAAACGCGAGGCAGTTGATACATGTGGCGTTCAAGCTTGCAGCGGCCGAAGGGCAAAAGTATCTGGATTTGCTTGAGCAGCACAGCGAGATAGTGGGGCAACAGGTAACCGAAAACCTTTTCGAACGCCACATCAAACGGATATTTTTGTCATAAGCCACTGCAAAACTGGGTGATGAATTTTTTAAATATTGTATCGTATGAAAGAATTTATGGATGAAAACTTCCTGCTCGATAACCGGGCAGCAGAAGAACTGTATCATCGCTTCGCCAAGCCCTTGCCCATAATTGACTATCATTGCCATTTGCCTCCTGCCGAAATTGGCTCTGACCGAAGGTTCGAAAACCTCACCAAAATATGGCTCGATGGCGACCACTACAAATGGAGGGCTATGCGAGCCAATGGGGTGAATGAAAGGTATTGCACCGGCGATGCTCCCGACTACGAGAAGTTTGAAAAATGGGCAGAAACAGTGCCCTACACCTTGCGCAACCCGCTCTACCACTGGACGCACATGGAACTGCGGCGCCCCTTTGGGATAAAAAAACTGTTGAACCCGTCCAGCGCACGCGAAATTTATGAAGAGGCCACAGCCTTACTGCAAAAACCGGATTTTTCTGCCCGCAATATCATGCGCAAAATGAATGTGGAGGTGGTTTGTACCACCGACGACCCCATTGACAGCTTAGAGCATCATATTAAAGTGCGGAAAGAAGGCTTCGAAATAAAAGTGCTGCCCACCTGGAGGCCCGACCGGGCCATGATGGCCGAAAATCCCTCGTTGCTGAAACGCTATGTGGAGCAATTGGAAGTGGTTGCGGGGAAAACCATTGGAAACCTCCGGCAATACTTGGATGCGCTGAAGACAAGGCACGATTTCTTTCACGAGCAAGGATGCCGGCTTTCCGATCATGGTCTGGAAACCGCTTATGCCGAAGATTTTACCGACGAAGAAGTAAGCAGGCTGTTTTCGCGCCTGATGCTGGGCAAAACCCTCACAAAGCACGAAGTGGCAATCTTCAAATCGGCCATGTTGTACTATCTGGCTTTGTGGGACCACGAAAGAGGGTGGGTACAGCAGTTCCATTTTGGAGCCATGCGCAACAACTCCGGCCGTATGTTCGAAAAGCTGGGTGCCGATAAAGGATTCGATTCCATTGGCGATTTTGAAATCGGAAGGCCTTTATCAAGGTTTCTCGACAGCCTGGATAGAACCCACAGCCTTCCCAAAACCATTCTGTACAACCTCAATCCCAGAGACAATGAGCTTTTTGCCACCATGTGCGGCAATTTTAACGATGGGGAGGTGCCGGGCAAAATGCAATTTGGCAGCGGCTGGTGGTTCCTCGATCAAAAAGACGGTATGATCAAACAAATCAATGCCCTGTTGAGCCTCGGGCTGCTCAGCCGGTTTGTGGGAATGCTCACCGACTCGCGCAGCTTCCTCTCGTATCCCCGTCATGACTATTTCAGGCGTATTCTGTGCAACCTGTTGGGGACTGACATGATCAACGGCGAGATACCCTACGACATGGATCTGGTGGGCAACATGGTTTCTGACATCAGTTACTATAATGCCAAAAGGTATTTCGGGTTTTAGCACCTATTCCGCATTCGCACAATAGAAAACCCAACGATTAAGATGCCCGATTTCAAATCAGGAAACAGTTAATTTTGCCGAATGATTATAATTGGCAAAACCCTAATATCCGACGAGATTTACACCGAACATTTTGTTTGCGACCTGAAAGCCTGCAAGGGCGCTTGCTGTGTGGAAGGCGATGCGGGGGCACCGCTCACCCGCGAAGAGACACAGATTCTTGAGAAAATTTTTCCCTTTGTAAAGCCTTATCTTTCTGATAAAAGCATTAGGGAGATGATGAAGGAGGGATTTTGGGAAATGGGCATAGATGGCGAGCCGGTAACCCCGCTTGTTGACGGAGCCCAGTGTGCGTATGTGTTTTACGATGAGGAGGGGGTAGCCCGTTGTGCCATTGAAAAGGTCTGGGAAGAAGGATTGATTGATTTTCAGAAACCCTTGAGCTGCCACCTGTATCCCATCCGCATCAGCCAGTTGGAAAATCATGATGCACTCAACTACCACCGCTGGCACATTTGCAATGCAGCCGTGAAAAAAGGCAGAAAGCACAAGGTGCGGATTTTTCGTTGTGTGAAAGATGCTTTGATAAGAAAGTACGGCCAGGATTGGTACGACGAACTGGACGCTTATATAAATATTGCTTTTGAAGATGGCACTTCAACGATTGGTCAGGGTTGAAACTTCAATCTGTGCCGGTTTTCCTTTCGAAAGGAGCGGGGACATTTTGAAAATAGGAGTAAATGGTTCATTCCCCCATTGCCTGAGTAGAATTTTAAAGCCATGAATATTCTGTTGCGTCAGGGCTTCGGAATATGTTGGCTTTTTTCCCAGGCTACATTACTGAGTTGTATTAACTCTCAGGAAAATTCCGAAATCAAGGTTCCAGATATTGAACCTTTGTTTAGGGTTAGATACCTCTTCAATAACCTGATTTTCGTATAACCAGTTGTAGGTGATTCTTGTGTAATTAAGGCTTCGCCGGGAAATCAGATAATTTGTCTGCAACTGTATGCCCAATACCGAATTTCCAAGATTAACCAACTCCATACCTACCCGCATATCCGGAAGCAAAAAAAACTGCATGTCAAAATCTGTTTCATACCTTATGATTCGCCGAAAAGTTGAATTGATCATTTCCTGGCCAAACTCATCTGCATAAGGCAAAAAGCCCGAAAAGCCGAAATTAAGTCTCAGGTTGGCAAAAAATCTTCCGGTTTCATATTTTAAAACTGGCGCTATTTTCCATCCCATGTCGAAGAAATTTCCTTGCATAGGAATATTCCGCAACGGATAGAATTGAACATCCCTTGTAGTGTGAAATTCTTCATAATCGCTTGTAAGGAAAGGGTATGCAAACATTCCGATGCTCATGCCCAGAAAATCATTCCAATAGTACTGAACCGACATCTTGCCTCCACTTGGGTAAATATCGTCATTTGAAAACAGTTTAAGATCCACATCCAAACCGTTTCTTAATTGAAAATGTGCGGAAAGTCCTATATAGGGAGCGCCTAAGGGTTCGTAATCCAGAAAACTCATATAATTAATAAAATTGAGGTTCTGCCCTTCCGGCAAATTCTTAATTTGCAAATCCCTGTGGCCAAAAAACAAATTCACCTTGTAACTTTCAATAAATGGGCTTTGAGAGTAAACTCCGAAGGTTGAACCACTTATGAAAATAAATAAAAAAAGTATTCTGGTCATTGCTGATTTAATTTGAGGTTATATTGATTGTACTGGTAGTATCAGACAGCAGGCTTCCGTCTGAAAGTGAAACCGTTACAACGAAGCGGGCAATTGGATAGTCAATCCTTTCCCTCAGATAAATTTGAAATTCACTATAAGGTATGTTTTCAGGAAATCTTACTCTAATACGCATGTGATATCTGATGAATTCATCTATGGTTATGAAAAGAAAACCCTCATCGGGAAGCGCTAAGAAACTGTTGGAAACATCAGAAAGGGCAGGAAAAGCCGGCGAAATATTGTGCAGGGTTTTAATCTGAACGCCTGTGATTCTTTGATTAGGCACATAAAAAAAAGGGTCGGGACAAGAAAAACCATAAGCTTTTGAGATACCCAGATGACCTAACCCGGAAGGGAAGGGATAATGAACCCGGGTAGTATCTGTCAATCGTATCCTTAATGAAACCTCCCGGGCAAATGCATTTTCGGGTGCAAAAGTTAAAATTCTCGAATAATTGAATCGAACTTCAGTTGGGTCAGGACATACAACCGTACCGCAGAAGGATAATAGCAACATAGGAGCAAAAACACAGAGAACATTCCTGATTTTCATCCTTAAATAATTTTTATGTAAATGTCGAATAAACACCCAAGGGCTCGCTGAAAGCAAACACGCTTGATGAATATACATCTTTAGTTTAATAAAAGGGGATTATACGCAAATTTAATGAATTTTCAAATAAACCCACAAATAACATACAACTTTTTAATCATATGTTGTACCTGATTTCATGGTAAATCACCGCCCACAGGGTATAAAACCCGGAGCGGGAAATCCACAAATGAAGAAAGATCGCGATTTTAATTGTAATATCTCATAAACTATGAACAAACCTTGTGAAGTTCAAGACCTGGTTCAGGATGTACCAAATAAATTTTCTCGTATTTGATGGTGCGGAAGAATCGCTCTGTATATATCCATATAGCCAATAGGTACATGAATCCTCTGCGCATGGGAATATAGTGGTCTAAAAAAACTGGACAGGAATTTTGTAACTTTAAAATTTCTGTCATATGAAAAGATCGAGAAGAACATTTAGCGCAGACTTCAAGGCAAAAGTTGCCATAGAAGCGATTAAAGAAGAG
>Ga0209105_100080_pt1 | contig 33686 bp, 32 predicted proteins | sample SedPBSmetaG_FD_184158 | JGI IMG/M metagenome (GOLD analysis project Ga0209105, IMG submission 184158) | Freshwater sediment bacterial and archeal communities from Indian Creek, Illinois, USA to study Microbial Dark Matter (Phase II) -... | ecosystem: Environmental > Aquatic > Freshwater > Creek >...
AGATCATCCTGGCATCTTTCGGAAAGTAGGGTAATTGTAGTTGCATAAAGCAAAAGTACCGCATTTTTATTTTGCGTTAGCTTTGCTTGTATCACCCGTTTTTATTGGACGAGGTAAGGAGGTCTGAGATTGTGAAATTGGCTGCAATGCGTTAAACATTAAAAACGCATTCGGTGTTTATTAGTATTGTGGGTGAATTGGACCCGATCCAGAAAGGTGTATCATTTTTTGTGATGCAGACATAAGTTCAATTTCAAACATTTAACTTTTCATTTTTGCCCAGGGATTGAAAATAGGCGATGTAGCGCCTGATTTCCGGTTGATGAATGTTGACGGCCGCTATGTTTCCATGGCCGATTATCCCGATGCAAAGGGGTTTATAATCATTTTCTCTTCCAACCACTGACCTTTTGTGGTTGCTGTTGAAGGCCGCATGATAGCACTGCATCATGAGTTTAAGCCCAAAGGTTTTCCCCTGATTGCAATCATGCCCAACGACCCCGTAGTGGAACCGCGCGATTCATTCGAACTTATGCAGGTAAGGGCCAGGGAAAAGGGTTTTCCATTTCCTTATGTGTTTGACAAAGGACAGAAAATTTTCCCGCAATATGGCGCTACTCACACCCCTCATGTGTATCTTCTGGAGCGTGTCGGAAATGAGTTGAGAGTAGCTTATATCGGCGCTATCGACAACAATGTGCGCGATGCCAGCTTAGTTACCGAAAGGTATCTTGCAAATGCCATCAATGCGTTGCTTGAGGGTAGAAGGCCCAATCCGGAAGTTACAAGGGCTATTCTGCACCATTAAAGTAAGAAGGGCAGAATAATTTTCACCTTTTCAAGTATCGAAACCGGAACATCATTGTTGCCGGTTTTTTTGTGCCCTAATTCTCGCGCCTCACATGCTCGCCGTACTTCAATTCGAACCTCAATAGAAAAAATATTATGATGAATTTAATAATGATACAATTCAGAATTGGCTAACAAAAGAAAATGGAAAAAAATTTTTATCTTTACCCTTCAAACCTGAATAGCATTTTGATATCCAAAGGAAGAATGTAAAACCTGAATGATGTTAATTTTTAAGGAAAGGTTTTCCTATAAATACAAACTTCAAAGATTATTAACAATGAAACGATTGAGCATTTTTTTTGGTCTCTTAATGCTGGTAATGGCAAGTTTTGCCCGTGGCTACCAGGTTGGTGATGTAGTTTCCGATTTTCGATTGCCAAACCTTCACGGACAACGAGTTTCCATGGCTGATTACCCCAATGCCAAGGGATTTGTAATTATTTTCTCCTGTAATCGGTGTGGTATTGCTGTAGGTTTTGAGGACCGCAAGATTGCGCTTCATGAAAAGTTTGCCCCCAAAGGTTTTCCGGTTATAGCCATAAACCCCGACAATCCCCAAACTCATCCCCATTTAGTGGATCGCGCCAGGGAAAGGGGTTTTCCTTTCCATTACCTTTTTGACGATAGGCAGGTAGTGCTTAGGAGATTTGGGGTTACTTTCCGGCCCCATGTTTTTATTCTCGAAAGAAATAGGAGAGATTTAAGGGTAGCTTACATGGGCGCCCTTGATAATAATTATCGGGATGCAACTCTTGTTACGGAAAGATATGTGGAAAATGCGATAAATGCCCTTTTGGCCGGAAGCCGTCCTGATCCCGAGTTCACCCAACCTGTTGGCAGTGCCATTCGGGGAAGATAAAACACGCGTAATACATTTCAGTCAGAAAAGGACTGGCAGCCTAATTTTCACGCATCACATACTCGTCGTACTCCACTTCGAACCTCAGCTTATGCTTCGACTCTTCCTGGGCAAGGGCGTGAAAAGCCCGGATTAGTCCGGGGTCTGTAGTTCGCTGCGCCAACGCCATATAAAGTTTGTAGGCCGCCTTTTCTTTCTTCATGGCCAAAATCAGTGCTTCCTGATAATCCATGTGTGCTGTAGCGGGAATAGCTACCAGGTAATCTGACAGCTTAAGGTCTGAAACCTGTTCATTTTCAAAGCTGTAAGCCTTTTCTTCCTTAATCTTTTTCAACCGGGCTTTATGCTTCACCTCCTCCTTGGCAAATTCGGTAAATACTGCCGATATCTGGCTGTTGGTTTGTATTTGGGCAAGATTTCGGTAAAAATCTACCGCTTCCTGCTCTGCCTGCATGGCAAAATCGAGAATTTCTTCGATGGTGCTAAACGGTTGCATGGTTGGGGGTTTTAGTGATTTGTTGCTCAAAATATTGGGAGAAGTATTTTTTGATAAAATTGCAGCCATAGCTGAATTCCGTAAAACAGTTGTCATTTGCTTTATGCGCAGTGAAGCGAAAATGACCATTATCGGCAGTTTTCTTCTCTTCGAGGAATTGTATTACTGATTCTGATACCTCTGCAAACTCCATTTTTTCAAAACCACGATCGAGCGTTTTAGCAAGTTCATTGAGCTGATCGATTCCTGTCAAAGCAACAGGGGAGGGGAGAGAAGCGGTATTCCTAACAAGGTTGTGTGAGGAATTGATGAAACTTCCATCTTGTTCAAACGGAAACAATGCCGGCAGGATTACATCGGCCATTTGCGCAGTCTCGGTCATATACATATCCTGAACCACCAAAAAATCAAATTTTGATAAATATTCCTGAATTTTCTTTTTATCGAAAGCACATCCTGCCGGGTCTTCACCAAAAATAAATGCATTTTTGATTTGCTCAGGTTCTGGAAAGTCTATCCGGTCAGGTTTGATTTCTGCAGAAATTCTGCTGTTGACTTCCTTTATCCATGTGTCAGCATGTGGTTCTTCCGAATGAGCAGAGTTTTTATTCGTGAGAATGTTACTGCCCACAATATCCCACAAGCCTTGGGAATTGGAGTTTTCCTGTAAGCACACCATTCCACCCTCCTTCGAATTGACCAACCCGCTGAGGTATGCCATATTGGAGATTTCAGAATAGCCTGCTGTTCCCAAAAGGTTTTCGGCGAAAAGAATTACGGGTGCTGCTCCGGAGAACACATGCTCCACAAAGCCTTCCAATTCGCTGTAGCTGCATCCGGATTCGGTGAGGAGGTCTTCCAGATTAAGAACCTCCAACGATTTCAGATAATCCGAAAGTCCGTGGCTTTGGCTTTCCGCTATGGCTAAATCCACTTTATGTTGTTCAATTGCCAGATAGTTTGCAGCTTTGAGAAACCGGGCATAATCCTTTATTCTTAAAACCGAATCAGCCTTATGATCCATGGCCGATTCGTGCAAATTGGTGATCAGATATACCGGCACATGTTGCATAACACGCATTTTATTGACATAGAACCCTGCTACCGGGTGTTCAAGGCTCAGTTGGCTGCCAATAACAAAAATCTGCTTTGCGCTTTGTATCCTGTCCAATGAAGCAAATCTTAGTGAATGGTTAACTTCATGACTTTTATGACTGATGGAAAAACCTGACACATGAGGAGTTTTCACAATCTCCCGTGCTATCTTTTGAGTAAGGTAAATCTCTTCGTTGGAAAGCCTGGCTCCAATGAAAAAGGCGTTTTGTCCGGCCTCCACATTTGTAATTTTACTGCCAATCAGTGCAAAAGCCTCATCGAAAGAAATCTCCTCAAATTGGCCGCCTTTTTTCACCAGGGGTTTTGTGATCCTGTCGGGCATGTTCCATACCCGGTAACCAAATTTAGCGTACTGGCAAATGCTACCATCTGGATTTGAAGAGCCTTTTGCTCCGGTGGCTCTCATAAAAAATCCTGCTTTATGATGCAACAATAATTGACAACCCAGTGAACAAAAATTGCAAGTGGTTTGAAACGAATCCCATAGTATTGGTGCAGGTTTGAAATGAATATTTTCCACAATGGCCCCTGTAGGGCATGTGTCAATGCACAACCCGCACGATTCGCACGAAGTTTGATTTAAAGGAAGATCCATTGCCGGAGCTACATAGGTGTCAAATCCTCTGTTGATCAGGCCAAGAGCGTTTGCACCGGTCAGTTCATGGCAAATTCTTATGCACCTCGAGCACAGAATACATTTGTTGTTGTCGAACTCTATCAGAGGATGGTCGAAACGGGGGCTGTACTTTGCATAATTGCCTCCCAAACGGTTCTGAGACACCTGATATTCAGTGGCGAAATCTTTCAGTTTGCAGGTATAAAGTTCGCTGCATCCACATTCGAGGCATCGGGCGGTTTCTCCATGGGCGGATTTTGCAGAATACCCCAGTTCCACTTCGTTGAAATTGAATCGGCTCGTTGCCGGAAGTACCGGCATGGGTTCCATGTGTTGTGAAACAAAAAGATCCTGATAATCCTGTTTCTGCTGCTCCTGGAAATTTTCCTTTTTGCTCAGGAATTCTCTTGGCGATTCTGTAATGCTTCCCTTTAGCAAATATTGGTGGCAACTGCCTGCAGCTTTTTTTCCCTGTGCAATGGCTTCAATTAAAGTGGCAGGGCCTGTTACGCTGTCGCCACAAGCAAAAACATTAGGAATAGAAGTTTGCAGGGTATCCGGGTTGGCATCAATATCACCCCATTTGTTGAGCACCAAGGGAGTTTCTGAATTCCGGTTCATATCTTCAATGAAGCCCACCACTGTTTTTTGGCCTATGGCAGCAAGAATGATATCGAGAGGTATGTCGAACTCCGATCCTTCAACTTTTACAGGTCTTTGCCTGCCCGAGGAGTCGGGTTCGCCCAGTTGCATCCTGAAGCAGGTGAGGGATTTTACCTCTCCATTTTCGCCTGTATTTACCCTGGCAGGTGCCGTAAGCAACTTGTATTTTACTCCCTCAACCTTCGACTCGTGAATCTCTATGGGATTAGCAGGCATTTCCTTTTCTGTGCGCCGGTAAATTACGGTAACCTCCTCTGCTCCACATCTAACTGCCGTGCGGCAACAATCCATTGCAGTATTGCCCCCACCAATTACCCCAACCTTTTTGCCTGTAAAATCATACTTCTTTCCCGATACTTCCATTGTACGCAGGAAATCAATTCCTGAGAAGATGTTCAATGCATTGTCGTTTTCGCAACCTATCCGGGTTCCGGCCTGCGAGCCGATGGCAAGAACTGTAGCGTCGAAGGCGGTTTTGAGTGTGTTGTAGGATATGTTCTCACCCAGTATTTGTCCGTAGCTTATCGCCACGCCCAATCCCGTAATACCTTCTATTTCCTTCTCGATAATATTGTTGGGCAGCCTGTATTCCGGAATGCCATATCTGAGCATTCCTCCTGCTGCCTGCGAGCCTTCGAAAATCTGTACCTGATGCCCTTCTTTGGCTAAGAAGAATGCAGCACTAAGTCCGGCAGGCCCGGCACCTATCACGGCAATTTTTTTGCCGGTAGGCGGTTTTTTGTGAGGCATAAAGCGGTCCGGCGATTCCATATCCTTGTCGGCAGCAAACCTTTTGAGATAATCAATACCTACACTCTCATCATCCACCAGGTTGCGCCTGCATGCCAGTTCGCATGGCCTCACGCATACTCTGCCACAAATAGCCGGAAGCGGGTTTGTATCTTTAATAATTTGGACAGCTTCGCGGTACAAGCCTTTGCTAATCATGGAAATATAACCCTGCACATCTACTCCGGCAGGGCAGGTTTGGCGGCAGGGAGCCACACAGTCGGCATAATGATTGCTGAGCAGTAATTCCAATGCCACTTGCCTGGACTTGCGAACCCTTTGGTTGTCCGTTTCTATTTGCATCCCTTCGGCTATACGGGTGGAGCAGGAGGGCTGCAGGCCTCTCATACCCGAAACCTCTACAACACAGATGTAGCATGAAGAAAAAGGCTCCAGGCGGTCGTCGTGGCAAAGTGTAGGTATTTCAATGCCCATGCGGGAAGCAAGATTGTTAATGGTTTCTCCTTCAATGCCTTCAACCAGGTTGCCGTTGAGTATGATATTGAGCTGATTCATGTTCGAAGCACAGTGTTTTTGTCGGTTAACTGATGAGGATTGCCTGAAACTTACATTTGGTGAAGCAAATACCGCATTTAATGCACTTCTCTTCAATGATGCTGTGGGGCTGACGCTTCGTGCTTATGATGGCATCGGCAGGGCATCCTTTGAAGCATGCGGTGCACCCTGTGCATTTTTCCTGGTGAATGGTGTATGTCAGAAGTTTTTTACACAACAGGGCAGGGCACTTTTTGTGGTGTATATGTGCTTCGTACTCGCTGCGGAAATACTTCAGGGTGGTAAGTACGGGGTTGGGCGCTGTTTGTCCCAGCCCGCATAGTGAGCCATCTTTAATGTGTATGGCAAGCTCTTCGAGTTTTTCCAAATCACCTTCGCACCCTTCGCCTTCCGTCAGGCGGGTAAGGATTTCCAGCATCCGTTTTGTGCCAATTCTGCAAAAAGTACATTTTCCGCATGATTCCTTTTGGGTAAAATCCAGAAAAAACCTCGCGATATCCACTACACATGTGCTTTCATCCATTACCACCATTCCGCCCGAACCCATAATGGCACCGGTTGCATTCACCGAATCAAAATCCACTTTGGTATTGGCAAGATATTCAGGGATACATCCGCCCGAAGGTCCACCGAGTTGCACCGCCTTGAAATTTTTGTTCCCCGACATGCCTCCGCCCAGTTTAAATACAATATCCCTAATGCTGATACCCATGGGTACCTCCACCAGTCCTCCGTTCCGAATTTTTCCGGTAATGGCAAAAACCTTTGTTCCCTTGCTATTGTCTGTTCCCAAGGAGGCAAATTGCTCAGGTCCATTTAAAACAATCTGTGGAATATTTACAAGGGTTTCCACATTGTTGATAATGGTTGGGCTTTTCCAAAGCCCGGAATGTGCCGGAAAAGGTGGTCTTCGCCTGGGCATTCCTCTTTGCCCTTCGATGGAGGCGATCAGGGCTGTTTCTTCTCCGCAAACAAATGCTCCTGCACCTTCTTTAATGGTAATATCGAAAAAAAAGCCATCCATTCCCATTGGGTCTTTTCCCAGATAGCCTCTTTGGCGGGCCTGGCTCAGGGCAATGGCAAGACGCTTTATGGCCAATGGGTATTCTGCCCTGCAATAGATATATCCCTGACTTGCGCCAATGGCATATCCGCAAATTATCATTCCCTCAATCACAGCATGAGGGTCTCCTTCAAGTATGGAGCGGTCCATAAACGCCCCGGGGTCACCTTCGTCGGCATTGCAGATCACGAATTTCTGACTTGCCTGCGAATGTCTGGCAAAGTTCCATTTCTGGCCGGTAGGGAAGCCCCCGCCACCCCTTCCACGCAAGCCGGAGGCGCTCACCATGGATACAACCTCTTGTGGGCTCAATGACTCTGAAACAATCTTTCGTAAGGCATCATAGCCACCCTGGGCTTCATATTCGTCAATGCTCTCCGGGTCAATCTTGCCGCAATTACGAAGGGCAATTTTCACCTGACCCTCAAGAAACGACCGGTCGGCAGTGGAAACAGAATCGCTCAGAACCAGATATTCCTGAACAGGCGAAAAGTTTTTAATGTGCTTTTCAACGATTTCATCTGCCCGTGCAACATCAACAGGCCCATACAGCCAGGTTCCCGTTTCGTCAGAGATTTCCACCAGCGGCTCCCTGAAACACATACCCACGCAACTGGTCTTTTTGAGCTCAAAATCCAGATTATCTGCCTTTTTGATTAGCTCCAACTGGGAGTAGGTTTTCGCTGCCCCGGCGGCAATGCCGCAACTGCCCAAGCCTACGGTTATTACGGTTTTGCTCATATTGTCGGGGAGGTTAACAGTGAAATTTCATTGCGCCTGATATCCTTTACTATCTTCAGAGCATTCTGAGGACTCAGTTTTCCATGGGCTTCGTCGCCTATCATCATTACTGGTGCCAGGCTGCAACAACCTAAGCAAGCAACGGTTTCAAAGGTAAACAGGCGGTCGGGTGTGGTTTGGCCTTCCTGTATTTCCAGATAATCCAGAATTCCTTCGGTAACTTCCGAAACCTGCAATACATGGCAGGCGGTTCCGTGGCACATTTTTATGAGGTGTTTGCCGGTGGGCGAAAGTCGAAACTGGGCGTAGAAGGTTGCTACTCCGTATAATTCGCTCAAATCATGCCCTGTTTCACTGCAAAGTTTCAGGATGGCTTCTCTGGGCAGAAAGCCGTAAATCTCCTGAGTGCCCTGAAGCAAGGGTATAAGGTTGCCTTTTTTGCCACGGTAGGATTTAATCAATCCGTCCATTAGCGAAAGGTCAACCGGCTCAACAGATGGTGCCTCAGTATTGGCAGGGGATATCTTTTGTACTCGCATAAATCCCAATTTTACTACCCGGGGTAAAAATGTGTAAAAATAATAAAAGCACGCATGTGAAGGCAGCGAACTTTTTCACGAATACACAAACGGCAGGACAACTTGAAACTTTAAGCGAATCAATCAGACTTATTCTGGGTTGCCAATAAACCTATTGCTTGAGATTTTCTTCCGGATCCTGCACTACAAAAATAACCGCCAGGGCTCCAATAAAAAGAGAAATTCCGCCAAAAATCATTGCATAAATCGGTTCACCTTTGGCTACCAGCGTTATAAACGACCCTAAAATGCTTGCTGCGACTATTTGTGGTAAGACAATAAACACATTAAACAGACCCATGTAGGTTCCCATTTTGTGTGAGGGCAAACATCCTGTAAGTATTGCATAGGGTAAAGCAAGTATGCTTGCCCAAGCTATACCCACACCTACCATGGAAAGGATAAGCCATTCTGGTCCTGGCACATAAACCATTGATACATAGCCTATCGCCCCCAGCACTAAAGCCATTGCGAGGGTATATCTTCGGTTTGTCCATTTTGCTATCGCAGGTAAGAGAAAAGCTATCAACGCCGCAAATCCATTGTATGCTCCAAACAGTACACCAACCCAATTTGCACCACGGTTAAACTCGGCCTCAATGTGTGTAATCCTTTCCTTTAGAGGGGCAGGCACATATTGTGCATCCACTGCCTGAAAAAATCCTACAACGCTAATGGGTATGGAAACTTCGCTTATGCCCTCTGCAAACTTTGCCCGATACTCATAAAGGTCTTCTTTTACTGCAATAGCTCTTTTGTACAACCCTTCATGATCTTGCCTGTTGATGCGTTCAGTTACAGCAAACATATCATTGAGATGTGCTTCGTTTATCTTCATATCATAGTGATGTGATGTGATGCCCGGAGTTGCAAATGTCCAAAGGGTGAAAAGCCCAACCCAAATAAAAAACTGGGCAACCGCAAGTTGTCCCATTGTTTTTGGCATCCTAAACAAATCATTAATGACTACCACAAAACCACTTGTTGTTCTGTTGCGCTTTACAAGTTGGCCGGTAATATAAAGTGTAATCCCTAAAAGAATAAATCCCACGGTAATAATATACAAATCGGATTTTATGAAATCAAATCTGTAAACGAGTGCTGTTAAAAATACCCCCAGTAAAATCCAGTATTTGGATGGCTTGGTGAATTTTTCATGAGGCAAAACTTCGCCTGATTTATGATCGTCCTTTACACGCTCAGCCCCTTTTTCGAGTTCTTCAAAATGACGCAATTGCTCGGGTGAATATTCCTTTGTGCGCAATACAGTCCATAGTACAGCCAGGAAGAAAACGGCTCCTCCAATCACAAACGATACAATAACAGAGTCAGGAATATTTCCCTCAGGATGAGTATTCGGGACATTCAAAAATCTAGTAAGGAGCCATGGAAGCATTGAGGCTACAACTGAACCTGTGCCAATGAAGAAGCTTTGCATTGCAAAACCCATGTTTCGTTGAGCAGGTGGTAACATATCACCAACAAATGCACGGTAGGGCTGCATACACATGTCGATAGATACACCCAAAATCCAGAAAATACCTACGGCAATCCATAGCATTGGCGACATGGGAAAAAATAATAGGGCTAAAGCTGACACTATTGCACCATAAAGGAAAAATGGACGGCGGCGGCCAAGGCGTGACCATGTATTATCACTCAAGTAGCCCACAATGGGCTGCACCAGTAAGCCGGTTACGGGTGCAGCAATCCATAGCAAAGGGATTATTTCGACTGCCGCGCCTAATGTTTCAAATACCCTGCTGACATTCGCATTTTGTAACGCAAATCCAAACTGAATCCCTAAAAACCCGAAACTCATATTCCAAATTTGCCAAAAATTTAACCGAGGTCTTGTTCTCATAAATAATTAAAATGTTTTGATTTACTTAGGGTAACATAATAAGCAAGCAACTGTGGAATTTAACTGTCGATAATTTACATACTGCCTTAAAACCGTCTGTTTTGCTCAACAGATGTCGTTTAACAGCTTAAATTATTTAAACTTTTGAAATTAACTATGTGATTTGCTGAAAAATCCATGTGATGCTTATGGCTGTGCAAGGTAAGAAAAAAGCATAAATGAAGAATTTTTTTTGAACAATCACTATAAGGCTTGCATAGGGTTAAAGAGGCTGCCCCAACAATTGTTATATTCAGACCTCCTTACCCCTCGCAGTTAGAAAGTGCGGTGGTTTTGAAGATTAAGCGCAGATCAGTACCGGGAAAAACAGTTTCTGTTTCGTTGAGCAGTTGAGTAATCTGACCAACTGCATGATTAAATCTGGGAGCGGATAAACTGTGTAACACAACGGTTAATGTGTTTCGCTCATAGTCGGGGATAAGGTCTGCGTTGTTTTGGATGATTTGTTTTACCAACATTCTTTTTTCTTCATCGGCTCTATTGAGATGATGGGCTACCAGTGAAGCAACAGCCGACTCCGCTCTATAACAAATCATCTTGATTACATTCATCAGCAGCTTGCTTTCTGTTTTGAGTTTGTTAAAGCGGATTTTTTCAGGCATTTCCCGTAGTGACTCAAGGCTGTAATAATGGGTCGCAGGTAATTGATATACTTCTTTTGTGCGAAACAATCCCTGCTCAATCAGGGCAGGCAATAAAAATATAGTAACGGTGTACGCTGTCTTCGCTCGCGCCAAAACAATCTAAGATCATCCTGGCATCTTTCGGAAAGCAGGGTAATTGTAGTTGCATAAAGCAAAAGTACCGCATTTTTATTTTGCGTTAGCATTGCTTATATCACCCGTTTTTATTGGACGAGGTAAGGAGGTCTGAAATTAATGGCCTTTATCCCATTCAATGTTGTGTGTCTTGGGTAGGGGCAATGGTATGCTGTGTTTTTTGCGGTATGGATGTAAGTATTTTGCAAAACGATTCGAGTTTTTTAACTATAGCTTTCTGATTGTAGTAAAGCTGAACAAAGGCATTTCCCTGTACAGCCAAGGAAGTTGCTTTCTGGGGATTGCGGCAACACTCCACAATACAGGCTGCCATGTTTTCGGGGCTGTCTGCAATGAGCAGGTGCTGATTATGAATACACCCTGTACCTTCCGCGCCAACGGAAGTAGTAATGATGGTTTTGCCCAAAGCCAGACCTTCGATGATTTTGACGCGCATGCCGCTGCCCGAAAGCAACGGAACTACCATCATGCCCTTGTCTCGTGCATAAGTCGCCGCATCGGGCACTTCTCCATCCACAACCACCTGTGGCCACTGAGATTGCTCAAACCATTGGGGTAGGTTTTTGCCTGCCACATGAAGAACCATGGTGGGCTCCTGCTTCAATACAAGTGGCCAAACCTTTTTTAAAAACCACAAAAGTCCTTCCATGTTTGGCATCCAGTCCATTGACCCCAAATGGAAAGCTTTACTCATAGGAGCATTGAAGTTGATGGTAGTGTGGCTTAAATTTGGTGCCGAAACCGGAATAAATTCACTTATGCCTTTGAACCCATTTTTTAGAAAAAAGTCTTGTGTCAAAAGTGATATAGCCAGCAATGCGTCGCATTTGACTGCAGCTCTTATTTCGTAAGATTTCAAGTTTCGGGCCAGAAAATACAGCCCAATTTTCATTAGGGGATTGCTTTCAGATTCGGCCATGCGAAACCATATTTGGTGTTCAGCATTATGCGCCCTAAAGATGATTTTAGACTTGCTGCAACGGCGTATGGTTTCGATATAAGGAGTAAGATATAGCCCTTCCAGAACCACCAGGTCGTAATGGGATTGAGACAGGATGTTGCGCAATTTGGCCGCAAATGATTTGCTGTAAAAGCGACTGACATTGTACGATTTTCCGCTCAGAATGCTCGCAGCGGCTTTGAATGGGTCAAAATGGGTATGGATATGGCAGCATTCGAATGCAGTGGTTTTTATGTACTCTGCAGGTATTGCATCCCATTGGGGCGGGTGTTTGGCTGTTGCCACAGCCAATACCTTTACAGTCCATCCCAGCTCAAGGAAGAAATCCGTCATTTGCTGCATGGCCACTGTTCCTCCGTCGCGCGCAGGTTGGGGGATTTTGTGGCACAACTGTAAAATACGCATGATTTTAAAGCTTCGTCCCGGAGTTTCCTCGATTTTTTTTGGCAAAAAGTTTTTTTAACTTATCCAAACGCCTGATGTAGCTGTCCATATCCATTACTGAAGAATCAGTGGAAGCCTTGTAGGTGAGCAGAATACCTATAGGAAAGAGCACCATGGGTGCAATCCACATTCCAATGTGGGCCTCAAGCACACCTTCGCGAACAAATTTTTCTCCTGTGATAGAAATTACATGAAAAACCACAAAAAACAATACAGAAACCACAACAGGCAATCCAAATCCTCCCTTGCGTATAATGGCGCCCATAGGAGCTCCAATGAGAAAAAGAACTATACAGGCTATTGAAAGCGTAAATTTCCTGTGAAATTCAATTTTATATCGGGCGAGTGTCCTGTTTCGCTGCCTGATCTCCTCATGGAAAAGATTGGAACTCTCCTTGTTTGAACGAACCAGCGACAAAGCCCTGTCAACCACAAAACTGGCGCGTTGATGCTGGAATCTCTCTGTGATTTGGGCCAGGTTGATTGGCTTTCCTGCCAGGGAGTCGAAATTGTCGTTCCTTACACTGTTGAGATAAAATATCCGGCTCATGTAATCTGCCCGGAAATGGCCTTTGCGCTCTTCAATGTTTCTGGAAATGGAATCCTCGAATACTATAAGCTGATCCAGCCTCAGCATTTGATGACTGCCTCTGAACAAATCCTGGTCGGTTCGGGTGAGGTCAAAGATTCCCAAGTCGAAGCGAATTCTCTTCTGCTGAAAGGAGGTTCGTTGGAAAGGCCTTTCGGTGGAAAAAGGATTACGCTGATTTACCTCATGGTAGTTGGTTCCATTATAAAGATTGAAAAGAAGGGTGCTTTGGTCTTCAGAAACTGTCATTGTACCCCATTCGGCCACGGTAAGGCTTACATTGCCTCTGCGGGCGGTATGATCATAAATTTTTATGCCCCTTATGGTAACGCCGTCCGGTTCCTTCTCACTGATTCGTATCACATAGTTGTCTATTCCTCTGAAGTAAACCCCTTCGGTAATGTTCAGAGCCGGCCTTTGTTGGCGTATATCATACAGCAACGATAGCATTTTGAGGTTGGCAACAGGCAACACATTGTTGGAAAAATAAAATGCAACAAATACCAGTATAATCGAAATCGAAATCAGGGGCATCATAATTTTCCGAAGCGAAATTCCTGCCGATTTGAAGGCTACCAACTCGTAATGCTCACCCATGTTGCCCATGGTCATTATGGAGGAAAGCAACACAGCAAGCGGCAGGGCTAGGGGGACAAAAGTACCGGATGCGTAAAACAGCAGCTCGCCAATCACATACCACTCTAAGCCCTTGCCTACAAGGTCGTCAACAAACTTCCATAAAAACTGCATTAAAATCAGAAACAGGGAAATGAAAAAGGTAGCAAAGAATGGCCCTATGTATGATTTTAATACGAGCAGATGTAGCTTTTTCATGGTTTTGGGAATTCCTCAAATCGTGCAATACGCCTAAGGCCTAAAGTCAGGGCAAATATACAAAATCCCTTTCCATGGTCTGCAACAATGCTTTGCACTATCGGCGGCTTTAGTATTTTTTAGCTTTTATAATCGCAGGAAGGGTAATAGGGCAAAGGAGGGAGGATTGATTTTAAAGTAACTTATTTGGGATATGGCGGAGTCCTTTTTGCCGAACGATTCAAACACTTATTCTGATAGAATTCTCAGAAAGGTTGAAAAACAGGACACAAGGCCAGCATGTACAAATCGTATTTAAATTTCAATCAATTTGTTTTTAATGGCAAACTTAATGAGCTCTACAGAGTTTTTCAAATTGGTTTTTTGCAAAATATGGTTTTTGTGCGATTCCACTGTGCGAATGCTGAGAAACAACTTATCTGCAATCTCATTGTTGTTGAGTCCTTGTGCAAAGAGGGTCAGAACCTCCAATTCGCGTTTGCTGAGCGTGGGAATTTCGCTTGCAACCTTCTTCTTTTTTTGCGACAGATTTACAAGAATCTCATCGGTTACTCTATTATGAAAATAGTTTTTGCCCATATAAATGGCCTGAATAGCTTCTATAAGTTCTTCAGCAGCCAGGTCTTTTGGCACATAACCGTCGGCTCCTGCGTCAATGGCTCCTGAAATGCGCTCATAGTCGAGATACATGCTGAGTATCAAAATTTTTAATTTGGGAAATTGACCTTTCAGCAATTTTGTAGTTTCAATTCCATCGGGCTTGGGCATATTGATATCCAGAACAATCACATCTAATTCCAGCTTACCTGCCATTGCAATTGCATCGCTACCACTGTGCCCCACACCACATACTTCGATATTATCAGAATATTTCAGATAATTTTCAAGACAATCAGTCATCAGCTTGTGGTCGTCAAAAATAGCAACCCTGATTTTTTCCACGGCCTAATTATTAAAATGTGAATAAAACTTCCTGCTAAGCAAAATCTCAATAGTGTGTTCTACGGGTGTTATAATTAAGCTTGCTGCATTCATTGCTGTGCTTTGGTTTTTTTATGAAAAATCGTTGCCGTTGCCTGTGCAGTGGGCATCAGAAGTACATCGCTGATATTCACATGCTCTGGAAGTCCTGCCACAAAGGCCACCACTTCAGCAACATCCTCGCCTGAAAGGGGTTTGTATCCATCATACACCTTTTTTGCTCTTTCAGTATTGCCTGCGAAACGCACCTGCGAAAATTCGGTCTCAACTGCACCCGGAGCAACCTGTGTAACCTTTATGCCAAAGGGCAAAAGGTCAATTCGCATGGATTTGCTGAGGGCATCCACTGCATGCTTTGTAGCACAATACACATTCCCCTTTGGATACACCTCCCGGCCTGCAACTGAGCCGATGTTTATGATATGTCCCCGGCCCCTTTGTTTCATTACGGAGGCAACAAGGCGCGTAATGTACAAGAATCCCTTGATATTGGTATCAATCATTTGATCCCATTCAGCGAGAATTCCTTCTTCAATGGAATTGAGGTTCAATGCAAGACCTGCATTGTTTATCAGAATATCTATCTGTTTCCACGAGTGTTTCAGAGAATGAAACTTTGCTTCCATTTCTTCTTTGTTGCGGATATCGAAAGCCAGTGGAATTACCTGTACATTGAATGTTTGTTCTAATTCCAGCTTAAGCTCCGACAGCCTGGTTTCCCTTCGACCTGTTATGATAAGGTTATGCCCCTGCCCCGCAAGCTTTTTTGCTATTGCCCTGCCGATACCGCTCGTAGCTCCGGTGATGAGTGTAAGAAGCGCCATTCTGCCGTGTGATTTTTTTCTGTTTCTTATTTGCGCCCAAGTCGGGACATGATTTTATTCTTGACTTCTTCGACCGGCACTAAACCCACAAACAAAATCCACAAGAAGGGCAATGCCGGAATTTTTAACCTGACCAAAGTGCCCGAAACCTGATTCATTGTTCCTACAAAGGTAAATAATAGAAACAGAAATATCAGGCACAACCATTGGGTGCGGTCCATGCCCTTTTGACGAATTGCTGTAATGGCAATGCCAGCCAACATTGCAATGATAATCAAATTTTCTAATGCAGCATATAGCGATACAACGCTTTGTTGCTGGAAAATGTGAGGAAACATCAGCACATTGAAAAAAGCCCTTGGCGCATATTGCAGGATGCTCGCCAGATTGGGTTGCAGATATACTTCATGTATAATGCTTCCGGCATCAACCCAAAGGGAGAAATTCATAAAGAAATTTTGCCGTTTGGCTATCATGGCCATGAAATTAAATTCCGGCAACACAATTCCCACAACCCATACCGATAGCAGAGCAAATACAGGAATAACAATAAACCACATTCCCGTTATCAGCAATTTTTTGCGTTTTTCCAGAAACCATGCCGCCAAAACCGGAAGCAGCAAACTCAGTACATAAGTTTTAATCAGGAGCATCAGGAATGCAGAAATTGCAAGATAAAGCCATCGAAGCTTGGGGTTTCCAACCTGCAGGTCCACCTTTGCTACACTGTAGAAGAAAAATCCCATTGCCGCTATCAGAAAAATTTCCTTTATAATGCCTGAGCCCCAGAACAAAACAGACGGAAATAAAAATATACCATATTTGAGCCAATTCCATCTCTCGGGAGTAGTATAACATATGGCAAATTTGTATAGAGCCGTAAGACCAGCAATGGAAATAAAATTAGCAATCACTGCATTACTGTGAATGCTTGCCGTGGTTAGCAGATTGGCAAGGGCGTTGAATCCAATCACTATCTTATTGTCGTTGAACACAGGTGAAAGTTCGGCATAATGCCACAGATGCAATTGCGGATAATATTCAGCAAGATGGGGATGCAAAGCGGCGTTGCCCATGAAAAGCCTAAAAAAGTCGGCAGGGTTTTGTTGCCAGATATGATAAAATACCAGCGACTCATTGAAAAAGCGGTGCAGATCGGCAGTAGCAGGGTCGAAATAATATGTATAAATAAAAATGAAAATCTGACTTGCTATAATTTTCAAAATGAAAAACCCCAGCAGCCATCTATACTCCAAACTTTTGATGTTTCGGAAAAAAGGCAGGAAATACAGTGCGGATGCGAGGAGAAAAACCCAGAAAATAAAGATAAACACATGTGTCATATTGTTCAAAGATAGTTGATAAATCTTTCAGAAGCAGCGTTGCCGATTGTTTGGCATGTGTAATTTTGTGGCAGTTTATAACAACCTCAAACATGGATTTTATTTTGCACGACTATCCTGCCGGAATCGAAGTAGCCCAGCAATTGGGTCTTTTGCCGGAAGAGTACAGAATGATTTGCGACTACCTGGGTCGTGAACCCAACTATACTGAGTTGAGTGTGTATTCGGTAATGTGGTCGGAGCACTGCTCCTATAAGAATTCTATCCGTTGGCTCAAAACTTTACCGCGCAAAGGAGCGCACCTTCTGGCAGAGGCTGGGGCAGAGAATGCCGGTTTGGTTGATTTGGGCGATGGACTTGCCTGCGTTTTCAAAATAGAATCACACAACCATCCCTCAGCCCTTGAGCCTTATCAGGGTGCGGCAACAGGAGTTGGCGGCATCAATCGCGATATTTTTACCATGGGTGCACGGCCGGTTGCCCAGTTGAACTCCCTTAGGTTTGGAAATCCGGAATTGCCCCGTACAAAATGGTTGCTCAATGGCGTAGTGAAGGGAATAGGAGGTTATGGCAATGCGTTCGGAGTGCCGGTAGTGGGCGGTGAGGTGTTTTTTGACGATTGTTACAACCACAACCCTTTGGTAAATGCCATGTCGGTTGGAATTGTCAAAAAGGGGAAAACCATTTCGGCAACAGCTGCCGGTATTGGCAATCCGGTATTTATCGTTGGGTCCTCTACGGGCAAAGATGGCATACACGGAGCTACCTTTGCTTCTGAAGACATTACAGAATCATCGGCCGACAAAATTCCCTCAGTGCAGGTGGGAGACCCCTTTCAGGAAAAATTGCTGCTCGAGGCTACCCTCGAGGTTTTTAAAACAGGAGGTGTGGTAGGCATGCAGGATATGGGTGCTGCCGGTATCATCTGTTCAACAAGCGAGATGGCAGCCCGGGGACAGGTAGGAATGGAGGTGCATCTGGATAAGGTTCCACTCAGACAAAAAAACATGCAGCCCTTCGAAATCCTTTTGAGCGAATCCCAGGAAAGAATGCTTGTTGTGGTGCAAAAAGGGTTTGAAGCAGAGGTGCAAAAGGTGTTTGATAAATGGGATCTCAACTGCGTACAGATCGGCGAGGTTACTGCAGGAGGCATGTTGAAATATTTTATACATGGTGTTCTGGTAGCCGAAGTGCCGGCCGATTCGTTGGTGTTGGGAGGTGGTGCCCCGGTGTACGAACGGGAGTATGCCCAACCGGCATACTTTGAACTGAAAAATAATTTCAATATCAATCAGATACCTCTGCCTGCCCATCTGGTGGATGTTGCACATAAACTGCTTTCAAATCCCAACATTGCATCCAAGAAATGGATTTACGAGCAATACGATACCATGGTAGGGACCAAAAACATGGCAACCAACAACCCAGCTGCTGCAGGAATTGTGAATCTGAAAGGGACCAATAAGGCAATGGCACTAAGTGTTGACTGCAACTCGCGTTTCGTATATGTCGATCCCGAAACTGGAGCTGCAATTGCAGTAGCCGAAGCTGCCCGAAACATTGTATGCAGCGGGGGAGAGCCTTGGGCTATCACCAACTGTCTTAATTTTGGCAATCCATACAATCCGGAAGTTTACTGGCAATTTGTAGGAACCATAAAAGGTATGGGTACAGCTTGCGAAAAATTCAATACGCCGGTTACGGGCGGGAATGTGAGTTTTTACAATCAGGGCACCATTGACGGGCAAACTACTCCGGTATTTCCAACCCCCACAATTGGCATGCTCGGTGTGGTGCAGGAAAAATCGCACATAACAGGTCTGGGCTTTAAAAATTCAAGCGACCTGATCTACCTTCTGGGTACCTCACGCAACGACATCAACTCCTCCGAATACCTTTACTCCTACCAGCAGGTGAAACTTTCACCGGCACCATATTTCAATCTGGAAGAAGAATGGCAGTTGCAGGAGGCAACCAAAAAACTAATCCGAAGCGGTTTGGTGCAATCGGCCAACGATATTTCTGACGGGGGGCTTTTTGTAACCTTGTTCGAATCAGCAAGGGTTGAAGGATTAGGATTTCGTATCGCAACCGACCCCAATATCAGAAAGGATGCATTTCTGTTTGGTGAAAGTCAGAGCAGGGTGGTCATAAGCATTAATCCAAACAATCAGCAAGCATTTACAGGCATTATGAAGGACTTTCCGGTTGCATTTTCGCTGCTGGGCAGTGTAGAAGGAGAGGAAGCTATTATTGATAATCAATCTTTTGGTTCTATAAAGGAACTAAATGCATTGTACGAGGGCAGAATTGCCCAAATGATGGCCTAACCTAAATAAAAAACTCCGAACCTTACAGGCCGGAGTTTTCGAAAAAGGGGAATCACCGGTTGGTTATTCTATTGTTCGGAAAGTTTTATTGAACCGGATATTTCGGGGGAAAGGTTTCTGGTTGTCGAGGGAGAGCCATACGAAAATCGCCCTGCCCACGATATGGTCGTGTGGCACGAATCCCCAAAAGCGCGAGTCGGCCGAATTATGCCTGTTGTCACCAAGCATCCAGAAATAATCCATTCTGAAGGTATAAGAATCTGCTGGTTGCCCATTAATGAAAATAACGCCATTTCGAACCTCCAGATGATTACCCTCATACACGCGGATAATCCGTTCAAACAGTGGAAGATTTTCTATTGAAAGAGCTATGGTCTGGCCTTTGCCCGGAATCAAAATGGGTCCGAAGTTGTCCTCGTTCCATGGGAAAGCCGGATTATGCGGAAAGATGTAAGGCTCAAACCACCCTGCCGGCTTCACCATTTTTTCGACCTCTGCTACATTGCTGAGTCTTCTGAATTCCTCTGCAACCCCTTCGCTCATTTCTACTATGTAGGTGTCGGCAGCCATTTGCCAGAAGTTGGTTACCTGAGTGCGCTCAAACACTCTGGGCGATAATGGCGAGCCGTCGGTTACCACTCTGTAATTGTAGCGCACTCCCTGTGGATTGGGCAATAATTGTCCGTTGATGTAAATGAGGCCGTTTATGATTTGAAGCGTATCGCCAGCAATTCCCACAGCCCGTTTTATGTAATTTTCTCTTTTATCAACAGGACGACCGACGATATCGTAATTTTCCCAAACCTGCTGTCGCCCCAGCTCTCTAATCAATGCATAGTAACTTTCATTTTGTCGTTGCAGGGCCACAGTATCCCCGTCGGGATTATTAAATACTACCACATCATTGTTTTGTATCGTTCTTAATCCCGGAAAACGGAAATAATCCAGCTGAATCCAATCCAGATAAGCTTTCGTATGGTTTGTAAGCGGCAGAGTATGGTGTGCGAAAGGAAACGATATGGGTGTCATGGGCACGCGCGGCCCATAGCAGATTTTGCTTACAAACAGGTAATCGCCCACCAATAGCGAGCCTTCCATGGAAGGGGTAGGAATTGTATAGGCTTCGAGCATGAAAGTGCGGATAAAAGTAGCTGCTACCACTGCAAAAACTAATGCGTCAGCCCATTCTCTCCAGCCCGGTTTCACAATCTTGGGCAGTTTTTCAGGATGGGTATAGACTTCCTTTGTTACAAAACCCAGATAAAATAAGTAAGCAAAGGGAAAACATACTCCCAGTGCCTGAGCAAAAAAACCGTTCTTGCGAAAGCACTTTAATGTTTCCACAACCATCAAAAGCAGGGTGAATACATTAATTATTGGAACAAGAATAAAAATTGCCCACCAAAGGGGTTTTTGAATAATCTTCAGCCAATGGATAATGTTGAGTATGGGCACCAGAGCATACCAACCCGGCCGGCCTGCTTTTTCGAATATCTTCCATAACCCTGTCTGGGCAGCCAGGAAAAACAAAACAACCAAAATCCAATAAATGCTCATTGTGATACGGTATTACAAGTTTAAAATATCCTTCATTGTGTAAACGCCTTTTCGACTCCAAACCCAGCCAGCAGCCATCAAGGCGCCTTGGACAAAAGCGCTGCGGTTGTGAGCTGTGTGTTTTATTTCGATGGTATCGGCTTTGCCGTTCCATTCCACTATATGTGTGCCCGGAACTTGATTCTCGCGTAGGGCTTTTATCCGGATAAGCCCTTCTGCAGGCATTCCATCGTGAAGTTTCCATCCCTGATAAGCTTTATGCAACTCGGCCAGTTGGTTTGCCAGCACAATTGCTGTTCCGCTGGGTGCGTCAAGTTTTTGGGTGTGGTGAATTTCAGTTATTGCAGGGACATAATCGCCAAAATTGGCTAATAGCCCGGCAAGGCACTTATTGATCTCATAAAATATATTTACACCAATGCTGAAATTCGATGCGTAAAATAGAGTTTGATTTTTCTGAATACATAATTCCTTCACGGCGGGCAGCCGCTCGTGCCAGGCGGTAGTGCCGCATACAACGGGAATTCCCAAATCAAAGCATCTCACAATATTTTCCTCAGCTGTGGCAGGAGTGGAAAACTCTAAGGCCACCTGCACATTCCCGGAAATTTTGCTCCAGTCGGAGGGGCGATCAATGATGAAGGCAATCGTATGCCCGGCAGCCCGTGCGTATTTTTCAATCTCACGACCCATTTTGCCGTAGCCAATTATAGCTATGCTAAGACTTTGCTCCATATCAGAATCTAAAGGTTAGTTTGAGTGCAGGTACTTGCTGCAATCCAAGGCCGTTGGCATCGATAGTAGAAACTGAAGGAGATACACGCATAGTTAAGTCCTCACCCACATCAAAATCCATAAGATGTGCCTGCACATTTGCATCCAAGATATTCAACAAATACAATGCCACACCTGCAATATAACTCAACTCCAAATTGCGGCGATAAAATTCCATCACCCTTCTTACTGCAGCATCGCTAAAGGCTGGGTAGGGGTCAATAGTGTTGGGGTTTCCGTCAACTTTGGCAATAAATGCAGATCTCCAGGTATTGTAATGGTTCTGATTGAATTGAATCGCGAAGAATACACCACCAAACCCTGCGTAGATAATTGGAATTTTCCAGAATGCTCCGTTGTAGGCCTGGCCCAACCCGGGCAAGGCAGCGGATAACATTGCGGCTCGCCCCGGTATAGGCAGTTGAGTAATATTGTCTGATACAACATCCTCTCTTTGGTTTTGTGCGTAAGCAGGGAACACCGATGCAAACAACATTATGAGAGCAGCAAGCAGTATGGTTGCCCATGTGAATGCTTTATCCGGTCTGGCTTTGGTTGGATGCATTATACATGTGTTTGTGGGCAGCGAAGGGTTGTTAATGGCTTATGCAGGCTGCACCAGATTCAAAATCCTGTCAAGTTCCTCTTCCGAAGAAAAATGGATGGTGATAGAGCCTTTACCTTCCGATTTGGCCTTAATCTGCACCTTAGAGCCATAGACTGCAGCAAGTTGCTTTTGGATATACTGGTACTTTTCGATTTTCTGTGGGGCAGACTTTCCTGGGGTTTCCTTCTGTGAACTTTCCTCAGCATTGCGAGCCTCGCCAAGTGTTTTTACAATCTCTTCCACCTCCCTTACAGACAATGATTGCGCAATAATATCATGGTAAATTTCGAGTTGGGTTTGCACACCGTCAACCGCAACCAATGCCCTGGCATGCCCCATGCTTATTTGGTCCTGCCGCAATCCTACCTGAATTTCACCGGGCAACGACAGCAATCTGATGTGGTTGGCTATTGACGATCTGCTCTTTCCCAATCGCTCGCTGAGCATTTCCTGAGTGAGTTGATATCCCAAAATCAATTGCTTGTATCCCAATGCTATCTCGATAGGATTCAGATTTTCGCGCTGAATGTTTTCCACTATGGCCATTTCGAGCATCGAGTTGTCTTTGGCACTGATAATGTAAGCAGGTATTTCTGTGAGCCCAGCCAGCCTGGATGCCTTACACCTTCGATCGCCCGAGATAAGCTGATACTTGCCGTCTTCTTTTTTTCGCACTGTTACAGGCTGTATCACACCTTGCTCCTTAATGGATGCAGCAAGTCCCATCAGCGCATCCTCGTCAAAATCGGTGCGTGGCTGAAACGGGTTGCTTTCTATCAGATCGAGCGACACTTTTCCAATGTTGCCGGCTGCGAGCAGCTCTCTTTCGATATTGTATTCCTGGCGTGTTTCCAGGTCTGCATGCTCCAGCAGCGCGCTCAACCCTTTTCCCAGGGCTCTCTTCTTTGCGTTCATGTTATTCTACAGGGATATTTCTTTCTGTTGGGGAGATTTGGGTAAGTTCATTTTTCTGCAGGATTTCTCTGGCAAGATTCAGATAATTTATGGCACCCCGGCTTTCTGCATCGTGCATTATGATGGTTTCGCCAAAACTGGGCGCTTCCCCAAGCTTCGTGTTTCGCTGAATAATTGATTCAAAAACCAAATCCTGAAAATGGGTTCGTACTTCATCTACAACCTGGTTGGAGAGACGAAGGCGATTGTCGTACATGGTAAGGAGTATTCCTTCAATCTCAAGGGCGGGATTCAAACGGGTCTGCACAATTTTTATCGTATTGAGCAGTTTACCCAAACCCTCAAGTGCAAAATACTCACATTGCACAGGCACCAATACCGAATCGGCGGCTGTAAGGGCATTAACCGTTATCAGACCTAACGAAGGGGAGCAGTCGATAATGATAAAGGCATATTCGTCTTTCAACTTACTTATTGCACTGCGCATCATCATTTCGCGGTTGGGCATATTGATCATTTCAATTTCTGCTCCAACAAGGTCAATGTGTGCCGGAATCAAATCCAGATTGGGTGTTGTGGTGTTCAGCAATATGTTTTTGGGATCAACTCCCTCGATAATGCACTCGTAAATGCTGGTTTTAATTACTTTGGGGTCTATTCCCACACCCGATGTGGCATTGGCCTGAGGGTCTGCATCAATAATTAAAGTTTTGTGCTCAAGAACGGCCAAACTTGCTGCGAGGTTTATTGCTGTGGTAGTCTTACCCACGCCGCCTTTCTGATTTGCAATTGCAATTACTTTACCCATTTATTTTGCTTAAAATTTTTGACTTCACTTTTTTTTGTAATGCTGGAGCGAAATCATTAGGTTATTATTTCAATCAATTCAACAAACTAAATCCTCAGTCTCGTGTCATCCTGTGGTATCCCAACCGACCCAAAAGGCGATGTGTTTTATTTTGAACCTGTTTGAACCATGTTTTGAATGCCGTGCAAATTTACAACTTTTGATTGCCTTAAAGGCATTTTTCAAAAATTTAAAACATACTAACTCTTTGTATGTTTAAATGCCTTATCACGGCTGAATCCGACAACCTTTTGTTTGCTGCTGTGAAACGAATCTTTACTGCCTGTTTAACGGATGGATTCCTCGGTACCGCTGGGAAGGGGTGCCGGCTTTTGTAGATTCACATAATCAACTACTTCCTGAAGGGCATTTCGAAATTTCTCCAAATCTTCGTGGAAAATGAAGATTTTGTGCTTCTCGTAGGAGTACTGGTTGGATTGGGGATCGAAATTTTTCTTGCTCTCTGTAACTATCAGGAAAAATTGATCCTTCCGTGTAGCCTTTACATCAAAAAAATAAGTACGCTTACCCGCTTTTACAATACGCGAAAAAATATCATCACGAAATTTGTCAGTATTTTCCATTGCTATCCCTGTTTTAGTACAAATATAACATTTTAGAAATATCGCCCAAGGGGTTTTGCAACAAAAATCATACCCTTGTTACACGGACATTTTATTTGGGACTCATTCTGATATAACTGACGAAGTGCATTTTCTCTTTGAATTTTAGGTAACTTTGCAAATCATTTCCGGGCGATGGCTTTGAGCCTATATCCGGATACTTCGGTCTGTTTTTTAATTGGATAATTATGCTAAACAGAAGGCATTTGCGGGTAAAAGTTCTACAGGCACTGTATGCTTTTATTCAGTCGGGTAATGACGATTTGGTTGCTGGAGAAAAGGATCTTTTCTTCGGTCTCGACAAAACCTATGACCTGTATCTTTATCAGCTATTGCTTTTGGGTGAATTGGTGCATCAGGAAAGGATGATTATTGAAGAAAATCGCCATAAACATCTGGCCAGTGCTGAGGATTTGAATCCCAAACTGTACTTTGTAGAGAATAGTTTACTTTTGCAAATTGCTGAACATAAGTCGCTTAATGAAGCATGCAAAAAGCGAAAAATCTCATGGGCCAACAACCAGGATCTGGTAAGAAGACTTGTGATTCACATCAAACAACAAAAGTATTTTGCGGATTACTTAAAGGGTGAAAAGCCCGACTTTGAAGCCGATAGGGAATTTGTGCTGAAACTGATAAAAAAGGATTTGCTCACCTTCGAATTGCTCCATGCTTTTTATGAGGAGAAATCTATCTACTGGCTCAACGATTGGGAACTGGTAGGTATCATGTTGTTAAAAAATATCAAGGCTGTGTATGCGGCTCCCCATGGTAGTTTTGAGTTGTTGGATTTGTACAAGGAGGACGACGATAAGGCCTTTGCACGCGATTTGTTTTTAAAAACCATCGTGAAAAGCCCCGAACTGGATGAAATGATCGGGGCCAATACCAAAAATTGGGACATAGAACGAATAGCATTGATGGATACCATCATCATGAAAATGGCAATCACGGAAATTCTCAGTTTTCAGCGGATACCCGTAAAAGTGAGCCTAAACGAGTACATCGAATTATCAAAAATGTACAGCACAGCAAAAAGTCAGATTTTTGTCAATGGGGTACTCAACAAAATGGTGGAAGGGCTTGAGGCTTCCGACAAAATCAATAAGTTTGCAAAAGGAATTTGAGTCTGCGCAAGTTGCAGAAAAAGCATAGATTGTGTTTTTGGTCAATAAAATTGTTTTTTTGGAAAAAGTAAATTACAAATTGCAGAACACCCAACACAATGAAAATCATGAATAATGTATTTTTCCGGCTTATGCATAGTCGGGGATTATTCGCGCCAACCCATTGCCCCCGGAGAAAAAGGCAGAATCAATGTACAGTTCAATTCAGCCGGCCGCTCCGGTTATCAGTCTCAGGCTGTATTGGTAATTTCGAATGCATCGCAACCGGAAACCAGATTGCATATTATTGCCGAAGTGGCACAAAATTAAGTTTCACTAACCATTAATCCTTTTCAAATGAATCTTTTAAGTTCAATTATTCTTATGACACCACCCACAGGTGAGCCTGGCGGGCTTGAGGCTTTCCTGCCTCTTATTTTGATTATAGTAGTATTTTATCTCTTCTTCATCAGGCCACAAATGAAAAAGCAGAAGGACATCTCCAGATTCCGTGAAAATTTGAAGAAGGGTGACAAAATTATTACCATTGGAGGCATTCACGGGAAAATTTTGGAAATGCAGGAAAAAACCATCATTATTGAAGTTGAGGGACAAAACAGGCTGAAGATTGAGAAATCAGCAGTGGCTCAAAATCAAGTGGCTGAAAATTTGAGCGAAACACGATAAATTCTTTTGGAAAAAGATTGTTGGGAAGCGTTGGTTCATCAATAGCCCTGCAATCTTTTTTTTATAAAAACGCATGAAGGATCGGATCGCTTTCACGAAAAGATTTACATCTCTGCTCAACAAGCCCAATGGAAAACAAAATTTGATTATTTTCCTGCTGTGTTTGTTTTGCAGCGCATCTTTCTGGCTGTTCATCAAACTGAGCCGGGATGAGCGCATTACCTTTGTGCAACCCATAAAAATCATAAACATCTCTTCTGAGAATGTGCTTAGCGATTTAAGCCACTCTGCCGTTAGGTTCACCCTGCAGGCACCGGGTATAAGGTTATTGCTGACCCAGTTTCTCCATACTGGTGATACTTTGATGTTAGATGCTACGCAAATGGGCTATACCGAACGGAATAGGGAGCTTTGGCATTATATGCCGGCAAACGATATTCGTCGCTACCTTGCACGACTCCCACTTATGGAGGGCGCCATTGTGAGTGTTGCTCCGGATACGCTTTTTGCCAGGTTTTTGTTTGCATCCGAAAAAAAGGTACCTGTATGGTTTGCAGGTTCAATCTCGTTTGCACCTATGTTTGGGCAGAAGGATTCGCTGCGCCTCTACCCCGACAGTGTAACCGTGCGGGGTCCCGGGCATATTGTTGATACCCTCACTGCTATTCGAACGAAAAATGTGCAATTGCAACAAATATCCCAAAGCGTTATCAGGGAAGTAGCTCTTGAAAACCCCGCCTTTACCAAGGGATTGTCTTTAGGTACCACACAGGTTAGCTTGGAAATTCCGATAGTTGAACTCAAAGAAGCAACCTTTGTGCTACCCATTTCCATACGAAGAACCGACACGGCACAACGCCCTGATGCAAATATTCTTATTTTTCCTGCCCAGGCCTCCGTGCGGGTATTTGCCCCCGTGGAGCATTTACAGGAATTGTCAGATGAGGATTTTGAGGTTTTTGTGCATTGCCCGATTGAAACGCCAGTAAGTGGAAATCGATTGCAAGTATTTGTAAAAAACCGCTCGGCATTTGTACGCATTGGAAATATGAACCCGCAGTTTGTTGAATTTGTAATCTCTGAATGAGAAACAAAACCACACTCAAGATAGGCCTTACCGGCAATATTGGAAGCGGAAAGACCACCGTTGCCCGTCTTTTCGAAGTTCTGGGGGTGCCTGTTTTCTATGCCGATACTGTGGCAAAATCTTTTTTAGTTGATCCCCTTGTCAAACAAGAGATTGTGCTGGGATTGGGTTCGCAAGTGGTAGGTGCAAATGGTGCTATAGACCGTAAAATATTGGCCTACATAGTTTTCAACGACCCGGCCAAACTTGCCCTGCTCAATAGCATAATTCATCCCAGAGTGAGGGTTGTTTTCCACAATTGGATAGATGGTATGGCAAGTTCTGACTATGCAATTATGGAAGCAGCGATTATTTTCGAGTCGGGTTTTGCTGCAAACTTTGATAAAACCATTGTGGTATCTGCCCCTTTGCAGCAGAGAATTCAACGGGTGATGTTGCGCGACAGTGCAAGCCACGACGAGGTGATGGCGCGTGTTCGATACCAGATGTCCGAAGAAAAACTTACTGAACTTGCCGATTTTGTGATTGTAAATGACAATCACAGCTTAGTACTTCCAAAAGTGCTTGAAATAGATAAAATTTTGCGAAGATTAGCCCGTTTTAGCTAAGTGTTCAATGGTATAAAACAATAATCCCCTGCAGGAAACCTCATGAATCCGGTGCTTTTTTCCCGATTGACAGTGATCCTTCTGTTGTTTTCTCCCCAATTGCTTTGGGCACAGCAGAGCGGCAGGGTATTTGAATTCCTTTCATTGCCAACATCAGCAAGAATAACGGCTATGGGCGGCTATGCTGTACCTTCAGCCGATACGGATCTAGAAACTGCATTGGTTTTCCCCTCTCTGTTGCGTCCTGAGCTTTCGAATTTGATTTCTCTGAATTTTGCCGATTATTTTGCGGATATTCAATACGGTACAGTAGCAATCGGAAGACATTTTGAAGGATTGGGCACTTTCAGTGCCTCTTTGCAATACATTGATTACGGGCGTTTTGTAGAAGCAGATGAAACAGGCCGTATCATCGGAGAATTCACTGCGGGAGAAACCGGTTTCATGGTAGGCTGGGGCCGTGCCCTCAGCGAGCGGCTTTCCATAGGCAGCAATATCAAGTTCATTCATTCGGCACTTTTCCAGGCCACTTCGGCTGGCATTGCCGTTGATGTGTCTCTCTCGTATTTCAATCCCGAAAGCCGTTTTGCAGCTGGCATACTTGCCCGCAATTTTGGCCGGCAGATAATTCATTTCCGGGAAAACAATCCTGAACCCTTACCTTTCGATCTCATTATTGGCGTTTCCCGGAAACTTCAAAGAGCTCCATTGCGGTTTAGCCTTGTGCTGCACAACCTCCATCAGTTCGACCTGACATATGATCCACAGTTGCCCCAGCCCGAATTACAGCCCGGGCAAACGCCTGACGGGCAATCCGCCGGAGAGCGGGTTAGCGCTTTTGCGGATAAATTGTTGAGACATGTAGTAGTGGGTGCCGAATTTTTACCTTCGGCCAACTTCTCTTTACATTTTGGGTATAATTACCGAAGACGGCAGGAGATGCAGGTGGAATCCCGTGTTTCCACAGTAGGTTTTTCCTGGGGATTTGGGGTGCGGATTTACCGATTTCGCTTCAGCTATGGCAGGGCAACCTATCATTTGGCAGGCGCTACCAATCATTTTACCATTACCACCAAACTTGACGAGTTGTTTGGAGGTGGTCCTCTACGAAGCTCAAAATTATGGCATCCATAAAAATTGACATTGATCCGGCAAGCGGATTCTGCTTTGGAGTGCATCGTGTTGCTCAGGCTGCAGAAAATGCCCTTAAAGACGGGAAAACTGTGCATATTCTGGGTGAAATGGTACATAACCCTGAAGAAATTAAACGGTTGGAGTCTTTGGGAATCCAGACAATTTCCAAAGAGCGACTCCTCCGTATGAAAGGGGAAGCGGTGGTTATCAGAGCACACGGAGAGCCACCCGAAACCTTCAATACAATTGCATCGGCCGGAATTGACCTCGTTGATGGCACTTGCCCGATAGTAAAAGCCTTGCAGAAAAAAATCAGGAATGCACGAAATGCAAACCCCGATATACAAATTGTGATTTATGGAAAAAACAATCACCCTGAAGTAATCGGTCTGAACGGAGGAATAGGCTACTCTGCAATAATTGTGGATGATGAAAATGGCAGTTTGGACCGCATTGATTTTCAAAAACCTGTGGTTTTGTTCAGTCAAACCACTCAAAGCGAACAAGGCTTCCGGCTGCTTGCCGGGAGGATGAAAAATCGCATGGACGCTGCCGGGGTTCTTTCCGGCGAAAACTTGCAGATACACAACACTATTTGCAGGCAGGTATTGCAGAGGGTACCTGCCTTACGGCATTTTGCTGCAGGAGTTGATGTGGTAGTATTTGTAAGCGGATCAAACAGCAGCAATGGCAAATACTTGTTTGGAGTGTGCAAGGAGGTAAACCCCAATTCGTTTAGGGTTCAGAATCCGCTTGAAATAGACAGGGCGTGGTTTGAAAAGGCATCCAGTATAGGAATCAGCGGAGCAACATCCACTCCCGTATGGCAGTTGAAGCAGGTTCGCGCTGCAATAAGCTCGATGGTGTCGGGATAAAAACGGCCCTGTTATGCAGCATAGAATTGCAGACGCACAATTTCCCTATATTTTCTTGATCACGGAAAGCCCGTCGCGGTAAGGCAGAATAAAGTGGGTTATCCCCGGATGGCTTCGGATAAAATCATTGAAAAGAATGATTCCACGGGTTTCCAAATCATTTTCGGCCGCGGGCGAAAGAACTTTTCCGTTCCATAACACATTATCAGCCAAAATTATGCCTCCAGGCGGCATGGAGTCGAATACCAACTCGAAATATCTGATATAGTTTTCCTTGTCGGCATCAATAAATACCAGGTCGAATGGTACATTAAGCTTAGGTATTACTTCCAGTGCATTGCCAATATGCATTTTGATTTTCTGTTCAAGACCTGCCTCAACGAAAAAGTTTGTTGCAAAATCTTCAAGCTCAGGATTGCTCTCTATGGTGTGCAATACTCCTCCTGGTTTTAATCCCTGCGCCAGGCATATTGCCGAATAGCCGGTATAAGTGCCTATTTCTAAAATTGCTGATGGAGACTTCAGTGTGCTTATCAATTGCAGTATCTGCCCCTGGATATGGCCTGAGAGCATTCTTGGGTTCAGCACCTTGGCATAGGTTTCCCGGCTTAAGCGCTGCAATACCGGCAATTCGGGGCTGCTCATCTGCCTGGCATATTCTTCAAGTTGGTCAGAAAAGAGTGTCATCGCGGTAAGAAAATCAGTTGTGAGAACTTATTTGGGTCCAAAACATCGTTGGCAACTTCGAGCAGTTCGGAAGCGGTAATTGCTTCAATTCTATTGAAAATCACTTCCATGCTGTCCACCTTATCAAACATCAAAAGACTTTTGCCCATAGAAAGCATTTCGGCCAGGTTTGATTCAAGTGAAATGGAAATTTGCCCAAGAAACTGTTCTTTTGCTCTTTTCAGTTGCAGGCTTCCCAGTTTTTCTGTTCGAATGCGTTGCAGCTCTTTATTTACCAACGAAAGGGTTTTTTCAACACCCATTGCGCTTGTGCCGAAATAGATTGTGAAAATACCTGCATCGGAGTATGGGTGGTAGTTGCTCTCGATATGATAGCAAAATCCGTGTTTTTCGCGCACGCCCATGTTTAGCCGCGAGTTGAGTCCCGGCCCACCTAAAAGGTTGTTGAGCAAAGTGAGAGCGGTTTTTTGAGGATTATCTGCCGCATATGCCAATCCGCCCATCACGCAATGTGCCTGATGGTTTCGTCGTTTTACGATTTTTTTGACCGGTGTGAACCCGCCGAATGATTTTCGGCCATTGATTCGCTCTTTGGCAATCATTTTTCCAAAATGCTTTTCGGCCAGGGCAACTATACTGCTAAAAGGCAACTTGCTCACCGAACTGATTACCATAGCGCCGGGCACATAGGTGCGTAAGATAAATTCTTCAATGTGTTTTTTTTCAAACTTTTTCAGTGTGCCGGGTTTCCCCAAAATGTTGCGCCCCAATGGATGTCCACTGAAAACCAAGTCGTCGAAATCATCAAAGATTTGTTCACCCGGATTGTCTTTGTAAGAATTGATCTCGTCAATAATCACCTCTTTCTCCTTTTGAATCTCCTTTTCGGGGAAGGTGCTATTGGTGATGATATCAGCCAAAAGCTCAAACCACCTGTCGTAGTAGCGGGGCATAAAGGAGGCATGTATGCAGGTGTCTTCCTTTGTGGTGTAGGCGTTCATTTCCCCACCCACATTTTCCATACTACTCAGGATGTGGTGGGTTTTGCGCTTGTGGGTGCCCTTGAAAATTACATGCTCAATAAAATGGGCTAAGCCTTGTTCGGATTCATGCTCATCGCGCGAACCCGAATTGATGGCCAATCCGCAATGGGCTACCTCCGATGAAGTTGCTTTATGTATGATGCGAATCCCGTTGGAAAGCTGGTGGAGTTGATACATTACTTTTTCTTCAGGGGAAATTTCATAGGGTAGCCGGCTGAAACTGCTCCTTTGGATATATTGAGCAATTTGCTGCGCATAAGTGTACGCTTCAGAGGCGACATGTGGTCAACCATCACAATGCCTTCGATGTGGTCATATTCATGCTGAATAATTCGTGCTACAATTCCGCTGTATTCTTCCTCATGCACCTGAAAAAGCTCATCGTAGTATCGAATGCGAAGGTTGGGTTTTCTGGATATGTCTTCGCGCAGATCGGGAAAACTCAGGCATCCTTCACTAAACATCCACTCCTCGCCCCATTCTTCAAGAATTTCGGGATTGATAAACAGTTTTTTAAACCCGGCAAGGGAGGGATCGTCATCCTCAAAAGGGGAGGCATCCACAATAAATATTCTCAGGCTCTGCCCAATCTGGGGAGCTGCAAGGCCCACGCCTTCAGCACGGTACATCGTTTCCCACATATTTTGGATAAGGTCTGTAAGGCCCTCCCGTGTAGCTTCAACTTTAGAGGCCCGGGTTTTCAGTATTGGGTCGCCATAGGCTAAAATGGGTAGTATCATATGTTTTTCGAAAGATTTTGCTGTAGTTCCAAATACGATTGTAAAATAATGGTAGCACTGATGGTATCTACCAGGGCTTTGTTTTGACGGGCTTTTTTTCCTAATCCTGAATCGGCCATCGTCCTGAATGCCATTTTGGAGGTAAATCGTTCATCTGCCCTGTCAATTTTTATTTCGGGGAAATGTTTTTTCAGTGTATTCACAAACGGTTCAATAAAACGGGTTGCATCAGACTCCTGGTTGCGCATGTCAACAGGTTTGCCAATTACGATGCAGTCAACAGGTTCGTTTTTCACATATTCCTTTAAAAATGCCATCACATCTTTCACATGAACCGTAGCGAGACCCGTAGCAATTATTTGTCCGGGGTCAGTTACTGCTATGCCTGCCCTTTTCTGTCCGTAATCAATGGCAAGGATTCTGCCCATGTTTTTTTTAAGTTGCGAAGGTACAAAATATTAAAAGGATGGATACAACCGCATTTAACTCGGCATTGGCAAAGTTAGCCAAGCGCGATATTGAGGGTTTTATGGACCGGCATTCTGAATGTTTTGACCATTTGATGGGTTTTGCAATATCAGATGACCAACCCCATGCATGGCGGGCTGCCTGGATTCTTGCCAGCATCATGGAGCCTGGGGACATACGGGTGCAACATTAACTTTTGCCCGAGTTGAGTGTTTTGCTAAATCACTTGTATATATCCTCATTATCTCCGGGGGCCAGGATAAGTGCCGAAAGAATCAAGCAAAACCTACCTGCAAAATAAATTTCTATAAATTGGGTAATATATTCAGTTTAACCATTTAAACCTAAAGGGATTTGTGCTGTGGCTCAAAAGATTTACCTTTTTTAGGATAATTTAGTTTTTCCTGAAAAAAACCCTACTTTTGCATCCTCAAATTTTCACAAAAACATGGACGACGGCCCGTCATATAGTAGATTATTTTTAACTGCGCTGTAAGGGCATTACAAACTCCTTGCAGCCACATTAACGCAAGGAGGATTAACCATGGTTAAAACCAAAAGCGGTTTTTTTCAGCTCATTGAGCATAAAGATTGGAAAACCGTAAAAGCTCGCCTAAACGGCACTGACCC
>Ga0209105_100083_pt1 | contig 33196 bp, 30 predicted proteins | sample SedPBSmetaG_FD_184158 | JGI IMG/M metagenome (GOLD analysis project Ga0209105, IMG submission 184158) | Freshwater sediment bacterial and archeal communities from Indian Creek, Illinois, USA to study Microbial Dark Matter (Phase II) -... | ecosystem: Environmental > Aquatic > Freshwater > Creek >...
GGGCGCTCCATGGGGAACAGGTGGCTGCCCTCGATGGTTTGCAGCCGCGCGCTGGGCGTGCTGCCCACCAGCTTGTGCGTGAGCGCTAGGCCCACCTGGCGCAGCTCGACCGAATCGCTGCCGCCGACGAAAGCCAGCGGGCACGCCAGCGGGTGCCGGCGCAGCAGCCGGTCGAGGTGGTGCGGCAAGGTGTTGTAGATGGCGGTTTCGACTTCGCGCTCGAAGCTCAGCACGCGTCGGCTGCCCTGTGCGGTGGCGACCTCGTGCGTGCCGTGCTCGATGTAGTCGTGCAGCACCCGCTGGTCCCAGCGCGCAAAGGCTTTTTTGTGGGCAAAGTGCGCCAGCGCCTCGGCCGCGTTGGCCCAGCTGTTGCGCCGCTTGCGGCTCACCTGCCCGGGCGACACGGCGCCGATGAGCCGCGTCCGCTTGGCGGCTTCTAGGGCGCGGGCACGCCAACCGCTGAGCAGGGGCGAATCGAGCAGCACCACCCCGGCCACCGGCTGGCCGCCCAGCAGCGGGTGCTTGGCGGCGCACATCAGGCTCAGGTAGCCGCCCAGCGAATGGCCCACCAGATACAAAGGCGTGCCGCGCTCGGCCGCGCTGGGGTACTGGCGCAACACGAAATCGGCCAGCTGCTGCACCAGGTGCGGCCAGTTGCTGGTCACCGGGTAGGCCGGGTCGTGGCCAAATTTTTCGGGCGCACTGACCGAGTAGCCCAGCTGCTGCAAGCGCTCGAACAGCACGCGGTAGGTGGGGCCGGGAAAGCTGTTGGCGTGCGAAAACACGATCCGGGGTTGCGCTGGCGGTGGCGAAGGGGTCATCAAAACGGCAGGGTGAAGCGAAGGGCAAAGCGAAGGGGAGCAGCAAAGGGGCAAAGCGGCTGCTCAAAGGGGCTGCTCAAGGCGGCCAGACCAGAGCGCCGATTCTCGCCGATCGGTTGCTTGCGCCACCCCCAAAGCGGCGCCGCTGCACCCGGCCCATGTCGCACAATCGACACCAAGCCAATCTGTTTTTTTAGCCCGCAACGGGGCCCGTGCCATGAGCAAAGCCTTCACCAAAGAAACCGATGCCGACGACGGCGCGGACGATACCCCCGGTGCCGCCGCGCTGCCCGCTGGCGGCAAAAATTACATCACGCCCGCCGGCCACCAGCGCCTGCGCGCCGAGCTCTTGCACCTGCTCGACGTCGAGCGCCCGCGCGTGGTCGAGGTGGTGCACTGGGCCGCCAGCAACGGCGACCGCTCGGAAAACGGCGACTACCTGTATGGCAAGAAGCGCCTGCGCGAGATCGACCGCCGCATCCGTTTTTTGACGCGCCGACTCGACATCGCGGTGGTGGTCGATCCAGCGCAGCAGCACGGCAGTGAGCAGGTGTTTTTTGGTGCCCGGGTGCGCTACGCTCGCGCCGACGGCAGCGAGGCCACGGTGCAGATCTTGGGCATCGACGAGGCCGAACCGAGCCTGGGGCAGATCAGTTGGGTGGCACCCGTGGCGCAGGCGCTGCTCAAAGCACGGGTGGGCGATGAGGTGCGGGTGCACACCCCCGCGGGTTGGGAGCTGCTGGAGGTGCTGGAAGTCAGCTACCCGGCCGCTGCGGCCGCAGGCGTTGCGCCCGCACCACCGACGCCGTGCGCTTGAGCTGGCGCAGCACCTGGGCCAGGTGCACGCGGTCGCGCACCGCCAGCGCAAAGCGCAGGTCGATGGTGTTTTGGCCGCGCTCGTCGCCCATGTGCAGGTGCGTGATGTCGGCCTCTGCCGCCGCCAGTGCCGCCGCCACCTTGGCCAGCACGCCGGTGCCGTTGTTCACGGTCACGAGCACGCTGGTCTCGAACGCCCGTGCCGGCTCCTCGGCCCATTCGACCTCGAGGAAGCGCTCGCTGTCGCGGCGCAGCAGGCGCTTGCCGACGGGACAGTCGTCGGTGTGCACCACCAAGCCGTCGCCCTTGCCCAGATAGCCGACGATGCGGTCGCCCGGAATCGGCAGGCAACAGTCGGCGTATTGCACCGAGGCGCCTTCGCTGCCGTCGAGCGAGACCACGCCTTGGCTGGCTTGGTCGGCGGCGGCGATGCCGTAGCGCTCTTGGCTGATCAGCAGCACGTCGGGCTTGTGGCCGATCTCGCCCAGCAGCGCAGCCAGTTTTTTGGCCACCATGCCAGCGATGCGCTTGCCCAGACCAAGGTCGGTGAGCAGTTCGCGCCGGTTGCGGTTGCCGGCAAAGCGCAGCAGTTTGTCCCACGCCGCTTGGTGCGCTTCGTCGGCGTCGTCGGGCAAGCCGATGAAACCCTCGGCGCGCAGCGCCTGCAGCAGCAAGCGCTCGCCCAGTGCGTGCGATTCTTCGAGCGCCAGCGTTTTGAGGTGGTTGCGGATTTTGGAGCGCGCGCGCCCGGTTTTGACGAATCCGAGCCAAGCCGGGTTGGGTTGCGCGTGCGGCGAGGTGAGGATTTCGACCACGTCGCCGTTTTTGAGCCGGGTGCTCAAGGGCACCTGCTCGCCGTTGACCTTGGCCCCGATGGCGCGGCTGCCGACATCGGAGTGGATGGTGTAGGCAAAATCCACCACCGTGGCGCCGTGCGCCAGCGTGAGGATGCGGCTCTTGGGCGTGAACACATAGACCGAATCCGGAAACAGGTCGATCTTGATGTGGTCCAAAAATTCGGCCGCGTCGTGCGTCAGGTGCTGGATGTCGAGCAGCGATTGCAGCCACTGCGCATCGGGCTCGATGGCGGCCTGGGCGTCGGGCGCGCTCGATTTGTAGAGCCAGTGCGCGGCCACGCCGGATTCGGCCACCACGTCCATCGCCGGGGTGCGCAACTGGAATTCGATGTTGGCGCCCAATGGCCCGACCAGCGTGGTGTGCAGCGACTGGTAGCCGTTCATCTTGGCGATGGCGATGTAGTCGCGGAACTTGCCCGGCAGCGGTTTGTAGATCTGGTGCAGGATGCCCAGCGCCCGGTAGCAATCCAGCAGCTCGGGCAGGATGACGCGAAAACCGTACAGGTCGGTGACTTGGGCAAAGGACAGGTGCTTGCTGTCCATTTTGTTGTAGATCGAGTAGAGCGTTTTTTCACGCCCGACAATGCGCGCCTCGAGGCCGTGGCGCAAAAACGCGCCCTCGATCTCGCCGCGCACCTTGGCCACGAGGTCTTTGCGGCGGGTTCGCGATTTGTCCAGCGCTTTGGAGAGCGCCTGATAGCGCCAAGGGTGCAGGTGCCTGAAGGCGAGGTCTTGCAGTTCGCGGTAGTTGTTGTTCAGGCCCAGCCGGTGCGCGATGGGGGCGTAGATTTCGAGCGTTTCGGCGCTGATGCGGCCCCATTTGCGCCGCGGCATGTCGCCCAGGGTGCGCATGTTGTGGGTGCGGTCGGCCAGCTTGATGAGGATCACGCGCACGTCGCGCGCCATCGCCAGCAGCATTTTGCGAAAGGATTCGGCTTGGTTTTGCTCGCGGCTGTCGAATTCGAGCTTGTCGAGCTTGGTCAGGCCGTCAACCAGATCGGCCACTTGGGGGCCAAAGGCTTGCACCAGATCGGCTTTGGTGCAGCCGCAGTCTTCGAGCACGTCGTGCATCAGCGCTGCGCACAGGGCTTGGGCATCGAGCTTCCATTCGATGCACTGCAGCGCCACAGCGATGGGGTGGGTGACGTAGGGGTCGCCGTTGTTGCGCAACTGCCCGGCGTGGGCTTGGTCGGCAAAGCGAAAGGCCTGCCGCACCTGTTCGATTTCGGCGGCGCTGAGGTAATCCAAAGCCGCCTCGAGCGCGGAAAAGCGGGCCGCAACCAGGGCCTGCGGTGCGGCCAAGGGGCCGGCTTCGGTGGTGGCGATGGCATGCTCGCTCATGATCCCGCTACTTTAGCCGCTTTGGCTTGGGCTTGCATGACGGACGCCACTATAGTCCCGGCGCTCGCGTGGCCGTGCGGCCCCATGCTGGGTTGGGTGCCGGGCTGGGTACGAGATTCGGTACCGGGTTCAGGAGGGTACTTTTTTGAGCATTTCCAGCCCGATTTTGCCATCGGCAATTTCGCGCAGGGCGGTCACCACCGATTTGTTTTTGCTCTCGACCTTGGGGGTGTGGCCTTGGTTGAGCATGCGCGCCCGGTAGGTGGCGGCCAACACGAGCTGGAAGCGGTTGGGGATTTTTTCCAGACAATCTTCGACGGTGATGCGGGCCATGGGGTGCGTATTGAAGTGAATGGACGGGGCTTGAGCGCTTAGATTTGCAGGGCCGCAAAGAGGGCGGCGCGCTGGCGGCGCTGGGTGGCCACACGCAAGCGCTGGGCCTGGGCGATCGACTGCAGATCGAGCAAGGCGCGCACAAAAGAATCGTTGATTATAACGAAGTCGAAGCGATCGACTTGCGCCACCTCGGCCACCGCATTGCGCAGCCGCAGTTCGATCACCTCGGCGCTGTCTTCGGCGCGCCGCTGCAGGCGCTCGCGCAACTCGTCCCAGCTCGGGGGCAGGATAAAGATCAGGGCCGCATGGGGGAACTGCTGCTTGATCTGCAGCGCCCCTTGGTAGTCGATCTCCAGCACCAGGTCGGTGCCGCTGCGCAGCGCGTCGGCCAGTGCCTGGCGCGAGGTGCCGTAGCGCTGGCCGTGCACGTGCGCCCACTCCACAAAGGCGCCCTCGGCCAGCAACTGGTCAAAGGCCGCGGCGCTCACAAAGTGGTACTCGCGCCCGTCGCGCTCTTGTCCGCGCGGCGCCCGGGTGGTGTGCGAGACCGACAGCGCCAGTTGCGCGTCGGCTTGGCGCCAGGCCTTGACGAGGCTCGATTTGCCGGTGCCGCTGGCGGCGCAGACGACGTAGAGGTTGCCGGGGTAGTCCATGTTCATTCGAGGTTTTGCACCTGTTCGCGCATCTGCTCGATCAGCACCTTCATGTCGACGGCGATGCGCGTCAGCACGAGGCTGGACGACTTGCTGCCCAAGGTGTTGGCCTCGCGTTGCAGCTCCTGGATCAGGAAGTCGAGCCGTTTGCCCACTTCGCCGCCGCGCTCGAGCAGCTGCCCGATTTCCTGGAGGTGCGACTGCAGCCGCGTCAGTTCTTCGGCGATGTCGAGCCGCAGGGCGTAGGCGGTGGCTTCGCTCAGGGCGCGCTCTTGGGCCGCGGCCGGGGCCGGGGCCGAAACGGATGCGGTGGCGGTGGCGGTGTGGCCCATGGCCTCGTTCCAGCGCTCCAAAAAACGCAGCCGCTGCTGCTCGACCTGGGCCGGCACCAGCGGCTGGGCCTGCTGCGCCAGCGCCTGCAGTTGCTGCAGCCGCTCGTGCAGCGTCTGGGCCAAGCGCGCGCCCTCGCGCTCGCGGGCGCTGCGCAGATCGTGCAGCACCTGCTCGCACAGGCTGGATACGGCCTCGGTCAGGGCGCCGGGGAGCGGGGTCGAGCGCGCCACCAGTTGCAGCAGTTCGGCCACCGAGAGCTCGCGCGCCTGCGGCATCCAAGTGCGGATATGGTCTTGCATCGAGAGCAGTTTTTGCAGCTCGGCGCTGCTGGGGGCGCGCCAACCGGCGTCGGTGCGGCCCTCAACCCACGCCCGCACCTCGACCTTGCCGCGTTTGAGCTGCGCTTGCAAGCGCTCGCGCAGCGCCGGTTCGCTGGCGCGCAGTTCGTCGCTCAAGCGAAAGCCCAAGTCCAGAAAGCGGCTGTTGACGGAGCGAATCTCCACCCCCAGCACGAGTTCGGGCGCGTGCTCGGGGGCTGCGGCGGGGCGCAGGCGCTGGCTGGCGCAGGCATAACCGGTCATGCTGTAAACTGGCACGGATTCACTCTCTTGTTGATCTGATTGCAAGGCTGCGGGTGCTTGCTCTGCGCCGATTATGTCAAAGACCAAACCCGCTCCCCTGCCACCCGACACCCTGATAGGCGGCTACCGGATTGTGCGCCTGTTGGCCAGCGGCGGCTTTGGCTTGGTCTATCTGGCGCTCGACCCGGCCGGGCTCAAGGTGGCGCTCAAGGAGTACCTGCCGGCGGCTTTGGCCTTGCGCGCGCCCGGCGAACTGTTGCCTGTGGTGCCGCCCGAAAAGCTCTCGCTGTACCGCCTGGGCCTCAAAAGTTTTTTTGAAGAAGGTCGGGCGCTGGCGCAAATTTCGCATCCTTCGGTGGTGGGGGTGCAGAATTTTTTCCGGGAAAACGAGACCGTTTATATGGTCATGGACTTGCTCGAGGGCGCCTCGCTGCAAGAGTTCATCGTCACGGCGCGCACCCTCAAGCGCAAAAAGATTTTGCGCGAAGCCACCATCCGTTCGCTTTTTGATGAGTTGCTGCGCGGCTTGCGCATCGTGCATCAGCACAAAATGCTGCACCTGGACATCAAGCCCGCCAACGTGTTCATCACCGACGCCAACAAGGCCGTGTTGATCGATTTTGGCGCCGCCCGCGAGGTGCTGAGCAACGAGGGCAACTTCGTGCGCCCCATGTACACCCCGGGCTTTGCCGCCCCCGAGATGTACGAGCGCGGTGCCCAGTTGGGCCCCTGGACCGATCTGTACGCCGTGGGTGCCTGCCTGTACTCTTGCATGCAAGGGTATCCGCCCCACGACGCGCCGCAGCGCCTCGAAAAAGACCGGTTGCCGCTGGCCATGTCGCGCCTGCGCGGTTTGTACTCCGACAACCTGATCGAGGTCGTGCAGTGGTGCATGGCGCTGCCGGCCACGGCGCGGCCGCAGTCGGTGTTTGAGTTGCAAAAGGAATTGCAACGCGAACCCGTGCCCATCTACACCCCGCCCACACTGGCCGACAAGCTGCGTCAGCAAGTCGGGCGCATCTGGCCGGGCTCAGCCAAACAGCCTGTCACGCCTTCGGGGCGCTCCAGTTTTTATCCCGAGTCATGAAGTTTTCGGTGTATCAGGCCAGCAGCCAAGGGGGGCGCGACGACAACGAAGACCGCTTGGCTTACACCCACTCGCCCGAGGGGGTTTTGCTCGTCTTGGCCGATGGCATGGGGGGCTACAGCGGGGGTGAGCGGGCGGCCGAAATTGCGGTGCGGGTGTATGCACAGACTTTTCTGGCCCAGGCCAAGCCCCGGCTGGCCAACCCCGCGGTTTTTCTGCAGCAATCCCTGCTGCAAGCCAACCGCGCCATCGTCGATTACGCCCGCTCCAACGATCTGCCCGAGCAGCCGCGCACCACCTTGGTGGCGGCGGTGTTGCAAGACAACCAACTGTGGGCGGTGCACGCGGGCGATTCGCGCCTATACGGGTTGCGCGCTGGGCAGGTGTGGTTTCGCACCCGCGACCACAGCCACCATGACAAGCCCGAGCTGTTTGCGCACCTGCCACATCGGCCCCATCTGCCGAACCGCAACCTGCTCTTTACCTGCCTAGGTTCGTCCACGCAGCCCTTGTTTGACCACACCGGCCCCTTGACGCTGCGAGCCGGCGACCAGTTGCTGCTGTGTTCCGACGGTCTGTGGTCGCCCTTGAGCGACGACGCGATCGCTGCCGGCCTGCAAGGGCGCTCGCTGCGCGATGGCGTGCCCGACTTGGTGCGCCTGGCCTTGCTCAAGGCCGGCCCCCACAGCGACAACGTGTCCTTGCTGGCGCTGGAGTGGGAGGGCGCCGGGGCTGCCGATCTGGTGCCCAAAGCCACACACGACGCAACACCCGAGCCAGACGCCGACACCCAATCGACCCACGGCGAAGGCAGCGATGTGTTCGACTTGGGGCGCATCGAGCAATCGATCGACGAAATCCATGCCGCCATCCGCCGCACCGCCGTGCGCCGCAACCGACCCTGATTTTTTTTGCACCTTTACACCCATGACTGCTAACGCCTTGACTGCCCAAGCGACCGCCACCCAAGCGAGTATTCCAGCGAGCCAGCGCCTCGACGCCCGCCCGGCCCATGCCTTGCGCCCGGTGCGCATCACCCGCGCCTACACCTGCCACGCCGAAGGCTCGGTGCTGGTCGAGTTTGGCCGTACGCGGGTGCTGTGCACCGCCAGTGTCGAAGACAAGGTGCCGCCGCACCAAAAGGGCAGCGGCGCCGGCTGGGTGACGGCCGAATACGGCATGCTGCCGCGCGCCACCCACACCCGCAGCGCGCGCGAGGCCGCCAAGGGCAAGCAAAGCGGGCGCACGCAAGAGATTCAACGCCTGATCGGGCGCTCGCTGCGCGCGGTGTTCGACCTGCAGGCGCTGGGCGAGCGCACCCTCACACTCGACTGCGACGTGCTGCAAGCCGACGGCGGCACCCGCACCGCCGCCATCACCGGCGCCTGGGTGGCAGCGCACGACGCGGTGCAGTTCCTGCTGGCGCAAGGCCGGCTGGCGCAGTCACCCTTGCTCCAACCGGTGGCGGCGGTGTCGGTGGGGCTGCTGCAAGGGCTGGCGCTGCTCGATCTGGACTACGACGAAGACTCGGCCTGCGACACCGACATGAACGTGGTCATGACCGGCGCCGGCCATTTCGTGGAGGTGCAGGGCACCGCCGAAGGTCAGCCCTTCAGCCACGAGCAAATGGGCCAGATGCTGCGCTTGGCCGAAAGCGGCATCACCGAGCTGATCGGGCTGCAGCGTGCGGCGGTGGGCTTGCCTGCTGGTGCCGTGGGGCCAAGATGAAGCCGGCCCTGACCCTGGTGCTGGCCACCCACAACGCCGGCAAACTGGCCGAGCTGCAAGCCCTGTTTGGGCCTTTGGGCGTGCGCTTGCAAAGCCAGGCCGAATTGGGCATCGCCGAGGCCGCCGAGCCGCACCGCACCTTCGTCGAAAACGCGCTGGCCAAGGCGCGCCACGCCAGCGCCGCCAGCGGCCTGCCCGCGCTGGCCGACGACGCCGGCCTGTGCGTCGAGGCCTTTGGCGGCCAGCCGGGCGTGGACACCGCTTTTTACGCCACCCGCTTTGGCTACCCCAAGGGCGACGCCCACAACGTGCGCGCCCTGCTCGAGCAGATGCAGGGCCTGAGCGACCGGCGCGCGGCCTTGGTCAGCACCCTGGTGGCGCTGCGCTCCCCTGACGACCCCGAGCCCCTGGTGGCCAGCGGCCGCCTGCATGGCCTCATCGCCACCGAACCGGTGGGGACGCACGGCTTTGGCTTCGACCCCGTGCTCTACCTTCCCGAGCACGGGCAAACCTGCGCCCAGTTGCCGCCCGAGTTCAAAAACCGCCTCAGTCACCGCGGCCAAGCGGCCCGTGCCATGTTGGAGCTGATGCGCCAGCGCTGGCTGGGGCTGAAGGGCGCAGCGTGAGCGCCAGCCCAGTGAGCAGCGCCAGCCCGGTGAGCACCCAGAGCGTGCGCCTAGAGCGCCCGGGCCGCGTCCAGCTCTCGAGCCTGCCGCCGCTGAGCCTGTACGTGCACCTGCCGTGGTGCATCAAAAAGTGCCCGTACTGCGACTTCAATTCCCACGCCCTCGACGGCGCCGCCGCCCCCCCTTGGGCGCGCTACCTGCAAGCCCTGCGCGCCGACCTCGAAGCCAGCCTGCCGCTGGTCTGGGGGCGCGCCGTGCACAGCGTCTTTTTGGGTGGCGGCACGCCCAGCCTGCTGCCGCCCGAGGCGCTCGAGCGCTTGTTGTCCGACGTGCGCGCCCTGCTGCCGCTGCTGCCCGAGGCCGAAATCACGCTCGAAGCCAACCCCGGCAGCTTCGAGCGCGAGCGCTTTGCCGCCTACCGCAGCGCCGGCGTGACGCGCCTGAGCGTGGGCGTGCAATCCTTCGACGACCGCTTTTTGCAGGCGCTGGGCCGGGTGCACGACGCCGCCCAGGCGCACGCGGCGGTGGTCGAAGCTGCGCAGCACTTTGAGTCCTTCAACCTCGATCTGATGTATGCGCTGCCGGGGCAGACGCTGGCCGATTTGCAGCACGACCTCGAGCGAGCCCTAGGCTATGCGCCGCCGCACCTGTCGCTCTACCACCTCACGCTCGAGCCCAACACCGTGTTTGCCAAGCATCCGCCGCCGCATTTGCCCGACGACGACAGCGCCTGGGCCATGCTCGACGCCATCGGCGCGCGCTGCGCCAGCGCCGGGCTGCAGCGCTACGAGGTGTCGGCCTATGCCCGGGCCGATCGCCAGTGCCAGCACAACCTGAACTACTGGCGCTTTGGCGACTACCTTGGCATCGGGGCCGGCGCCCACGGCAAAATCAGTTTTGCGCAGCGCGTGCTGCGCCAAGTGCGCTGGCGCGAGCCGCAGCGCTACATGGAGCAGGCCTTGCAGGGCCAGCCGGTGGCCAGCGAGCACGAGGTGCCGGCGAGCGAGCTGCCGTTCGAATTCATGCTCAACGCGCTGCGCCTGCGCGAGGGCTTTGCCGTGGCCGATTTTGCCGCCCGCACCGGCTTGCCGCTGAGCGCGATCCAAGCCCCGCTGGCCAAGGCCGAAGCCCAAGGCTGGATCGAGCGCGACGCCTGGCGCATCCGGCCCAGTGCGCGCGGTTTTGATTTTCTCAACGACCTGCAAGCCCTGTTTTTGCCCTAGATCGTGTCGCTAGCCAGACCACGATCGGTGCCGCGGCGCGGTGCCGGTGGCGCAAGTGGTTTAAATGCTTGCGCCAAATAGATAATTTTGGATAATGCGGCCATGTTGCATCAGCGCGTAAGGGGCTGTCATGTTTGCGATCTACGGCACGTCGGGGCTCATGTACCGCGGTTTGGCGGAGGATTTGCGCCGCGTCGTGCCCACCTTGCGCAGCGTGCGCACACGCGCCCTCGAACCCGAGTTCGATCGCCCTTTGACCCTGCCCGATGCCGACGCAGGGGCCGCGCGCCATGCCGAGCACCGCGGCAGCGCCCACGCCCTGAGTTCCTACAGCCAGTTGCAACGGGCGCCGCAGGCAAGGCGGGCGCTGCGCACCGTGGACGACGTCATGAGCCGCAAACCCATTGCGCTGAAGCACGACATGACCGTGCGCCAAGGCTGGTGGACCTTGTACCAGCGCGGCGTTGGTCAGGCCCCGGTGCTGGATCGCAACGGCATGATCATCGGGCTGCTGACGCGCGCCGAACTGATGCAACCCGAGCGCCTGCCCACTCCCGACGGCCACGCCTTGGTCTGGCAGGCCCTGATGGCGCAGCCCGTGACGGAAGTGATGATCAGCCCCGTACCCGCCGTGAGCGCCCAAGCCGATCTGCGCCGCTTGGCGCTGGTGCTGCTCGATACCGGTTTGCAAGGCTTGCCGGTGGTCGATGCCGAGGGCCGCCTCGAGGGTTTCGTCACCCGCTCCGACATCCTCAAAGCCGTGGTGCACGACCCGCCGCTGGACCTATGGGCCGGCTAGGCTGGGCTCATTGCGATGGCATGGCCGGCTAGGCCGGGACTGTGGCCATTGTGGCTTAACGGCTGCAAATTGCGCACGCCGGCGCATCCAGAGCGGATTTGCTTGTGGTCGCGCGCCCATTTGGGCTGCGAAAGCAGCGACAATAGAAGGCTGAACCTGCACTTATCCCGATTAACCTGATGTGCCCGCGCACCACACGCTACGTGGGTGCGCGCATCGCCTTGCCTACCACCCCCGAAGCCGTGAACGCCTCTGTCAAGTCCGCCCCATCCACCGCCGACCTGTCGCAACTCGACGCCCTGACCGGAGGGGCTTTCAAGTCCCCGACTTCGGGCGAGCGCGCCACCCGGCTGCGCGAGTGGCTCGCCAGCGAGCCCAGCATCGAGCAAATGACCGAGGTCTACCGCGAGCTCTCGCACCGCGACAAAGGTGCGGCCAAGCCGCTCAAGGACAAACTCGACGAGCTCAAGCGCATCAAGGCCCAAGACGCGATCGCCGAAGAGTGGGCGGCCAAAGCGCAGGCCTTGTTGGCCCAGTCGCGCCTCAACTTGGCCGACGCCATGGGCTGGCAGCGCGAGGCCGCCAAAGCCGGGGCACCGCTGTCGCGCGAGCCGCTGGCCGGTTTGCGCTTGGCCTTGAGCGCGCGCATGAAGGCGCTCGAAGACCTGCAGCACCAGGTGCAGGTGGAGCGCGAGGCCGCGGTGTTGCTGGCGCAGCGCATCGAGCTGCTCTCGACCAAGCCGCTGGCCGAGGCGCAAGCGCAGCGCGAACCCCTGCGCACCGACGTCGCCGCTTGGCAAACCCGCGCCGGCGGCTTGTGCGCCGACCCCGCTTGGGCCAGCCTCGAGCCCAAGTACGCGCAGCAACTCGAAACCTCGCGCAACCAGCTCAACCTGGTCTGGGAAGCCTTTGACGCCGCGCTCACCCAAGCCTTGGCTGCTGCCACCGATGAGCAGGTGGCCCTGCCGGCGGTGCCGGTGTGGGCCGACGAACTGCGCGCCCTGCGCGGCGTGGCGGCGCCACCCGCTGCCGATGCCGGCGAACACGCGGCGCGCCAGCAACAAGCCACGCAGGCCGTCGCCGCGGCCTTGCAGGCCCTGCAGCAAGAGCTGGCCCAAGGGCACAGCAAAACCGCACCCAAGGCCGCCGCTGCCTTGCGCCAAGTGCTCAAAGACCATGGCCGTCACATCGCGCCCGCGCTGGAAACCGAGGCCCAAGCCGCCTTGGCCAGCAGCAGCGAGCTCGAGGGCTGGCAGCGCTGGCGCGCCGACCAGTTGCGCGAAGAGCTGCTGGCCAAGGCGGTCGCGCTCACCCAAGCCCCCGAGGGGCAGCGCATGGGCGGGCGCAAGGTGCAAGAGGCGCTGCGCCAGTTGCGCGAGCAGTGGAAGGCCACCGATCAGGGCGGGGCGTCCAATCAGGCGCTGTGGAAAAAATTCGATGAAGCCTGCAACGAGGCGCACAAGCAGGTCGAGGCTTGGCTCGAGCAGCTCAAGCAACAAAACCAAGCCAACCGGGCCCAGCGCCTGGCATTGATCGACGAGGTGCACGCCTGGACGGCGGCGCACGCCACCAGCACCGACTGGAAGCTGCAGCTGCGCGAGCTGCACGCCCTGTCGGAGCGCTGGCGCGAGTCCGGCCACCTGAGCGAAAAGCTCTTTGCCGAGCTGCAACCGCTGTGGAAGGCGGCCATGTCCCAGGCCCATGCGCCGCTCGAGGCCGCCCAAGAACAGAGCGTGCAGCGCCGCCAGGCCCTGATTGCCGAGGCCCAGGCGCTGGGCCAGATGCCCGCCTTGCGCATCGACGCCGTGAAGGCGCTGCAACAGCGCTGGCAGCAAGAAGCGCACGCCGTGCCGCTGGACCGGCGCCTCGAGCAAAAGCTGTGGGAGGCCTTTAGGCAGCCCATCGACGCCGCCTTCGAGCGCAAGACGGCCGAGCGCGTGCACGTCGCCGCCGCCCTGAGCGCGCACGACCAAGCCGTGCTGCAAGCCGCCCAAGCGCTCGAAGCCGCCTGCGCTGCCGGCGACGCGCAGCGCATACGCAGCGCCAGCGACGCCTTGCACGCCGTGCTGCGCGGTCAAAGCGTGGCCGCCGTGGCACCATCCACCCCCAGCCAGTCAGACCCAGGTGCGGCAGGGGCCGGCGCCGATGCGGCCGAAGCGCAAGCGGGGGAGGAGCCGGGCGCGGCCACTGCCACCCCCGACGCGGCTCCCAGTGCAGACACGCAGCCCGAGGCCCAGCCAGAGGCCGATGGCAAATCCCATGCCACCCCTACCGCCACCCCTGCTGCCGCCCCGCGCAAGCTGGTGGCCATGCGTGGCGACGACCGGCCCGGCATGGCGCGTGCGCAGCCCCAGTCCGGCCGTCCGGGTGCTGCGGGCCGCGATGCCCGCAAAGGCCCACGCGAGGGTTTCCCGGGCGACGCACGTGGTGCGCAGCGCGGTGGCGAGCGCGCCGATTGGCGCAGCCACGAGCGCGAGGAGCGCGGCCCACGCTTGGGCGACGCGGCTTTCCGCGCCCAACGCCAGGCGCTGGAGCAAGCCGAGCTGGCACTCAAAAAACTGGCCACGCAGGCCCACGGCGAGGCGCTGATGGGTTTGCTCGCTGCCTGGCAGCAACGCAACCCCACCGAGTTGCCGAGCGCGCAGGCCCTGGGCGGCAAGGCCGCCGCCGCCGCGCGTGCGGCGTGGGCCGCGGCTCTGGCCCAAGCGGGTTCCGAGGCGGCTGCAGCCGCGCGCGGCACGCACCTGCTGCGGCTCGAAATGGCGGCCGAACTGCCCACCCCGGCGGCGCACCTCGACGCACGGCGCGCCCTGCAACTGCAACTGCTCACGCGCCGCCACGACCCGGCCCCGGCGCAAACCTGGGCCCACGACGTGGCACAGGTGCTGTCCAGCCCCCACGACGCCGCCGCCGCCGAGCGCTTGCAGGCGGTGCTCAAGGTGCTGCTGCGCCGCTAAGGCGCTGCGGTTGCCGCCGCCGGGTGCTTGAAAAAAGCATCCAGCAGCGGCAGCAACAGCGGGAATTCGGCCCCGAAGCGCGCCCGCTGCACCGTATAGGCCTCGCAGGCCACGGCAAAAAACTCGGCCGCATCGGTGGCGCCATAGGCGTCGAGCCACGGCATGGGGGCACCGAAGCGCTCGGCCATTTGCACCTCGCGCACAAAGCGGCGGTGCTGCTGGCCCCAGAGCGTGCGCCAGTGTTGCGCCGCGGCCGGCGCTGCCAGCCCCAGAAAGCCGTTCGGCAACCGGGGGCAGCCGTCGGCCGCTTGGTGGCGCGATTTGTGGCGCAGGTCGATCTGGTGCGCAAACTCGTGGATCACCAGGTTGTGGCCCTGCTGCGCCTTGGCGCTGGCCGTGCGCACGTGCGACCAAGCCAGCATCAGCGGCCCGCCCTGCATGGCTTCGCCCGCCAGCGCCTCGCGCCAGCGGTGCACCACGCCGGCCTCGTCGGTTTCTTCGCGCTGAGCCCAGACTTCATCCGGGTGCACCACGATGCCGACAAAACCCCGGTACCAGTCCAGCCCCGTCAGGCCCCAATGGATCCACGGCAGGCAGGCTTGGGTGGCGATGGTCAGGGCGATCTCGTCGTTGATCTGCAAGCCGTTGGCGCCGCTGAAGGTTTTTTGGGCCAAAAAATGGCGGCACAAGAGCTGCAAACGCTCGAGCTGGCCGGGCTCCAGCCGGTGCAAGAAGGGCTGCGCCTGCACCACGTGCCGCCAAAGGCCCGCCGGGATGGGCGGTGCGCCGCCCAGCCAGCGCGTCAGCGCGCGGGCCCAGCGGCTGTGGCGCAGCACGCGCAACCAGCGCGGCGCCGGGCTCATGCCGCTGGCCGGGGCAGCGGTGCGGCGGCTGCTTGGGCTGCGGCCAGGTGGGCGGCCGGTGGCGGCACGGCCGGTGTTTGTGCGGTGGCCTGTTCCGGGCTCAGGCGGCTGAACTGGCCCAAGCGGTCGAGCCGCAGCACCTCGCGCCGCGGCGGTTGGCTCAGGCCGCACCAGTCGCTCAGCACCAGGCGCTGCAAGCCCAACCCCAGATCGTGCAGCCCGGGGCGGTGGGTGTGGCCGTGGATCAGGGTCTGGCAGGCCGTGGCGTGCAGCCAGTCGCAGACGGTGGCCGCGTCCAGGTCGGCGTAGTCGGCGCTGGCCGCTTGGGACGCATTGGCCGTATGGGCCGTGCCGGTGGCGCTGGCACTGCCCGAACCCGTGCCCGTGCCCACGCTGCGCTGGCTCTCGCTGGTGTGGCGTGCCATGCGCGCCAGCGCCTCGCGCTCGGCCAAGGGGCGCGCCAGAAAGCCCCGCTGCCAGTCGGGTGCGCGCACCATCTGGCGAAAACTTTGGTAGCTGCGGTCTTCTAGGCACCAGGCGTCGCCGTGGCTGAGCAGCAAGCGCTGGCCGGCGTATTCGAACACGCAGGGGTCGGCGATCAGGCGCACGCCGCTGGTTTCGGCAAAGGCACCGCCGAGGAGAAAGTCGCGGTTGCCGTGCATCAGGTAGATCGGCGCGCGCGCGCTGGCCGCAGCCAGCGCGGCCACGCTGCGCTGCAGCAGCGCGCTGTCGGGGGTTGCGCTCGGGCGCTGCAGCATGTCGTCACCGAACCAGAGTTCGAACAGGTCGCCGAGAATGAACAGGGCGTCGAAGCGGCCGTGCTCGAGGTAGTGCAGCCAGGCCGATGCCGTGCTGGGGTCTTCGGGGCGCAGGTGCAGGTCGGAGATGAACTCGACTTGCTCCCACGCGGGGGCGGCGCAGACGCGGTCGGGTGTGGGCAGCGCCCGCTGCGCCGCCGTCAGGGTGGCATCGTTCATGGTCGCAGGCTGATGTGCGTCGGTGCGCGCTTCATGGGGCGCAAGGGGCCAAGCGCAAGGGGATGGCTGGGATGGTGGTATGCGGCCGGTGCAGCCGGGGCGGCCGCCGGGCCTGCTCGCAGCCCGGCAAGCATCCCGGCAGGGGCTGCATCAGGTTGCGCTGCCCGCCAGCTCGACGGCTTTTTCCAGCACCACGTCGTCCAGCGGCACGTCGTCGTGCATGCCCTTGCGCCCGGTCTTGACGCTGCGGAGCGCGTCCACCACCTCGGTGCCGGCGATCACTTTGCCAAACACGGCGTAGCCCCAGCCCTGCGCGGTGGGGGCGGTGTGGTTCAAAAAGCCGTTGTCGGCGACGTTGATAAAGAACTGCGCCGAAGCCGAATGCGGCGCCGAGGTGCGCGCCATGGCCACCGTGTAGCGGTCGTTTTTGAGGCCGTTGTTGGCTTCGTTTTCGATCGGGTCGAGCGTGGGCTTTTGCTTCATGCCGGGGGCAAAGCCGCCGCCTTGGAGCATGAAGCCGTCGATCACGCGGTGAAACACGGTGCCGTCGTAGTGGCCGCTGCGCACGTAGGCGAGGAAATTGGCGGCCGAAATGGGCGCCTTGTCGGCGTCGAGCTCGAGGGTGATGACGCCGCGACCGGCGATGTGCAGTTCGACTTGCGGGTTGGCCATGGTGTTTATTGCTCCAAAGTGGCGTTGAGAATGGTGACGGGTTGCAGGGGCACGTTGCTGAACGCGCCCCGGCGGCCGGTGGGCACGGCGCGGATGCGATCGACCACGTCGAGCCCCGAGACCACGCGGCCAAAGACGGCGTAACCGTGGCCGTCGGGCGAGCGCGGCTGATCGAGCATGGGGTTGTCCACGACGTTGATGAAGAACTGCGCCGTGGCCGAATCAGGCGCCTGGGTGCGCGCCATGGCCACCGTGCCGCGCAGGTTGCTCAGGCCGTTGCGGGCTTCGAGCGCGATCGGGGGCCGGGTGGGCTTTTGCTGCATCTCGACCGAAAAGCCCCCGCCCTGGATCATGAAGCCGGGGATGACGCGGTGAAACACGGTGCCGTGGTAGTGGCCGTCGCGCACGTATTGCAGAAAGTTTTGCACCGTCAGCGGCGCGCGCACCGGGTCGAGTTCGAGCACGATCGCACCCAGATTGGTGTTAAGGGTGACGCGCGGGGCCGCAGCGGGTGCGGTGGCCGGGGCGGCTGTGGGCGCTTGCGCATGGGCGCTGCCCAAGCTTAGGGCGCTGGCGAGCGCGAGCGAGCCGAGCAGGAGGGGGGCGAAGTGGCGGCGTTGCATGGTGGGTAGGGCTAGAAGGGGGGCGGGGGATGGACGATTGGACAGTGCACCAAGGGAGCTGGGGCGTGGCGTGTGCGTCAGCGCGCCGGTGCGGTGGTAGCCAGCAAGGCCTCGAGCGCCTGCAGCCGCTGGGCTAGGCCGGGAGCGTGCGGTGTCTGCTCAAGGGCGCGGCGATAGGCTTCGGCGGCGCGTTGCAACTGCACGTCGCCCAAGTTGCGCCATGCGGTGGCGTAGTGCGGGTGCAGGCGCAGCGCCTGCTCGAGGGCCAGTTGCGCTTCGAGCAAACGCCCGGCGGCGGCGTGCAGCACGGCCAGGTTGTTGTGCGGTTCGGGCAGCTCCGGGTGCTCTTGCACCAGGGCGGTGAAGGCGGCTTTGGCGGCATCGGTCTGGCCCATGCGCTGCAGCAGCACGGCGCGCATAAAACGCATCTGCGCATCGGCCGGGTGCTGCGCCAGCCAAGCGTCGGCCTGCGCCAGCGCGGCGGGCCAATCGCCGGCCTGGCTTTGGCGCTGCACCGCGTCGTAGGGGGCATCTTGCGCCAGCGCCGGGGCGCCTAAGCCCAACCCGAGCAGCAGCGCCAACAGGGCAGCGGCCAGCAGGTGGCGGGCGTGGCGCGGGCGCAAGGGCCGCCAGCGGCGGGCAGTGGGGGCAAAGGGCATGTGCAAAGGGGGCGGGCTGGTGCTCAAAAGCAGAAACCGGTAACGGCAGCGGCGGCGGCAGCGACGGCGCCGATATACTTGCCGGATTGTATCTGCGCGGCCCCGATTCGGGCTTGCCCAGCCTTTAGTCCCATGGTGGATCCGGTTGTAGGCCCCACGGGACGCCCTGCTGATTGCTGCGCTGTGCACACCGTTTTGTGTTCTGATGGCTTGCCGTGCAGCCCCCACGCCCAGCCGTTTGGGCACAGGTGCCCAGATTCCCTCGATTTGCCCCCAGCCCATGACCCTGCGCATCCACAACACGCTCACGCGCCGTCTCGAAACCTTCCAGCCGCTGCAGCCCGGCCACGTGCGCATCTACGTCTGCGGCATGACGGTCTATGACCTGTGCCACCTCGGGCATGCGCGTTCCATGCTGGCTTTCGACGTGGTGCAGCGCTGGCTCAAGGCCAGCGGCTACCGCGTGACCTACGTGCGCAACATCACCGACATCGACGACAAGATCATTGCCCGCGCGCTGCACAACGGCGAAACCATCCGCAGCCTGACCACGCGCATGGTCGAGGCCCTGCACCAAGACGCCGACGCGCTGGGCATCGAGCGCCCGACCCACGAACCGCGCGCCACCGACTACGTGCCGCAGATGCTGGCCCTGATCGGGCAGTTGGAGCAAAAGGGGCTGGCCTACCGCGCCGCCGACGGCGATGTGAACTACGCCGTGCGCGCCTTTGCCAGCTACGGCAAGCTCTCGGGCAAGAGCCTCGACGAGCTGCGCGCTGGCGAGCGCGTGGCGGTGGCCGACGACAAGCGCGACCCGCTCGACTTCGTGCTCTGGAAAGCGGCCAAGCCCGACGAGCCCGCCGAAGTGCAGTGGCCCAGCCCCTACGGCGCCGGGCGGCCGGGCTGGCACATCGAGTGCTCGGCCATGAGCTGCGCCTTGCTGGGCGAGTCTTTTGACATCCACGGCGGTGGTGCCGACCTGCAATTTCCGCACCACGAGAACGAAATCGCCCAGAGCGAAGGCGCCAGCGGCCAGCCCCTGGCGCGCTTTTGGATGCACAACGGCTTCGTGCGCGTCGATGAAGCAAAAATGTCCAAGAGCCTGGGCAACTTTTTCACCATCCGCGAGGTGCTGCAGCGCTACGAGCCCGAAACGCTGCGCTTTTTCATGCTGCGCGCGCACTACCGCAGCGCGCTCAACTACTCCGACGCGCACCTCGACGACGCCCGCAGCGCCTTGCGCCGGCTCTACACCGCGCTGGCAGCGGTGCCCGCTGCGCCGGCAGGTGAGGGCGCCAGCCCCCCAGCCATCGACTGGGCCGAGCCGCACGCGGCGCGCTTCAAAGCCGCGCTGGACGACGACTTTGGCACCCCGCAAGCGCTGGCGCTGCTGTTCGAGTTGGCCACCGAAGTCAACCGCAGCCGCAGCGCCGCCTTGGCCGCGCTGCTCAAGGCGCTGGGCGCTGTGCTGGGGCTGCTGCAGCAAGAGCCGCAAGCGTTTTTGCAAGGCGGCGTGGGGGCGGCAGCCGTTGCCGACGGCTTGCCAGCGAGCGCCATCGAGGCCCTGATCGCCGAGCGCCGCGCCGCCAAGGCCGCGCGCGACTTTGCCTCGGCCGACCGCATCCGCTTGCAACTGCAAGACCAAGGCGTGCTGCTGCAAGACAGCGCCCAAGGCACCACATGGGTGCGGGCCTGATGCCAGTCTGCCGTGTGCCGCCCTATTGGGCCGAGGCCTGCACGCACCTGATCGAGCGCGACCGGGTGCTGTGCAAACTCATCCCCCAAACCGCGCACGCCGGCCTGCAGTCGCACGGCGATCCCTTCGTGACCCTGGTGCGCAGCGTCATCGGGCAGCAGATTTCGGTGCCGGCGGCGCAAGCCGTTTGGCAACGCTTCGAAAAGCTGCTGCCGCAGTTTGAACCGGCGGCCTTGTTGCGCCTGCGCGTGGATGAAATGCGCGCCGCCGGCCTGAGTGCGCGCAAGGTCGAGTACCTCGTCGATCTGGCTTTGCACTTTGATAGCGGCCACCTGCGCCCCGACGAATGGCCGGACATGGACGACGAGGCCATCGTCAAGCAACTGGTGGCCATCCGCGGCATCGGGCGCTGGACGGCCGAGATGTTCCTCATCTTTCACCTGCTGCGCCCCAACGTGCTGCCGCTCGACGACGTGGGGCTGATCCGTGGCATCAGCCAGAGTTATTTTTCGGGCGAACCCGTGAGCCGCAGCGACGCGCGCGAAGTCGCCGCCCCTTGGGCGCCGTACTGCAGCGTGGCGACTTGGTATATTTGGCGCTCGCTCGACCCGCTGCCGGTGGCTTATTGAATGGCCTCTCAGCCTCTGAGGCGCCGCCGCGGCCCAGCCCCGTTTGTTCTTTGACTGTTCATTGACCCCGAACCAGGAGCCCGATCTTGGCCAAAAAAGTTTTTCTCGATTTCGAGCAGCCCCTCGCCGAGCTCGAAAGCAAAATCGAAGAGCTGCGCTACGTGCAGAGCGAATCGGCGGTCGATATCTCGCAAGAGATCGAGCAGCTGAGCAAAAAAAGCCTGCAACTCACCAAAGACCTCTACACCCACCTCACGCCGTGGCAGGTGACCAAGATCGCCCGCCACAGCGAGCGCCCCTATACGCTCGATTACGTGCGCGAGATCTTCAGCCACTTTGTCGAGTTGCACGGCGACCGCCATTTTGCCGACGACCAGAGCATCGTCGGCGGGCTGGCGCGCTTCAACGGCCAGCCCTGCGTGGTGCTGGGCCAGCAAAAAGGGCGCGACACCAAAGAGCGCACGTTGCGCAACTTTGGCATGACGCGCCCCGAGGGCTACCGCAAAGCGCTGCGCCTGATGAAGCTGGCCGAGAAGTTCCGGCTGCCGGTGTTCACCTTTGTGGACACCCCCGGCGCCTTCCCCGGCATCGACGCCGAGGAACGCAGCCAGTCCGAGGCCATCGGGCGCAACATCTACGAGATGGCGCAGCTCGAGGTGCCGATCATCAGCACCATCATCGGCGAGGGCGGCTCGGGTGGCGCGCTGGCCATCGCCGTGGCCGACCAGGTGCTGATGCTGCAGTACGCGGTTTATTCGGTCATCAGCCCCGAAGGCTGCGCCTCCATTTTGTGGAAAACCAGCGAGCGCGCCAGCGACGCCGCCGAGGCGCTGGGCATCACCGCGCACCGTCTCAAGGCGCTGGGGTTGGTGGACAAGATCGTGAGCGAACCGGTGGGCGGCGCGCACCGCGACCCCAAGCAGATGGCGGCCTTCCTCAAGCGCGCGCTCACCGACGCCCTGCGCCAAGTGGCCGACCTCAAACCCAAAGAGCTGATCGAGCAGCGCCACGCCCGCCTCAACGCCTTTGGCCGCTACACCGACACCAAAGCCGACAGCAGCGGCCGCGAGCGCAGCCCGGCAGGTTGAACAGCTAATCGGCCACAAAGGGATGCGGCTTTGATGGCGCAAGCTCCACCCGCAGGCGCCAACGAGCCCAGTCTCCCCGGCCTGCCCAGCTTGCGCGCTTGGGCGCAGCGCCACAGCCTGCCGGCGCACGCGCGCGCTGCCCCCCAGCCCTGGGCCGTGGCCTACAGCGGCGGGGCTGACTCGACCGCGCTGCTGCTGGCCGCGCACGCGCTCTGGCCGGGCCGGGTGCAGGCGCTGCACGTCCACCACGGGCTGCAGCCGGCAGCCGATGGCTTTGTCGCCCATGCCGGGCGTTTTTGTGCTGCGCTCGGGCTGCCGCTGCGCATCGAGCGCGTGCAGGCCCAGCCCGCGCGCGGCCAAAGCCCCGAGGAGGCGGCGCGCAAAGCCCGCTACGCCGCGCTGGCACGGCTGGCGCAGGCGCACGGCGCGGGCTGGGTGCTGCTGGCCCAGCAGGCGCAAGACCAGATCGAAACCCTGCTGCTGGCACTCACCCGCGGCGCTGGCCTGCCCGGGCTGGCAGCGATGCCCGAGGCCATGCAGCGCCACGGCGCCTGCTTTGGCCGGCCCTGGCTGCTCGAAGACGGCGCAGCGCTGCGTCAGCGTTTGCAGCAGCTGGGCCAGCCCTACCTGCACGATCCGAGCAACCTAGACTTGCGCTACACCCGCAACCGCATCCGCAGCCAGCTGCTGCCGGCGCTGCTCGAGCATTTTCCGGCCAGCCTGCACACCTTTGCACGCAGCGCCGCCCAAGCCGCGCAAGCCCAGCGCCTGCTGACCGAGCTGGCAGCGCTGGATCTGCAAGCCGTGGGCGACCCACCAGCCATCGCCGCCCTGCAAGCCCTGAGCCCCGATCGCCAAGCCAACCTGCTGCGCCATTGGCTGCGCAGCCAGCACGGCACCCAAGCCAGCGCGGCGCAACTGCAGCAACTGCAGCACCAAGTGGCCGCCTGCCGCACCCGCGGCCACCGGATCGAGCTCAAGGTGGGGCAGGGTAGGGTGCTGCGCTGCGGCGCGCATTTGGTCTATGAGGCGGCTGCGGCCCAGCCCGACCAGGCCCGTGCTGCCAGCGGCGAGACCGACCTGCAGACCGGCCAGCAGGTGCGCGTGGTCGAGATTCGCGGCCTGTGGCTGCAGGTGGCGGCACAAACGCCCACAGTGCCGCCCACAGTGCCCGGACCCACCGGGTTAGAACCGACAAGGCGGTGATTCAGGTCCAGAGCTTCCACCAAGCGACGAGCGAGCTGGCGCAGACGACGCTGCGCTCGGTACTCGGCAAGCACGAGCTCGACGAGCTGCTGTCCGAGCGCGACAAGATGAACGCCGACATCCAGGAAATTCTCGACGCCCAGACCGACACCTGGGGCATCAAGGTCGCCAACGTCGAACTCAAGCACGTCGACCTCGGCGAGACCATGGTGCGCGTGATGGCTAGGCAGGCCGAGGCTGAGCGCGAGCGGCGCGCCCGGATCATCAACGCCGAGGGCGAGGAGCAGGCCGCGCGCAAGCTGCTCGAAGCCGCCCGCGTGCTCGGCGAGGTACCCGAAGCGATGCAGCTGCGCTACCTCAGCACGCTGGCCGCGATCGGCACGCAAAACAGCACGACGATCGTCTTCCCGTTCCCGACCGAGTTCTCACAATGGCTGTCGCGACTGCAGTCCGCTGGAGACCGACCGGCGTCGCCGCCAAGCTGAGGGCGCATACGGTCAGGCCCGGATCTTGCACCCTCTTGAAAACACGCGCCGCGTTCAGGCTGATGCGTCGTGGGACAAGGCTGTAGGTGTCGTAGCCGGCCTTAGGCCATTTATAATTTTAGGTTTTGCACCCTAGGCCCGTGGCGGCGGCTTTTGCTGCGCTGGGCCTCATTCCACCGCACCCCCTCTCATGGCACTCATCGTTCACAAGTACGGCGGCACCAGCATGGGCTCGACCGAGCGCATCCGCAACGTGGCCCTGCGCGTCGCCAAATGGCAGCGCGCCGGCCACCAGATGGTCGTGGTGCCCAGCGCCATGAGTGGCGAAACCAACCGCCTGCTGGCGCTGGCCAAAGAGCTGGCCCCGGCGGCGGCCAGCAGCGCTTACGAGCGCGAGCTCGACCAACTCGCAGCCACCGGCGAGCAGGCCTCGTCGGCGCTGCTGGCTATTGCCTTGCAAGCCCAAGGGCTGGAGGCCGTGAGCTACTGCGGCTGGCAGGTGCCCATCCGCACCAACAGCGCCTACACCAAGGCGCGCATCGAAGCCATCGACGACGCCCGCATCAAGGCCGATTTGGCGGCCGGCCGGGTGGTCATCATCACCGGCTTTCAGGGTGTGGATGCGGGCGGGAACATCACCACGCTGGGCCGTGGCGGCTCCGACACCTCGGCGGTGGCGGTGGCGGCGGCCATCGGCGCGCACGAGTGCCTGATCTACACCGACGTCGATGGCGTCTATACCACCGACCCGCGCGTGGTGCCCGAGGCGCGCCGCCTGCCGCGCGTGAGCTTCGAAGAAATGCTCGAAATGGCGAGCATGGGCTCCAAAGTGCTGCAAATCCGCTCGGTCGAATTTGCCGGCAAGTACCGCATGCCGATTCGCGTGCTCTCGAGCTTCACGCCTTGGGACATCGACCTGAACACCGAAGCCCAGTCGGGCACCCTGATCACTTTTGAGGATGAGCAAACCATGGAACAAGCCGTCGTCTCCGGCATCGCTTTCAACCGCGACGAAGCCAAGATCACCGTGCTCGGCGTGCCCGACCGCCCCGGCATCGCCTACCTGATTCTGGGCGCGGTGGCCGAGGCCAACGTCGAAGTCGATGTGATCATCCAAAACATCAGCAAAGACGGCAAGACCGACTTCAGCTTCACCGTGCACCGCAACGACTACGCCAAAACGCTCGAGTTGCTGCGCAGCCAAGTGCTGCCCAAGTTGGGTGCGGCCGAAGTGCTGGGCGATGCGCGCATCTGCAAGGTCAGCATCGTCGGCATCGGCATGCGCAGCCACGTGGGCGTGGCCAGCCGCATGTTCCGCTGCCTGAGCGAGGAGGGCATCAACATCCAGATGATCAGCACCTCCGAGATCAAGACCTCGGTGGTGATCGACGAAAAATACATGGAGCTGGCGGTGCGCGCCCTGCACCGCGAGTTCGACCTCGACCAACCCGCCGACAGCCTGAAAAGCTAACAGGCAATCGCGCCCCTGCCCGCCCCATAGCCGCGCAGCCGCAAGGCACGAATTAAGCGCTGCGCACGCTGGGGGCAGGCTGGTTTTCGGGCATAATCGCAAGCTCTGGAGTGATGACCGAGAGGCCGAAGGTGCTCCCCTGCTAAGGGAGTATGCGGTGTAGAGCCGCATCGAGGGTTCGAATCCCTCTCACTCCGCCATTTGCGGCACGGGCCTTGACCTGCAAAAGCCCCAAGCTGCGTGCCAGCCGCCCCAAATTCCCGACCATGAGCGCATTCAACGAAGAACGGGTTCTCACCGTTCACCACTGGACCGACCGGCTGTTCAGTTTCACCACCACGCGTGACCCCTCGCTGCGCTTCTCCAACGGCCACTTCACCATGATCGGGCTGCGCACCGAGGGCGGCAAGCCCTTGCTGCGCGCCTACAGCATCGCCAGCGCCAATTACGAAGAGCATCTGGAGTTCCTCAGCATCAAGGTGCCCGACGGCCCGCTCACCAGCCGCTTGCAGCACATCGTGCCGGGCGACACCATCGTGGTCGGGCGCAAACCCACCGGCACGCTGCTGATCGACTACCTGCTGCCGGGCAAACGCCTGTATCTGCTGGGCACGGGCACCGGGCTGGCGCCGTGGATGAGCATCATCCGCGACCCGGCCACCTACGAAAAGTTTGAGCAAGTGGTGCTGGTGCACGGCGTGCGCGAAGTCAAGGAACTGGCCTATTTCGACTACATCACCGTCGACTTGCCCCGGCACGAGTTTCTGGGCGAGATGGTGAGCCAGCAACTGCGCTACTACCCGACCGTGACGCGCGAACCCTTCAAAAACCGCGGCCGCGTCACCGACCTGATCGCCAACGGCAAACTGGCCGCCGACTTGGGGTTGCCGGCGCTGGATCCGGCACAAGACCGGGTCATGATCTGCGGCAGCCCCGAGATGCTGCGCGACCTCAAGCGCATGATGGAAGAGCGCCAGTTCGTGGAAGGAAACACCAGCACGCCCGGCGACTACGTGATCGAGCGTGCTTTCGTTGAGAGCTAAGGGGCTTCATCAAGCCAAGCAATTGCCTCCCAGCCTCTGTTGCGCTATCCTTGGCTCCCATGAGTACTTTATTTGACGCTTTGGCGCAACACCCGCGCCGCTGGCTGCTGCTGCTGGCGCTGGTGTGCGCGGCCATGTTTGGTTACGGCCTGTATCTGCAACACGTGGTGGGCCTGCAGCCGTGCCCGATGTGCGTGGTGCAGCGCTACGCCTTGCTCGGGGTCATGCTGCTGGCCCTGCTCGCCGCCGCCTTCCCGCAGCGCGGCGCGCACCTAGTGGGCGCGGTGGCGATCGTGTTCATGGCGGGCTTTGGTGCCTTCACCGCCGCACGGCAGAGCTGGTTGCAGTGGTACCCGCCCGAGTTCGTGACCTGCGGGCGCGATTTTTACGGCATGATCGCCAGCTTCCCGCTCGAGCGCGTGATCCCCATGCTGTTCAGCGGCAGCGGCGACTGCGCCAAGGTGGACTGGACCTTTCTGGGCCTGACCATCTCCAACTGGTCGTTTCTGGTTTTCATCGGCATGGCGCTGCTGGCCTTGGCGCTGTTCGTGGCCTTGCTGCGCCGGCGCGCACGCTAGCCCACCCTTTTTCACAGCGTTGTCATGCGGGCCGCCCAAAATCAAGCCATTGATTTGATTGAGGGGCGGTTTGGTTCATGCGCACGCACTCCGATTCCGATTTGCTCGCCGGGCAAGGGCAACTCTGCAGCATCCGTGCACTGATCGACAGTGCGGCGCTGGCGGTCCATTTTCAGCCCATCGTCGATTTGGCCGGGGTTTCGGTCTATGCCCACGAAGCCTTGGTGCGGCCACCCTGCGGCAGCCCATGGCGTGGCCCACTCGAACTGCTGGCTGCAGCCCAAAGCGCAAATCTGACGCTCGAGTTCGAGCTCGAATGCCTGTTCCGGGCCCTCTGGTACTGGAGCCGCAGCGCGCGCACCGGGCGCTTGTTTCTCAACGTCAGCGCCTCGGTGCTGGTGCAGGCCGCCGAGCGCCAGCAGATCGTGTGCCTGTTCGACCACGCGCAAGCCCTCGGTTTGTCACTCTCCTCGCTGGTGCTCGAACTCACCGAGCACGAGCGGGTCACCGACATCGGCGCCATCCTGGGTGTGGTCGAGCGCCTGAGGCGCCACGGCGGGGCGCTGGCGTTCGACGATTTCGGCGACGGGCACTCCAGCCTGCGCCTGTGGTCGGAGCTGCATCCCGAATACGTGAAGATCGACAAATACTTTGTGAGCCAGGTCAACCAGCACAGCCACAAGCTGCAAACCATGCAGGCCCTGAGCCGTTTGGCCGAAACCTTTGGCAGCAAGCTGGTGGCCGAGGGGGTCGAAACGGCCGATGAGCTGGAAGTTTTGCGCGATCTGGGCCTGCCTTATGCCCAAGGTTTTTACCTTGGCCGACCGCGAGCCAATCCAATCTCTGCTCCCCTGCCCGACGCCGAGCGGGTGTTGCGCAGCCGCCAGATCAGCGTGTTGCCGCTGCAAAAGCAAGTCAGCAACCGGGGCTTGACGGCGCGCGCCTTGCTGATCGAGGCGCCCACGGTCGGTGCCGCAGCCAGCCACGAGCTGGTGGCCGATATATTTAAGCAAAACAAGGGCTTGCATGCTCTGCCCTTGATCGAGGGCGAGCGCCCGGTGGGGCTGATCAGCCGCAAGACCTTGCAGGATCTGTTTCTCCAGATCTTTTTTCGAGACCTTTACGGCAACAGGCCCTGCCGCCTGCACGCCAACCCCGACCCCCTGCTGGTCGATATCCATACGCCACTCGAAAACCTGACCGAAATCCTGACCTCTGCCGATCAGCGCTACCTCACCGAGGGTTTTGTCATCACCGAGGGCGGCCTGTACCGCGGCTTGGGCACCGGGGCCGACCTGGTGCGCATGGTGACCGAGGCGCGCATCGAGGCCGCGCGCCACGCCAACCCGCTCACCTTTTTGCCCGGCAACATCCCGATCACGCTGCACATCCAGCGCCTGCTCGACAACCAGCAAGACTTCATCGCCTGCTACGCCGATCTGAACCAGTTCAAAGCCTTCAACGACCACTATGGCTACTGGCGCGGCGACGCCGTGATTCGCCTGCAAGCCGAGTGCCTGCAAGCGGTTTGCGATCCACGGCGCGATTTTATCGGCCATGTGGGTGGCGACGATTTCGTGCTGCTGTTGCAAAGCCCCGACTGGAAGCAGCGGCTGGAGCGTGCGGTGCAGACCTTCAACCGCAAGGCCATCGAACTCTACGACCCGGCCGACCAGATTGCGGGTGGCGTACACGCCGAGGACCGCAACGGACAGCTGCGTTTTCACCCCTGCACCACCGTCAGCTTGGGTGTGGTCTTGATTGCCCCTGGGCGCTACCGCGACGCCGAGAGCGTGGCCAACGCGGCCGCCAGCGCCAAACACCACGCCAAACAAAGCCGCGCGGGTTTGTACCTGCTCGAGGATGCGCCCAGAGCACACGCAGACGCCAAAGCCTAAAGTCCCGGTCCTTGAGGCTGGTGGCCGGGCAAAGAGGAGCACGACTTTTCCAGCAAAACTTGCCCTGTACGCACCGTCTCGAAGGCAGCAGCCACAGCACTTTGCGTGGCATTGAAAATCGCAACATTTTCGAGCCCGTCAAAGGCGATAATAGCGGTTTATCTGCCCCACTCACCCCCTGCCCACCATGGACGAAGCCACCCCGGCGCCAAGCGCCAAAACGACGACCCCCGAGTGGGAGCGCAGCACGCTAGAAAAATTGCTTATGGCGACGGTGCGCGAGCAACGCGCAGCGCGTCGTTGGCGGATATTCTTTCGCCTGCTGTGGCTGAGCGTCTTCGTGTTGGTTGTTGCCATGCTGATGCGCGACTACGCCGCGCGCGCCACCCTGACGCAGCCGCACACGGCGCTGATCGAGGTGCGCGGCGTGATCGCCTCCGACGCCCCCGCCAATGCGCACGCGGTGGTCGAATCCTTGCGCGCAGCCTTCGAGGAGCCGACGGCCAAGGGCGTGCTGCTGCTGATCAGCTCCCCCGGCGGTTCGCCGGTGCAAGCGGGCATCATCGCCGACGAAATCCACCGGTTGCGCGCCCTGCACGACAAACCCATCCACGCCGTGATCGAGGAGGTGGGTGCGTCGGCGGCCTATTACGTGGCCTCGGCCGCCACCACCATCCACGTGAACAAGGCCAGCTTGGTGGGCAGCATCGGGGTGATGATGGACGGCTTTGGCTTTGCCGAGCTGATGAACAAGGTCGGGATCGAGCGGCGCTTGCTCACCGCTGGCCAGAATAAAGGCTTCATGGATCCGTTCAGCCCGCCCAACGAGGCCCAGGTGCAACACACCCAGCAAATGCTCGACGACATCCACCAGCAGTTCATCGAGGTGGTGCGCAAGGGCCGCGGTGAGCGTCTGCGCGAAACCCCCGAGACCTTCAGCGGCCTGATCTGGAGCGGCCAGCGCGCGGTCGACAAAGGGTTGGCCGATGGCTTTGGCAGCGTCTCGTCGGTGGCGCGCGACGTCATCGGTGCCGAACTGATCATCGACTACACCCAGCGCGAAAACGTGGCGCAGCAGTTGGCGCGCCGCTTTGGTGCGGGTGCGGGCGAGGCCGCGGTGCAGACCTTGCGCGACTGGGGCTGGACGCTGCGCTGAGCACCGCAGCTTGGGTGAGTAGCCAAAAAGCCATGGCTGAAGCACGTGTGTTGATCGCCGGCGGCGGGCTGGCCGGGCTGGGTGCGGCGTTGGCGCTGCGGCGCGCGGCGCCGGGTTTGCTGCTCGATGTGCTTGAGCAGGCCGAGCAGTTCTCGGAAGTGGGCGCGGGCATCCAGCTCGGGCCCAACGCGGTGCGCGTACTGCGCGACTGGGGGTTGGAGCCAGCCCTGAATGAGGTCGCGGCCTTCCCCACCGACTTGCTGGTGCGCGACGCGGCCAGCGGCGCCAGCCTAGGGCATCTGCCCTTGGCCGAGCGCGCCCAGCGGCTTTATGGCGCCCCCTACGCCACCATCCACCGGGCCGATTTGCACGCCTTGCTGCTGCAGGCGCTGCAGGCCGAAGGGGGCACGGGCATGCACCTGTTGCAGCGCATCGAGGCCGTGCAACTGCCGCCTGAAGCGGGTGGCCAGCTGGAGCTGCGCACCCAAAGCGGGCAAAGCTGGAGCGCGGCCGCGCTGCTGGGCTGCGACGGCTTGCGCAGCCGGGTGCGCGAGCAGCTGCTGGGCGACGCCACGCCGCGCTTCAGTGGCCATTTGGCCTACCGTGGCTTGGTAAAAATGGCGCGCCTGCCACCCGAATTGCGCCAGACCGCCGTGACCGCTTGGCTGGGCCCGCGCATGCACGCCGTGCACTACCCGGTGCGCGCGGGCGAGTGGCTCAACGTGGTGGTGGTGGTGCAGGGAAATTTGCCCACCGAGCCCGCCGGCTGGGACCACCCGGCGCAACCGCAGGCGCTGTGGCATGCCCTGGGCCTGTTGCCGCAGCGCGATTTGCACCGCGTGCTCGAGGCCGTGCCGCTGTGGCGGCTGTGGCCCTTGTTCGGCCGTTCGCCGGTGGCCGGCGCGCACGAGATGGCACGCGGCCCGGTGGCGCTGCTGGGCGATGCAGCGCACCCCATGAAGCCCTACTTGGCCCAAGGCGCCGCCATGGCGCTCGAAGACGCTTGGGCACTGGGGCGGCTGCTGGCGGCGCAGGGCGAGGCGGCGGCGCCTGCTGCTCTGGATTGGCCGAACCTGCTGCTTCGCTGGGCGCAAGCGCGCTGGCGCCGTTGCGCCTGGGTGCAGGCGCGCTCACAGCGCAACGGCACCATCTTTCACGCCAGCGGGCCGCTGCGCTGGGGCCGTGATGGTGCCATGCGGCTGCTCGGTCCGCGCCTGATCGACGTGCCGCGCCTCTACGCTGGGCCGCCGCCGCCCTGAACTCCCCCGCCGTACCGATTGGCTGCAACGGCGCCTCAAGCCGGGTCGTCGTTGGCCGCTTCGGCGGCGTTTTGGTGCAGCAGCCGGATGCCCACGCGCGTGATTTCGCCGTCCTCGATCTGGCGCACGCTCAGCTCGGCGGCGCCGAGGTTGGCGTGGTCGCCCTCGACCGGTGGGCGCCCCAGCGCCTCGGCCAGCCAGTCGGCGGCGGTCTGGTTCGGGTCGGCCACGGCGGGCCAGCCGTAAAAGCTGCACAAATCGGCCATGCGCGCACTGCTGGGCACTTCAAAGTCGCCAAACACCTCGCGCGCGCGCACGGTGTCGTCTTCGTCGGGCAGTGCCACTGCGCAGCGCCGTGCCACCCAAGGGATGGTCGAGCCCTGCAACAGCAGCGAGGCCATGACCACGATCAACGCCACGCTGACAAAGATTTCAGCCCCCTGCACCCCAGCCATGACCGGAAAGATCGCCAGCACGATCGGCACCGCGCCGCGCAAACCCACCCACGAGATAAACGCGGTTTCGCGCCAGTCAAAACGCAGCGGCTTGAGCACGATCCAGACCGACAGCGGGCGCGCCAGCAGCATCAGCACGGCCACCACGCCCAGCGCCGGCAGCAGCACATCGAGCGTGTCCGAGGGCGTGACCAGCAAGCCCAAGAGCAAAAACATCGAGGCCTGCGCCAGCCAGGCAAAGCCGTCCATGGCCGACAGCGAGGGCGCCACGCACTGCGTGGCCCGGTTGGCCACCAGCACGCCAAACAGGTAGACCGCCAAAAAGCCCGAGCCCCCGACCCAAGTGGTGAGGGCAAACACGCTCAGGCCCGCCGAAGTGAGCAACAGCGCGCGCACGCCGCCGCTGGGGCGCGCCCACACGGTGAGCCGGCGCAGCAGCAGGGCAAAGGCCCAGCCGGCGCCGATGCCCAGCGCCGCGCCCCAACCAAACTGCAGCGCCAGATCGCGCAGCGGCCACCACCATGCCATGTCGGCCCCAGCGTTTTGGGCATCGAGCAAGACCCAGCCGATCAGGGCCAGCGTGAGGTAAACCGCCATCGGGTCATTGAGGCCGGATTCGATTTCGAGCGTGGCCGCGACCCGTTCGTTGAGCTTCACGCCGCTGGATTTGAGCAGCGCAAACACCGCTGCGGCGTCGGTGGAACCGACGATGGCCCCCAACAGCAGCGCCATCGGCCAGCTCAGGCCAAGCAAAAAATGCGCCGCCACCCCGGTCAACGCCGCCGTGACCACGACCCCGAGCGTGGCCAGCCACAGCGCCGGTTTGAGCCCGGTGCGAAAGTTGCGGTATTGGGTGCGCAGGCCACCGTCGAGCAAGATCACCGCCAATGCGACGTTGCCGACCCAGAAAGCGAGCTCGAAATCCTTGAACGCCACCCCGCCCGGGCCGTCTTCGCCCAACAACATTCCGGCGATGAGAAACACCACCAAGAACGAGAACCCGAGCCGCACCGAAAACAGCCCTGCCAGCAGGCTGACAAAGACCAACCCGGCAGCGATCAGCAGCGGGATGGCGAGAAAATCGAGTGAGAGCAGCATAACGGCCGTACCTTAGCAGAAATTGCGCCAGGGTCGGCCCTTTGCCTGCAGTTGCCCAAAATAGGCGGGCGTGCAGCAAAGGGCACTGCCAGCCGTGTGGCCCAGGCGTCGCGGCACAGGCGCCATTTGAGTCCGGTAGAAAACCCGGCGCCCCCGCGCCCGCGCAGCTTGGACGACACCACCGAGTCGATCACCTGACTGGGCTCGTTGGCCAGCATATGCTCCAACGCAGTGGTCAGGTCGAGCTTGCCGCGGAAAAAAATCGGGCGCTGGGTGCGCACGTTGGATTCGACCATCGACTCCACGTAGGCCAATGAGTCGGTGGCGATGCCGGCCGGGTTGGCGATCTGCTCTGGGGTTTTGCCTTGCTTGAGCTGCGCCACGATGTCGGCGATTTTGCCGGGTGTCAGGCGCGTGAACACCACTTTGTCGAGCATCATGGCCGGCTCTTGGTCGCTCAGGCCGATGCAAGGTGTCTCGAACAGCCCGAACAGGCCGTCGGGGTTGGGCACCCCGAAGCGGGCCCCAGTTTCACGCCCGAGCGCCTCGCGCACCGCGTCGTAGCCGTTGAGCTTGGCCAACACCGAATTGCACAAGTAGAAGCAGTGCTTGCCCATGGGCTCGAGCCGGAACAGGTGGTAGAACGAGGCTGTCTCGACCACATCGGGCACCGACAGGTTCAGGCCAGCCGCCAGCGGTGGCAGGGCCGCAGAAGGGATGTGGCCGTGTTGCCATTGCAACTCCCACAGCATGTCGAGCAGGCGCGTGCGGTCGTTGCCGTAACGTGCGAGCATCGATTGAATGGCTTGCTCCATAAGAATCCTTTCTGTTTTGAGGTGGGCGATGGCGTTTCGTGCATCGGCTGGCAGGCCCTGAAGCCAGCCAGTCCCAGCTTGTCCAGGGCTGTGACCGTGCCTAGGGTCTTGCAACAAGGGGGGCCAGTTTGGGTGCAATCCGTGTTTACCCCTAGCATTTTTGTCAACTCATTGATAAGAGGTATATTTTTTTGGCCCGCGAATGTGGCGAAAAATACATCGTCTGCTCATGTGGAAATCAACCTTCCGCTTGGATGATCGGGTGGGTATGGGTTTAACCTTTGGTTCAACTAAGCAAAATCTGCGGCCCCGCGAGCGCGAGCCAACTGGGCCAACCGAGCCATTCTTTACTGCGCCGGCCCGCAAG
>Ga0209105_100085_pt1 | contig 32679 bp, 24 predicted proteins | sample SedPBSmetaG_FD_184158 | JGI IMG/M metagenome (GOLD analysis project Ga0209105, IMG submission 184158) | Freshwater sediment bacterial and archeal communities from Indian Creek, Illinois, USA to study Microbial Dark Matter (Phase II) -... | ecosystem: Environmental > Aquatic > Freshwater > Creek >...
GCTTTAAGAGAATGGGGTTCATTTCCACTTCCGGTTCTATTCTACAGGCTTCAGCTTGCAAAGCCTGAGCCCGACCAATTTCAAGACCATCGGGAGTAACATAGGAATTGAGAGCCATATTTTGAGATTTAAAAGGCGCAACTGAATACCCCTCTTGTTTGACAATCCTACAGATGGCAGCAGTAAGAATACTCTTGCCCACGTGTGAACCGGTACCCTGCAGCATTATAGCCTTACCCAAGACAAACCACCCCGTCTTTCTTTAACGCAACAGGCAGACCTGCAACGCACAGATACACATCGCGGGAAACTTCCGCTATCGAAGCGTTTACAATACCTAAACAATCGCGAAATATCCGTCCCAGTTTGTACGGAGGAACCAGACCAAGACCCGCTTCGTTCGTAACCAGAATTGAGTCTCCCCGGCGGGAAGTCAGAAGTGTTACTAATTCGAGAGCTTTCTCGCGCATCTCCAAAATGAACTTATCCGGCTCTGCCAGGTTTTTCTCTTCGGCGGAAAGCAGACAGTTTGACACCCACAGACCAAGGCAGTCTACCAGCAGACATGACTCTGTATCAAGTCTCTGAATCGCATCAGCAAGATCCAGCGGAACCTCAACTGTAATCCACCGATTAGGACGGCGCTTTTTGTGCATACGGATTCTTTCCGCCATTTCATCGTCTTTTTCTTCGCAGGTTGCAATATATAGGACGCTATCAAAAGAACCTGCGAGTTTTTCAGCTAAAACGCTCTTGCCGCTCCGAACTCCGCCGGTTACCAATACTATATCTCCCATTTTATCTCCTTAGTAATGCGATCTGAGGTACTTCTTCCCTGGGGTGTCGGACTACTTCCACATTGCAGCCATAAGCAGCCGCGATTGCCTGAGAGGTTAGAACTTCTTCCGCAGAACCTTCGGTAAGTATTTTACCTCCTGCCAAAATTATCAAGCGATCACAAAAGAGAGCAGCAAGGTTAATATCATGTAGCACAGCCACTACTGTAAGTCCATCGTGGGCCAGGGTGCGCAAAAGATTCAGAAGTTCCGCCTGATGTTTTATGTCCAGATGCGAGGTAGGTTCATCAAGGATTAATATTGAGGTGTTCTGCGCCAAAGCCGTGGCAATACGTGTCCGTTGTTTTTCGCCGCCGCTCAACGTGCTGATCCTGCGTCCGGTGAATTCAAGAATTCCCGTGCGTTCCATGGCCTTACGCACATGTAGCCTGTCTTCGTAGCTTTCTTCACCTAACAAGCTTTGATGGGGTAGTCGCCCGAGAGATACCATTTCTTCGACGGAAACGTCTGCTCCATATGATTGTTCCTGTTCCACCACCGCTATATTCCTGGCGATTTCCTTTTGTGTCAGTGAACTTATGGGCTTATTCCCAACAAAAATGTCCCCCTTTTCCGGCCGATACCAACGGCTCATAATTTTGACAAGTGTGGACTTGCCTGCGCCGTTAGGCCCTAGTATACCAGAAAATGACCCAGCCGCAAAAACCGTGCTCACACCTCGCAAAACAGGTTTGTCGAAAGAAAATGAAATATTTGAAATCTGCAACGAAAGCACTAGAGAACCTCCTTTCGCCGCTTGGCGAGTAGAAAAAGAAAAAACGGACCGCCGAACATGGCAGTTATTATTCCTACGGGAAGCTCCGCCGGGCGTATGATTGTACGGGCTAAAAGATCAGCCGCAGTCAAAAAAATCGCTCCGCATAGAGCTGATGTCGGGAGCAAAAGGCGATAGTTATGACCGACAAATATGCGTCCGATGTGCGGAATCATCAGTCCTACAAATCCGATTCCCCCGCTCACCGCTACCGATGCGGCGGTAAGTAGCGCTGAACAGCACAAGAGGATAAGACGAACCCTCTCAACATTCACACCTAGGTTGTGTGCAGTAGCATCGCTAAGGCTTATGGCTGTGAGGTAACGGTGATAGACATGGATAAGAAAGTATCCGCCTACAAGGTAGGGAATAATGGCGAAAAGGTGATACCAGTTTCTGGCTGAAAATCCGCCCATAAGCCAAAAGATAAGAGGATGAATTCTCTCCCCGCTAAAATAGACGAGAAGAGATACAATCGCGGACAGAAAACTGTTCATGGCTATTCCGGCAAGGAGCAGGCCTAGGGTAGACTTCCCGGCTATTCGTCGAGAGATTGATACAACGATTATCAGCGTTATAATAGACCCAATAAATGCCATGGGAGTAATAGCCCCAAGCCCTAAGAAACTAAATCTTAGCCCCAGCAGCATTGCAACCGAAGCTCCTAAGCTTGCTCCGGAGGAAACTCCGAGCACGTGGGAATCAGCCATTCCATTATGGAGTAGCCCCTGCAACACCGCTCCCGCTGATGCGAGAGCGGCACCTACAGCTGCGGCCAGAAGTGTCCTTGGAAGGCGCAGCTGCCAAACAATTACTGTCTCATAACCCCATTCTGCTTGAGGTAAAGTTAGCAGTTGATGAAAAACGAAACTAAATCTTGCAGGTGATATGGTGACAGCACCAATAGCCAGACTTAATAAAATCACCACCACTAGTATACCAAGAGGCAAAGCGCTAAACACCCATTCTCTTTTTATTGACTTCCGACTTGCTATTTCCATAGATCAGGATGGAGCTTCATGGAAATCTCCATTAGTCCCTTGGCGATTCGAGGTCCGGGGCGGAGAACTAAATCCTCCTCCACGAGATATACACGACCATATTTCAATGCAAGTACGCTCTCCCAGTTTGGACGACTTTTAATCTGTTCAACCGCTTCAACGCCATGAGTATATATCATGACCTCAGGCTGACGGGCGATCAAATCTTCCAGAGAATAGACAGGGTAATCAGTGGGAGCGTCAGCAGCTATATTTATTCCGCCGGCTCTCGTGATAAGCTCGTTAATAAAGGTGTTGGGTCCGGCTGTCATGATTGGATCGTGCCATACTTCAAAGTATACCAAAGGTTTATCATTCTCTATTAGAGTCTTTACCTTGTCGTCAACCAGCTTGATGTCTTCAGTAATCTGCTCCATAAGAGCCTCTGCAGCTTCGGTTGCCCCGGTGGCCTTACCCAGCATTTCGATATTATCGAGTATCTGCTGAATGTTCTGAGCATTGAGCACGATGACAGGGATATTCAGTTGGTCTAGTTGCTCTACTACTGCTTGGTGGAGACTTGCCGCAACTACGAGCTCCGGCTTCAATTCAATAATTTTCTCAACCGAAGGTTCGGCGAAACCACCTACCCTCTCCTTCTCGGCAGCAACGACAGGGTAATTACATATGTCTGTAACTCCTACAATCTTTTCATCAAGACCCAAAGCAAAGAGAAATTCGGTATTTGACGGAGCGATAGATACTATTCGAGTGGGAATCTTGGTCAGGTTTATTTCGCGTCCCATGTCATCCGTAACAGTAATTATTTCTTGATCTTGAAAAAAATTTATTTGAGCGCAACCGGAGAGAGATATGATAAGTAGCAAAGCGAGAACCAGGATTAATTTCCGTTTCATCTCATTTTCTCCTTCGATTTTAATGTGCCAATAAATATAAGCGGTTGTAATCTTTTCTCAACAACACCATAAGCTTCGGGGGTACAGGCAAACACCACTGCGGTAGCAGGACCTGCCGACTCGTTAAGGAAGTTCTCGCATGTGTTTTCTAAAGAAAGTCTCAGGTTCGAAGATCTGGCAATAGCCTCGGCTTCGTAGAGAATGCCCCTTGATCCAGCCGGCGTAATGTCTCTCACCCCTTGGATTTTTAGCAGTTCCATAAGCTTGAGTAAATCGGCGTTTTCCGGATCATCCAGGCTTACTTCGATTCCTACCTTGGGTCTGCCCAGAGCAACCACAATATCCCCTGCCTGAGTTAACCCTACGCGCAAAGAATTCCCCCGAGCTATTCCCACACACGTTATTCCTACCCCGGTTTGCCTGGTTGGAAAATTTTTCTCCGTAGTAAGCACGGTGATGCCTTGAGGGTCGGGGTAGACCGTTTGGGCTTCAACGTATACGCCCTCAAGAATCTGTTCTGACGCGATAGAATCAACACAAAACGTGCATGAAAGAGCGATTAACTCGGCTCCTGTTGAGATAAGCTCCATTAGTGCCACCCGGGCAAGAAACCTACCTACGACTGCGGGTTCGGCCGATATAACATCCAGTTCTTTTGGCCCTATGGCACCTATAGAATCGCAGGTTATCACAAGGGTATCTCTCCCAAGAGGTAGTGACAAAAAATCTCTACTTGACATAGATGAGTTTCCTAAGTGCCGAAACTTTGGTCAGCCCAAAGGCCACCAACATATTCAGCGTAGCAGCTACCAGTATAGAGGGGCTGGCTGCGATGAAAAAAGAAATGCCAAAGCCGGGTATAATAATAAACATAGCAGGAAGTACAATGCCGTTAATCACAATGCCGATAGCACAGCCAGCGAATTTATTTAGTTTAGCCGCAGCACCTGCCAAATATGCTGCAACCATCATACCCAGGGCCACCATTGCGTGAATTGGGAGTCCCAAGGGCATTCCGCTTATAACTGCGGTAGCAATATGCCCAAGACCTGCGACTATTGCTCCTGTTACCGGATTTATAACCAGTGCAGCATAGAACCCCGGAACTGCGTCAAAAGCAAGAGAACCTACCATACTTGGGATCTTTATGAATGCGCCGATAACGCTGAGTGCAATAAGCGCCGCTACGTGAGTAAGCTTTTTTATATTCATAGAGAAGACCTCCTTTCCGATTAACGTAAAAAACCTCAACCGCACGGGTTGAGGTTTGGATGCAAAGCACTGGTACCACCATAACTCTGGACCCTGCCCCCTCGACCGAAGGACGGTGTCATAACAACCGCTGGGCAGGTTTCCTGACTCCGGGAATTAACGCACCTGACTCCTTCCCATTCGAACAAAACGAACAGTGGTTTAATCCAAGTACTACCCGTTACAGTGGCGGGACCGTTCAGGTTTCAAACCTGATTCCCTTTTAACCCCAATTCTTCGGGGGCACCCAACAGTAATATTTAATTTCGACAAAAGTATACCGCAAAGTCTACAAGGAAGCAAGGCCAACTTCGAGTTTTGTGTCAGAAAATAGCTTGACAGCAACTATCAATATCTGTAAACTATTTACTTTACATATAGCTCTCAAAAAAGTTTGTTTTCTTAAGCAAACTTTTTTAGTTGTTAATTTAATCCGATCACCTGATTTTGAATTTGTTCCGGGCGGAGAAAATATTATGAAGGTTGATTGATACATGAGTTTTTTAAAGGATCTTACGCGTAACTCAAGAGTCTGTATAATGGTCGAACCGATGTGGGCTGTATTCGGAGGGCTTATTTTCTTTTATGCCCCTTTATATATGGAATCGATTGGCCTGACCCATGTCCAAATAGGTATTGCCTCAACAGCTACAGTCTCTATAAACTTTCTTTGCAATCTTTTTGCATCTTCAATTACAAACCGCCTGGGACGCCGAAGGACTTCACTGATCTTTGATTTAATATCCTGGTCGATTCCCATGTTCATTTGGGCTATTGCACAGAATTTCTGGTATTTTCTGGCGGCTTCCCTGATCAATGGCTTCGTAAGAATTGTTCATGTTGCCTGGTTCCTGCTATTAAGTGAAGATGCGGAAAGCCATCAACGTTCCAAAATTTTCGGAATCATTAATCTTATTAATTTTTCCTCCGGCCTTATGGCTCCTCTAACCGGGTTACTCATTGCACATTACAGCACCATTCCCGTTATTCGGATTCTATACGGAGCCGGTATGTTGAGCATGACGCTCATGTTCCTTCTTAGAAATGCGTTAACCACAGAAACGAAAAACGGATTGGAAATGATGAAAAAGCACGAATCGATCTTGCTTCGGCATGGTTTATCGAATTATTTTCAAATGATTCGTAAAATTATCACACACCCATATTTGCTGCGTGTTCAAATCATTTATATTTTGACCACCTTTTTGCAAAATATGAACTTTGTACTCGTGCTGTATTATTCGAATCAACTGGCGCATACAGAAAAGAGTCTTTCAATTATACCCGGTGTCAGCGCTTTGGTAAATCTCTTCCTGTTTATTGTCGTTTTGCCCCGGATTTCTAAGTTCAAAGAAGAGAAGAACCTGGCATTTTCTTTTTTGATATCAATTGCCGGAATTATCCTCCTGTTTTTCATTCCTGCGAATAATTTGCTTATCTTGCTGGTTTCCACATCTCTTCTGGCTATAGGAACATTTATTCATCTGACTTTCCGGGATACATTGTTCATGAATAATGTGGAAGAGTCCGAAAAAGCCGATGCCTTTTCAGCAATTCAGAATATTTCGACACTAGCCGTAATCCCTGCCGGTGTACTTACGGGATTTCTATATAGCGTCATACCTCAGTTACCTTTCATGATTATGTTGGTCTTAATGATAAGCGCCTTTTTGATTTCCTTGTCTCTTTTAAAGCAAAATCCGGTTCGCTTGTCTGCTGCTGTTTTAGATAATGAGGTTTAAAGTCCAAATTAATCAAAGGCTGTATGCTTGACAGCGAAACTGCAAGTTGATTTCATAGTAAGATATATATTTGATTCTACTCCAACAAGGCAATATGCTGCAAAATAACGGATGAAGCCTTCGCCTAACAAGCGCGTAATGACACATTTAGTATCATTACGCGTTGCATTAATCAGCAACCGAATGTCAAAACATTTCAAGGTCAGGGACGACATTTTTAGCATCAATGCAACAGGACGTTGTCATCGATGTGAGCGAGAAAATGCAAGACGAGGCGTAGCTGATTACAGCGTAACTTCGGCGGATTGAATTATTTTGCAGCAGAATCAACTTTAGATTCCTGTCTTTACGACTTTGACCCTAACGCCTTCCACAGTCATAAGTTTTTTTGAAAATTCATCCATATAATCGTCATCTGCCTTGACGCTTAAGGTGATGACCCCTAAATCATCGTTTATGTCATGTACTCCCTGCCTTGTCAATATACAATCGCCGTATTGAGTGAATACTTCCTGGACTTTCGGGGCTTGCTCCTTTCGATTATTTAGTTCGACAACGACAACCTGATAATGTTTCTGAATCATACATATCCTCCTTTAAATTTATCAATGATTTTACTGCAAAAACTCATTTCGCCGAGGCTACGTTGCAATCAGCATCGCCTTGTCTTTCATTTTCTCGCACGCATCAATGACAACATCCTGTTGCAGAGATGCTAAAAATGCCGTCCTTGGCATTTTTGCTTCGAAAATGTGGCGACTTCGGCGGCTGATTTATGCAACTTAAGCCAAGGCTTCATTCATTATTTTGCAGCAAAATCACTTTCTGCAGTGTAATCATCAATATACTTCTCTATGTATTTTCTGCCAATAACCTTGAAATTTGATACGCATCACAAAATGCATACCTTTAAAGTATAGATTGTTTCTACCCACATAAGTTTAGTATTACTCAACTACCTTTCTGACCTCTATTTGACACAATAAAGATTCAAAGTCATCTCTATTGCATAGTATTGTTCCTTCGTTCATACATGAAGCGGCGGCAGCCGCCATTCCAAACCTCAACATATCATCAGCAGCCAGACTCTTCTCCATTGCCAGACAAAACCCTGCGATCATCGAGTCTCCTGCTCCTGCTGTACCTTTTACTACAATGTGTACTGCGGGAGATCTGAAAACTTGTGTTTCATCAATCAATAATGCTCCGTTTTCACCTAAAGAAACTGCTACAATCGATACTCCCATATCGATGAATTTTCTTGCTGCTTTTATAATTTCACTGATGCTTTTAAGTTTTATACCAAGTGCGCTTTCCAACTCGTGCAGATTCGGTTTGATGAGATAGGGTTGCGCCAAACTTCCCCTTTTTAACAATACCCCCTCGGCATCAAGAACACATCTTGTCGATAAATTTCTCATCATACGTATAAGCTGCGAATAGATCTCCTCCGGCACTCCTGTTGGCACGCTACCGCATAATGCAAGCGCAGAAATATTTCCCCCAAGCTTGGCAATTACATTTACTAAAATCGACAAATCGTCCTCAGATACAAGATTCCCTGATTCGTTGATTTCAGTAACAACTCTTTGGGATATATCGAATATTTTAAGATTTGTCCGAAGCTTGCCCCTAACATTTACCAAATCATGCTTTATATCTGATTTGTCAAGCAATTCCGTAATATGTAGTCCGCCTTCGTCATAATTGAATCCTGTACAACAAACATCACCTCCAAGATTCTTATATGCCATTGCAACGTTTATACCTTTACCCGCAGGATCAACACGCGTTTCAAGAACCCTGTTCATCCCGCCATATATAAATTTGTCGATACATATAGTTTTATCAATACACGGATTAAGAGTTAATGTCGCAATCATACTACTATCCTTATCATTGTCAGCTCAACCTTTGTTTGTCATTAAAGCTACGTTAGGAAAGCCTATAAATCAATTCCTCAAGTTCTAGGATACTTGACACAACATGATCCGCCTCCAAAACCTCGTCTTTGCCGAATCCGTATGAAACGCCGATTGATATGCCGTCGTTGTCTTTTGCCGCCTTTATATCAAAAAGCCTGTCACCAATCATTACAAACTTTGTTGCGTTGTGCTTTTGCACCAAAACTTCCACAGCGTCAGATTTTGAGATGCCGCTTTTTTCATACCAGATTTCATCAAAAATATCGTTTAGCCCAAATGCATCGGCAATATCGACCACGTATTCCTTGTTTCCGTTTGAACAGATACACAACATATACCCCTTATTCTTAAGACGTTTGAGCATCTCAATCGCTCCGTCGTAAAATTCCCCTGTTTTAGGTATTGCATACGACTCATTATTTATGACATCCTGTTTGAATTTAGATATTAACTCTTCATTATCTGAATTGAGCATTGCTCTGCAGGTGCCATCAAGGGGTAAGCCTACAAAACTCATGATTTCATCCTGGGTCTTTGGCGGATATCCATTTGATGCAAGCGCCTCATTAAATGCGAAAACATCAACAGTTTCGGTTCTAAAAAGTGTCCCATCAAGATCAAATACTAACAATGGCTTCAAATCCGGTTTCCTCCTGTTCTATTCCTTAACAACTACATCAACATATGCAACATCCGGCACATTTATCAGCCAAACAAAACGTTCCACTGGTTGATCTGTGCCGCTGGTTGGTTATATTAGCAGGATGATAGCTGGGATTGTTATAATCGACAATGCAGTTGACAACACTATATACTGAGAAGCAAGCTCCGCATCCCCTCCATACTTTTCCGCAAAGATTGCCGTATTGACGGCCATGGGCATGGCCGTTAGCACAACCGTTATCCCTAAAAGCATCGGAGGTGCGGCAAACAGCCTAAACACAAGAAAAACCAACAATGGGATCAATAAAAGGCGCACTAACACCCCGTAATACAAATGCCATTTAAATATGACTTTTTTAAAGTCCGCGTCCGCAAGCAACGCACCAACCACAATCATGGATATCGGCGTAGTCATACCGCCTACCATATCAAGAGCCTGATACAAAGGGTTTGGCAGCTTAATCTGTAGTAAAAAAATGATTAGCCCAGCTGCCACTGATAATATTCCGGGATTAATTAGCGATTTAAACATCTTTTTCGTATCCTTCAAGTCAATTCCACCGGAAAACAATCCGATTCCGTACGTCCATATAAAAATATGAAAAACCGCTATATACATCGAAGCAAAAAATATCCCATCTCTCCCAAACAATCCATCGATAACGGGAAATCCCATGAACGCGCAGTTTGAAAAGACAACGCCGAAGCGCATTATTCGGTTTATATTGCCGGGAAACTTGTAGAAAAGCAATTTCCCCAAAATGATCGAAAATACGTGAGCCGCTATCCCGAGGACAAAAATAATCCCGGCATCTCTTAACATCTGTACCGAAAATTCCACATGAAAGGAGACGATTATCATAGACGGCATAGTCACATAAAGCAAAAGATCCGAAAGTTTCTGGCTTACCTCATCGTTGATCATTCTTCTTTTTTTTACTATAAACCCGACAAGTATAACCAAAAACAGCACCAGGACCTGCTCTATAACAATATTGTCAGCCACTTACTCCTGTTCCGCCTCTCTTTCCTTTTTAGCCGCCTCGACAATCTTTGCGCTTATATTTGGCGGAATATCCTCGTATCGGACAAATTTAAGGGTAAAACTGCCCCGTGCTTGAGTCATTGATCGAAGATCGGTTGCGTACCTAGTCATCTCTGCTTGCGGAACCTCTCCTTCAACCTTGTTAAACCCGCCTCCAACTGAAGACATCCCCAGTATGCGCCCTCTTCTTCTATTCATATCTCCTATTATATCACCCATATAATCCTCGGGTACTATTATCTCAGCATGCATAATAGGCTCAAGCAGAACAGGATCCGCTTTGTCAAGCTTCTTAAAAGCAATATAAGTTGCCATTTTAAACGCCATTTCAGATGAGTCAACTGTATGATATGATCCATCGACCAAAGCGGCTCTTAAACCAACAACCGGATAGCCTGCAAGTACGCCTTTTTTTATGGTTTCGAGCAACCCCTTTTCGACTGCGGGAATATACTGCCTAGGCACCACGCCTCCAACAACTTTATCTACAAACTCAAATTTAGAATCGGACCCAAGGATTGGTTCAAATTCAATCCAAACATGACCGTATTGCCCATGTCCGCCGCTTTGCTTTTTATGTTTGCCTTCGACTCTTAATGGTTTTCTGATTGTTTCACGAAAAGGTATCTTAGGCTCTTTAAATGCCGCGGTAACACCAAACTTGTTTTTTAGCCTGCTAGCCAGCACATCAAGGTGCATCTCGCCTATTCCTGATATTAGCATTTGGCCTGTTTCAGGATGATGCTCAACTGAAAATGTAGGATCCTCCTCAGTAAGCCTTATTAAGCCGCCAAATACTTTTTCCTCCTCGCCTTCCTTCTCAGCTTGCAATGCAAGCGAAATTGAAGGTTTTGGGAATTCTATGCCCTCAAAAACTATCGGATGCGTTGAATCACTCAGCGTATTTCCAGTTACGGTGTGTTGCAGTTTGGAAAGCGCTCCTATGTCCCCCGCACTTATTTTCTCGATCGGGACCTGCTTTTTCCCTCTCAGCATATAAAGCGACCCTGCTTTTTCACTTTTTTCCTTGTTCGAGTTATATATTGTACTACCAGCGCTAAGCTCTCCCGATATTACCCTGAATATGGAAAGCTTTCCTACAAAAGGATCAACGATTGTTTTGAATACAAGGGCAGAAAATGGTTGAGAAGTCCCTGCCCCCCTTGCTTCGGAAAGATTCGTCTTTAGGCTTTTCCCGATTACAGGCTGACGATCCATTGGCGATGGAAGATAATTGACTAAACTGTCTAAAAGCAAAGTTATGCCTGTATTAGCAACAGCAGAACCGCATAAAACCGGAACGATACTGCCGGATATTACGCCTTGGCGTAATGCGGCGTTTATCTCCTCAATCGTAAATTCTTGACCTTCAAAGTATTTTTCCATGAGAACTTCGCTTGTTTCAGCAGCAGCTTCAATCAAAACCGTCCTCATATCATCAGCTATATCAGCAATCGAATCTGGAATATCTATCTTTCTAAGCTCGCTGCCTGAGATGCCATAAGCCGTTTGAGATACAATATCTATCAAGCCTTTAAATTGCCCGCCTTCCGTGATGGGCAACTGAAAGGAAACAACAGCCTTTCCATACTTGCCTTTCAACTGATTTAAAACCTTCATATAATTGGCATTTTCGCGATCCATCTGATTGACAAACACTAGAATCGGGATTCCTACTTCCTTGGAGTAATCCCAAGCTTTTTCCGCGCCGACATTTAAGCCCGATACCGCCCCTGTAACTATTAGCGAAGCATCTGAGGCTTTCAATGCACCTACCATTTCACCCACAAAGTCAAAATAACCGGGCACATCGATCAAGTTTAACTTAACACCGTTCCATTCAACAGGTGCTAACGCGGCACTTATCGAAATCTGCCTTCTGATCTCTTCAGGATCGAAGTCGGTTGCAGTCGTACCGTCAACCACACGACCGAGGCGATCGGTTACTTTTGCGCTATAAAGCATAGCCTCAACTAAAGAGGTTTTGCCTTCCCCGCCATGACCTATGATCGAAATGTTGCGAAGCTTGTCCGTACTGTAGAGTTTCATCAGTATACCTCCTGTATTTTACATCTGCCGACCTGTTTGCCGACAATAGATTAGCTACATATAGAATATATAGTTCGATAATAAAACAAATTTTCCTGTCTGTACAAGCATTATTTTTTCATGTTAATATTTAACATAATTTATATATTATGTCTTCTTTAGAAATATTTAAATATATACTGAACTCCCTAAAATTTTAACGCTGACAGATGAAAAACGTAATCCAAGTTTCGATTTTCCAGCTCAAAAAGTACTAAAAACTATAAAAAAATCTCTCTTAACGCTAGGATAATCGCTTAAACTCAAGGGATATGTGTTAAAAGAGAGGATTTGACCCCTAAAAAAAGGACTTTCCTCTTCTTGATAGAAAGTCCTTTTCACAAACCTCACTATTTTATCTCGTATACTATTGTCACCGAAGCCTGAACTTCAAGTTCTCCTTCCATTATAGGTACCTGCGCAGCTGCGGATTCACGCCTTGCCATGTCCATCATGCCTTTACCAAACGGAACTCCCTGTGGCACTTGTCCTTCATGTATGGCTACCGGTCTACCTAAGCTGACACCTGCCTGCGCAGCCATTAATAAAGCTTTCTCTTTAGCTTCTTCAATTGCCTTTTTCAATGCTTCGTTGTAAGCTTCTTTCTGGTTTTCCACTCCGAAGTTGATCCCGAAGAAATGATTAGCGCCTGCTTCAGCCATTGCTGTAAGAATTTCGCCTACACGATCGATCTGTCTGACTGCAATTCGCACATTGTTAGAAACCCTGTAACCGATTAGCCTTCTCTGGTTGTCGCTGTAATCATATTCGACATGGACATTGAAATTTGCGGTCTGTATATCTTTATCCTGTATCCCGGAATCTTTAAGCACCTTGATTATTCTGTCCATTATCATTGCATTTTCGTCCTGCGCCTCGCGAGCGTCTTTCATCAGTGTTTCAACACCTGCGTTTATATAAGCTATATCAGGAGTTAAACTCACTCTGCCCGAACCTGAAACAACCAGCACATTTTCATCAGTATTTTCACCTTGTTCAGCCACCACAACAAGCGGCTCATCCTGTATTGACAATAATATCCCTGTAAGAGTACCTATTGACAATATCGCCAAAATTAATACCACTGAAATCAATACTTTATTTTTCATCTTCATTTTCTCCTTTAATTTTGCCTACTACGACTTTTTTTCTTAATAATTTCCACACAATCCATCCAAATACTGCTAGGACTGCCATGTAAGGCAATGCTGCCACAAAGAACACCGTCATATCTACAAGCAGCGCTCCAAGGTTTTTGATCGAGTCTCTAAAAGCCTTCCCTATCCTATCAATCCATGTTTCCGGCTTTGGCTCAATTTCCCTAAGTTCCTCGACCTCATAAACATCTATGCCTATCCGCGAAAACGCAACCATATGATCCCAACCCTTAAGCGTACCTGTGAAACTCTCTATTTCAAACCTGATTCTTGAAAGCTCCCTTTCAATCTCAATTATGTCGGTAAGCTTTTCAGCTCTGGCAAGTAGTGAAAGTAGCCTTTCTTCCTGTACTTTGAGTGTTCTTACTCTGGTCTCGGTATCGAAATATTGTCCGGTTATGTCCTGCCCTGTGATTGATTCGGTTGTAACCACTCCCAACTCGCCAACAGCCGACATAAAGGCTTCAAATTGCTCTTCAGGTATACGAATTTGGAAATTGGCACTCCTTCGGGATGGCAACCCCTTATCGACAAGTCTTGTCCCATGAATACTTGAAGACTCGACATACCCACCCATCGCGGCAGCTTTTCCCACGATGGAGTCGGTTGTACGCTCAAACTCCACTGTATCGAGAGCCATGTATGCCGACTTTATTATTTTACGATCTGTAGTGTCAACACCAGGCGATGAAGCTGTCGGCTCTTGCGGTGCCACTTCCTTGGTTGCTGCCCCTCCAAATCCCGGAGAAGCCTGAGCTCTGTCACCATCAGCTGGAGGCATAGGTGAAGGTGCAGGTGCAGGTGCAGGCATAGAGGATTCCTCCGCCACAGGCAATCCAGCCATATCCTCGCTTACATTCGATCGATTATACGTTGCACAACCAGCGGCTACAAGCATTATAATGCTCAGAACAACTGCCCCCAAAATTAATACAAACTTTTTCCCTTTGTTCCGAAACATACTTAGCACTTCCTTTCAAAATGATTTCAATTACTTTGACGTGTAGAAGTAGAAAATGTTGCAAAAATAGAGGGTAATTTAATTATATCATAAGCCGCAAAAACCCATTGCAATAATTTAAAAGCTGTGGTAGCATATTTGCATTCAGTGCTTAACGTGCCGAAGTGGTGGAACTGGCAGACGCGCCGGACTCAAAATCCGGTGAGGTTCACCCCTCGTGTGGGTTCGACTCCCACCTTCGGCACCATTTTTATATCTACATCGACATGCAAAGGCGCTATGCACAAAGCGTCCTAATCCTGATATCGTGACACATACTAAACATGAGCAGCCGGAAACATCTGACGACAAGATAACGATAGGTAAAAAGAAGATTTAGTTAACCCGGAAGTAGAGGATCCATAACTGCTAAAAGCTCTTCTCTCCCTTGACCGGTACGTGACGAAAACGGAATAACATTTACATCAGCTCTAAGATTAAATGCGGCTCTGATATCCTTCATTCCCTGATTAACAGCGCTTTTTGACATTTTATCCACCTTTGAAGCGATCAGCGCCGTTTTAAAACCGAAATGCTTAATCCATTCCATCATTTGGATATCATCAACCGAAGGCTTATGTCGTATATCAACTATCTGAACAATTAATACGAGATTTGATGCGCCCTTAAGATATCTCTCAATCATTGCGCCCCATTTGTCTTTTTCGCTCGCCGAAACATTAGCATAACCATATCCGGGCAAATCGACTACATAAAACGCATCGTTGAATAAATAATAGTTCAAAAGTCTGGTTTTACCCGGTACATTGCTTGTTCGCGCCAGCTTATAATTGTTTGCAAGGCAGTTGATAAGCGACGATTTGCCTACATTAGATCTTCCGACCAACGCTATTTGAGGAAATAAATCTTCCAGCCAATCCTGCGGCAAAACAGCGCTTTTTACAAATCCCGCTCTTTTAATTTGCATTCGCATCTCCCTCTTGTGTCTTTGAAGACTGCTTTAACTGCGGAGGCGTCAAGAATGCCTGTTCTATGGCATTATCCAAATGATCTATCGCAATTATTTTGACGCTGCGCTTTATATTGTCCGGTATCTCATCCAGATCTTTTACATTATACGAAGGGATGAGCACGGTTGAAACTCCCGCTCTATGTGCGGCAAGCACCTTTTCCTTAAGTCCACCTATAGCGAGAACCCTTCCTCTTAAAGTGATCTCACCGGTCATTGCCACATCCTTTTTGACAGGAATGGCTGTAAGTGCCGATATCGTTGCAATGGTCATCGCTACACCCGCCGAAGGTCCGTCTTTTGGTATCGCTCCTTCGGGAATATGGATATGGATGTCCGTATTAGTGTAGAAATCCGGATTTATTCCCAGCATATCAGCTTTGGAGCGGATATAGCTAAACCCTGCCCTTGCCGATTCTTTCATCACTTCTCCCAAGTGTCCTGTCAACACCAACTTTCCGGTGCCTTTTAAAGGGATCGCTTCGATGGATAATGTTTCCCCTCCTGTAACTGTCCATGCGAGTCCGGTTACCAAGCCGACCTCATCCTGACGATTTACTTTGTCATATCTATAATTAGGGGTACCCAGAAACTTTTTCAAATTTACCGAAGATACTTTAACCTGTTTTTTTGAAGTTTCGACGACAATTCGCGCTGCCTTCCTGCAAATTGAAGCAATTTGCCGTTCAAGGCTTCGTACGCCCGCTTCTCTCGTATAGTCGGTTATAATTCTTTCTATCGCTGAATCCGGCAATAGTATGCCTCCTTGATTAAGCCCGTGCTCTGATGCCTGTTTAGGTATAAGATGTTGCTTGGCAATATTTACCTTTTCATCGTCTGTATATCCGGCTATGCGAATAATCTCCAACCGGTCAAGAAGCGGCCTTGGTATGTTTTCAAGACTATTTGCGGTTGTTAAAAACATAATCTTCGAAAGATCAAACGGTATCTCAAGGTAGTGATCTCTAAAAGCATAATTCTGCTCAGCATCTAAAACTTCAAGAAGCGCCGAGGCCGGATCCCCCCTAAAATCGCTGCTCATTTTGTCAACTTCATCAAACAAAAAAACAGGGTTTTTCGAACCGGACTGTTTTATTGACGATATCACCCTACCGGGGATCGCCCCCACATAAGTTCTGCGATGACCTCTAATTTCCGCCTCATCCCTTATTCCGCCAAGCGACATCCTGATAAACTTGCGATTTAAAGCATTTGCGATTGACCGGGCAATCGAAGTTTTCCCCACACCGGGTGGGCCTACAAAACAGAGAATCGGCCCTTTCATATTTTTTGTCAACTGATGTACCGCCAGAAATTCAATTATTCTTTCCTTTACTTTTTCAAGTCCATAATGTTCATCGGCCAAAACAGCCGCCGCCTTTTTAAGATCGAGATTGTCCTCGGTATAAGCGTTCCAAGGCATATCAAGTATCCAGTCCAAATATGTCCTGATAACTCCAGTTTCCGCCGAGCCTAAAGGAGTTTTCGCCAGTCTGTCGGTTTCTCTGATCGCCTTGTCGTGTGCTTCTTCGGGTAATCCGGCATTTAGAATTTTATCCTTATATTCATCAACTTCACTGCTTAATTCGTCTTTTGTGCCAAGCTCTTTATGTATGGCTTTCAATTGTTCCCGCAGATAATACTCACGCTGCATTTTGTCCATTTGATTTTTAACACGCAAGTTTATCTTTTTCTCAATTTCAAGTATCTGTATTTCCTTAACTAGTATATCATAGAGGGTTCTAAGCCTTTCGGGTATGTCGAACGCATCTAGCACCGCCTGCTTATCCTCTATTTTAATTAAAATATTGGCAGCTATCACATCCGCAAGCTGACCAGGATTTTGTACCGAGTTAACAGAGATAAGCGTCTCCGGCGAGGCTTTGTTGCTTAGTTTTATATAATCTTCGAAAATATTAAGAAGGCTTCTCATAAGAGCTTCCTCTTCAAGAGGGTCACGGTTTTCCGGATTGTCGTCCGCCTCTTCGAGCTCTACCTCAAAATATGGGGTTTTCTCAAGGCATCTTACTATTCTTGCCCTATTGAGTCCTTCCACCAGAACACGGATTGTATCCCCAGGCATTTTAAGCATCTGTTTGATTCTTGAGATAGTACCTACTTCGTATATGTCTTCAATAGTGGGATCTTCATTTCTTGTATCTTTTTGTGTGGCAATAAAAAGCACCTGATTGCTCATCATCGCCTCATCAAGCGCTGCTATTGATCTGTCCCTGCCTACATCAAAATGAAGCACCATATATGGAAATATTGTAAGCCCGCGAAGTGGCAGGCAAGGTAGCTGCTTGTTAATCTTTCGTTTCCTTCTTGGCACAAAAACACTCTCCTAAAACATGGCTCTCTTTAAAAAAACCGATAATCCGCCTCGTTATATATATCACATACGGCGCCCTGTGTCTACCAAATCTTAAAATGCAAAATACAATATGATGCTTTATTCATTATAACACGGCTTCAGCGAATTGATTTTTTTCGGCAGGTAAAGCATTTTAAAGGTCTCGTGCATATGTCAAGTTTTTAAATACAACTCTATGACGATTAAGAAAAAGTGCTGTATCATTATCACCACATTTCCCAGCAAACGTCATTCCTCCCGGTTTTAACCATAACTTTCTGAGATAGTATATGTAAAGAGGATTGTTTTATCCGAATGTTTCCTTATCGCATAAAAAAAGAGCCTTGTCGGCTCTTTAGGAAACTGATTCCTTTTTTTCCTTTTGTTTTTTTTGCATTTTGCTTCTTACTCTTTGACCTTCGGATATTATGAGCAAGGGTTCGCTGTGGTTGGCTACCGAATCCTTTGTGATTACACATTTTTCTATATCGTCCCGGGAAGGAATATCGAACATCACGTTTAGCATAATGTCCTCGATAATAGCCCTTAATCCACGAGCGCCGCTTTTTCGTTCAATTGCTTTATTAGCTATCAATCGAAGCGCTTCCTCTTCAAATTCAAGTGCCACCCCATCCATCTCAAACAGCCTGTTATATTGCTTTATAAGCGAATTCTTAGGCTCTATAAGAATACGAATGAGAGCTGTTTCGTCAAGCGGGTGCAGCGTCACAAGAACCGGAAGCCTGCCGACGAATTCCGGTATAAGACCAAATCTTAAAAGATCTTCGGGTTGTATATACTTTAAAAGTTCATCAGCTGTCTTGTTGATATTGCTTTTAATTTCAGCGCCGAACCCGAGCGTTTTCTTGCCGATACGGTTTTGTATTATTTTCTCTACTCCTTCAAAAGCGCCGCCGCAGATAAATAATATATTGGTGGTATCTATCTGCAGGAATTCCTGATGCGGGTGCTTTCTTCCGCCTTGTGGCGGAACGCTTGCCACGGTTCCCTCAAGAATCTTCAAAAGCGCCTGCTGTACGCCTTCCCCGGATACATCCCTCGTTATTGAAGGATTCTCCGACTTGCGAGCAATTTTGTCAATCTCATCGATGTATACGATGCCTCTTTCCGCTTTCTCTATATCATAGTCAGCCGCCTGTATCAGCCTTAACAGTATGTTTTCGACGTCCTCCCCGACATAGCCGGCCTCGGTCAATGACGTGGCGTCGGCGATCGCAAACGGCACATTGAGTATTTTCGCAAGAGTTTGCGCAAGCAATGTTTTACCGGAACCTGTTGGGCCCAACATCACTATATTGCTCTTTTGAAGCTCAACCGGATCGTTTTTCTTTACCTCGGCATTGATCCTCTTGTAATGGTTATAAACCGCAACCGACAACGCCCTTTTGGCTTTATCCTGCCCTATTACGTATTGATCCAGTATATCGCTTATCTGTTTGGGCTTTGGTATCTCTTTGATTTCCAGCCCCGATGCGTCTTCAAATTCTTCCTCGATTATCTCCTGACAAAGCTCTATGCATTCATCGCAAATGTATACTCCCGGCCCTGCGACCAACCTTCTGACCTGGTCCTGAGTTTTACCGCAAAATGAACACCTAAGCTGCTTTTTGTCGTCATGTCTTGGCATTTTGTTCACCTCTTCATGGCTTTGCGCGAGGCTATCACCTCGTCGACAATACCATACTCTTTTGCCTGTTCTGCATTCATAAAGAAATCCCGATCCGTATCACTCTCGACCCTCTCAAGCGGTTGTCCTGTCTTTTGAGAAAGGATAAGATTAAGCTGCTTTTTAAGCTTCAATATCTGTTCGGCATGGATCTTTATGTCGGACGCCTGACCACGCGCCCCTCCCATAGGCTGATGGATCATAATTTCGCTGTTTGGCAGAGCGAATCTTTTGCCCTTTGCGCCGGCTGCTAAAAGAAATGCACCCATAGAAGCCGCCATACCAATACATATGGTGGAAACGTCACACCTTATGTATTGAATGGTATCATAGATCGCAAGCCCTGCCGTCACCGATCCTCCGGGGCTGTTTATATAAAGCTGTATATCCTTATCGGGATCTTTTGCCTCAAGGAAAAGCATCTGCGCTACAATCAGATCAGCTACCGCATCATACACTTCTCCTCCAAGAAAAACTATCCTGTCCTCCAAGAGTCGGGAATAAATGTCATATGCCCGCTCCCCCCTGCTTGTTTGCTCAACCACCATAGGTACAAGGTTCATAAATGTCAAACCTCCGTTTCAACCGCGGAATTCGAGTCTTTTTCTTCCGCTTCTGTATTATCTGCGCCGTCATCCGTTTTCGCTTCAACAAAAATCGCGTTTTCCAGAAGAAACTCTATGACCTTCTTTTTGGTTATCGAGTCTTTAATATTTTCCAAATGGTTTATTTCCTTATTGTTATCCAATTCGTGGCTTTTCCAGCCTGAAGAAAAATCTTTCGGCAGCTTGCCCTCAATTTCATCGTCTGTGGCTTGTAATCCTTCTATCGCCGCAATTTCGTTCAGTATTAACTCCGCTTTGATATCGGCGTAAGCTTCAATCCTAAAGCTATCCTTCATCTCATCCAAAGAAATATACTTGATCTCGTCCAGTTCCTCTAATGTTTTACCGAAAAGAGCCTGAGTTCTGTGATCGGATTCATGAAGCATAACTTCTACTCTGTTGTCGATCATGATTTCGGGTATTTCGACTTTCGAGTTATCAGAAATCTTTTTTAAAAGCTGAGATTGCATACCATATTGTGCGTTTTCACTCTTCTCTTTATCAAGTCTTATTCTTATACTATCCTTAAACTCTTCTAATGTGTCAAACTCGCTTACATCTTTGGCAAATTCGTCATCAAGCTCAGGCAGCTCGCGATATTTGATCTCGTTCATCGTTACGTCAAAAGTTACAACTACAGCGTTATATTCCGGAATGGTAAAATCATCAGGGAGTGTAAATGCAAATTGCTTTTGTTCACCGGTTATCATGCCAACCAATTCAGCGTCAAAGCCGGGCAGAAAAACATCCATGCCCAAAATTAAAGCCTTGTTCTTGTCAGAGATCTCATCAATCGTCTTGTCTTCAACATACGCGGCAACGCTTATGTTCACCCTGTCACCCAAAGCCGCCGTATCTTCCTTTGCAAGCCATCTCGCATGTTCTTCCTTAAGACGTAAAAGCGCTTTCGAAATGTCTTCTTCTGTTGCTTTATCCGATAATCTGACTAATTCAACGCCCTTATATTCGCCCAGCTCAGGCTTAGGTTCAGCCTGAACCTTGACAGAAAACTTAAGATTCTGCCCATTTCCTATCTGCACTACGTCTATATCGAACGGCTCACCGGCAAGCTTTATGCCGTTTTCTGAAACAGCTTTGTAGTATGCTTTGGGAAATATAGCCTCGAAAGCATCTTCATGAAATACTCCCCCTCCGTAAAATCTCTCAATGACCTTTCGGGGAGCCTTGCCTTTTCGGAATCCAGGGATCGCGATTCCGGATCTGTTTTTAAGATACACCTTCTCAACAATCTTCTCAAATTCCGAAGCGTCCACCTCAATATCGATCTTCACCTTATCGTTTTCCAATTTTTCAATTACAGCCTTGACCAACAAAATTCCTCCTCATATACAGAAAGCACCCATTAGCTTCCTTAAAACTATTATATCACATGGCAACACATTAGGCTACAATGCGATCATTTCTAATTAGCCTTAAAGCCTTAAATTTTCAATTTCTTATAGTAGCATAATCGAAGCTTTAATGCAATATTTTGCAGATGAATTTTTTGGTGTATGCGTCTCTAATGATAAATTTTTGTCAAATAGACGTCTTAGGTATTTACTTAAGCTGTTTTGCTGTTATAATGTAATGGATGAAAAACATCAATATAAAACCGGAAGGAATGATCCGATGTCAACGAGTTGCGAGTGCAATGACAAAAATGGTTTCTCATATTGCACCTTAGATGAAGTAATGCAAAAATACTCATATGACAATAATGCAATTATTCCCATCCTGCAGGACATACAGGAAAAATTAGGCTATGTCCCCAAAGATTCAATCGAGTATATCGGCGGAAAATTATCGATAGCTCCCGCAAGAATTTATGGAGTCGTCACATTTTATACTCAATTCAGACTAAAGCCCAGGGGTAAACACAGCATCATGCTTTGCGTGGGCACAGCTTGCCATGTAGGCGGGGCTGAAAAGATATCCGATTGCATAACCGAGGAGCTTGGTATTAAAGGCGGCGAAACAACCGACGACGGCCAAGTCACGTTTGAAAAAGTGGCATGCATAGGTTGTTGCAGCTTAGCACCGGTCGCAATAGTGGATGGCGAAACCCATGCAAAGTTGACGCCGGATAAGACGCGCAAAGTCATATCAAAACTTAAGAATGCATGATAATATTTCCGGGAGGGTTTTATAATGGAAAAAAAAATAACGGTACGAGTCGGATTGAGCACATGCGGAATAGCAGCGGGCGGAAACAAGACTTATGAGAAGTTCAACGAGATAATATCAGATCGAAAGCTCAATATAAATCTTGAAATAACAGGATGTATTGGCTTATGTTACCACGAACCAATGGTTGATATATTGACTGGCGACGGAAAAGTTTTTTCTTACGGAGCAATCACGGAGGATAATGTCGCCATGCTTATCGACGAGCATCTTATAGGTGGACGTGTCGTCAGCAATCTACTTATAAATGAAGACAAAGATAAAGTTACCTCAAAGCAAGTCAGAATATCGCTACGCAACTGCGGCTTGATTAACCCTGATTCGATTGAGGATTATATCAAGAATGGTGGCTATAAAGCCCTAAAAAAAGTTTTAAGCACTATGACCCCCGACGAAGTCATTGATGAAATTACAGCTTCGGGCTTAAGAGGTAGAGGTGGTGCCGGTTTCCCTACCGGATTCAAATGGCGCGCAACAAGACAGAGTCCCGGAAATCAAAAATATGTGGTTTGTAACGCTGACGAAGGGGATCCGGGAGCATTCATGGACAGGAGTATCGCTGAAGGCGATCCTCACTCTGTCGTAGAGGGCATGTTGATATCCGGATACGCGATCGGAGCTAACGAAGGACATATTTATATCCGCGCGGAATATCCCCTCGCCATTTTAAGAATTCAAAAAGCTCTTGAAGACGCCAAAAAGAGCAAATATCTCGGAGAAAACATATTGGGTTCGGACTTTTCTTTCAATCTCAAGATAAAGAAAGGAGCGGGCGCGTTTGTCTGCGGCGAAGAGACAGCGCTCATCGCATCGCTTGAGGGTAAAAGAGGTATGCCTACGCTTAAACCTCCATTCCCTGCCCAAAAGGGTTTGTGGCAAAAACCAACTTCCATCAACAATGTTGAAACATTTTCAAACGTGCCTTGGATCATAAGCGAAGGTGCAAAAAGCTACACTTTATTTGGCACGGCAAAAAGCGCGGGCACAAAAGTTTTCGCGCTTGCGGGGAAAATAAACAAAGGCGGACTCGTTGAAGTTCCTATAGGTACGTCGCTTCGTGAAATCATATTTGATATCGGGGACGGTATCCAAGGCGGAAAGAAATTCAAGGGAGTACAGCTTGGAGGCCCTTCGGGAGGATGTTTGCCGGAAAACCTTTTGGACACGCCTGTCGATTACGATACGCTCATACAAAAGGGCGCTATGATGGGCTCGGGCGGTATGATCGTAATGGACGAAACCACCTGCATGGTTGACATGGCACGATTCTTCTTAAACTTCACTAAGGATGAATCCTGCGGCAAGTGTGTTCATTGCCGCCTTGGCACGAAGCGAATGCTTGAAATACTTGTTTTGATAACCGAAGGTAAAGCTACTTCAGAAGATCTTTCCCTGCTGGAGGAACTGGCGGTAAATGTCAAGGAAGGATCTCTTTGCGGATTAGGCCAGACAGCACCTAACCCGGTTCTCACCACCCTGAGGTATTTCAGACATGAATACGAAGAACACATTACGAATAAAAAGTGTCAGGCCAAAGTATGCAAGGCGCTTTTAACCTACACTATAAACGAGAAATGCATAGGATGCGGCGCTTGCGTAAGGCGTTGCCCTGTAAATGCAATTAATGGCGAGAGACGAAAACTCCATACAATAGTTCCGGAGTTATGTGTTAAATGTGGAAATTGCGTTGACGCTTGCAAATTTGACGCAATACTCGTTGAATAATATTTAAGTTAAGGGGCGAAGAGGCTGAATGGAAAAAATTAAAATAAACATAAACGGAAGAGAGCTAACCGCAAATCCGGGTCAAACCATACTTGAAACAGCGCGTGAAAACGATATATACGTTCCTACTCTTTGTTATAGTGAACATTTCGAACCTTATGCCTCCTGCGGCATTTGTTTGGTCGAGATTGAAGGTTTTCCGCGTCCGTTAAGAGCGTGCGCAACCGCGATTTCAAACGGAATGGTAATCAGAACAGAATCTGAAAAAATAAAAAAAGCTCGCAAATTAGCGTTGGAGCTTATGTTATCAGATCACCGCGGGGATTGCCGAGGTCCATGCGTAATGGCCTGTCCTGCTAACTGCGACGCTCAGGGGTATGTCGCTTTGGCTGCAAACGGCATGTTTAGAGAAGCTTTGAAACTCGTCAAGGAATTTATGCCGATTCCGGGATCGATCGGAAGGGTTTGCCCTGCTCCCTGCGAAAAGGACTGCAGACGCGGGCTGCTTGAAGGTGCTGTATCAATAAGATATATCAAGCGTTTGTTGGCGGATATCGATATGGAGGGCAAAGACCCTTATATGCCTGAAATCGCGCCTGAAACGCATAAAAGAATAGCTGTAATCGGCTCGGGTCCCGCCGGTCTTACAGCCGCTTTTTTCCTAAGGCGCTTAGGACATAGCGTTACTATTTTCGAAGCACTTCCTCAATCCGGAGGAATGCTTCGTTACGGTATCCCCGAATACAGACTTCCAAAAAGGGTGCTGGACTGGGAAATAAGCCTTATAGAACGCCTTGGGGTTGAGATTAGGACAAACATGCGGCTTGGCGAAGATTTTACAATAAATTACCTTAAAAAAGCGGGATACGATGCTATTTATGTGGCGGTAGGCGCGCAAAGCAGCAAAAAAATGGGTGTGCCCGGAGAAGATCTGCCGGGAGTGATTGGTGGAGCTGACTTTTTGCGCTCCATGTTTTTGAATAGCGGTACATCAATCGGTAAAAGAGTTGCCGTTGTAGGCGGCGGAAACGTGGCTATGGACGCGGTTAGAACCTCAAAAAGACTTGGCGCGAAAACCGCTATGATCATTTACCGCAGAAGCTTTGAAGAAATGCCGGCTCAGGCTATTGAAGTTCATGAAGCCAAAGAAGAAGGCATTGAATTTCATCTTCTTACCGCACCTGTCAGAATTCAAGGAAACGGGAAAGCCGAAAAAATTGTTTGCCAAAAGATGGAGTTAGGTAAGCCTGACGCATCCGGTCGCCGCAGACCTCAAGCAATTCCTGACGCTTTTGTTGAATTTGAAGTCGACACCATAATAGCCGCAATCGGTCAGGATGTGGAATTTCAGAATATCAAAGAAGAAATCGAGTTTAACAAATATAATACGATATCTATTGACCAAAGAACATTTGCAACCAGTCTCCCCGGAGTATTCGCTGGAGGAGACGCGGTAACAGGCCCGGATGATGCAATTGTAGCGGTCGCCGCCGGCAGAAGAGCCGCTATAGTCATAGACCAGTATATTAGCTCGAAATCTTTAAATTTGCCGGGTAATTTCAACAGCAAAATCGAAGGCATTACGGCGTCTTCGCTTACAGATATTCTTTCGCATCCTAAAGCATCTATGCCTGTTCTTGAACCTGATGTCCGCCTCCAGGGCTTTATAGAGGTTGAACTTGGCATCACTCCCGAACAAGCGCTGAAAGATGCTTCAAGATGCTTAGAATGTGGATGTCTTGACTCTTTTGAGTGTAAACTGCGAGAATTTTCAGATGTATACAGCGCAAAACCTGACAAAATCAAAGGAAGTATGCACGAGTACAAAAAAGCTATACATCCTTTTATAATAAGAGAACAGGATAAATGCATACTTTGTGGCTTATGCGTAAAAGTTTGCGCTAATGTTGTCGGCGCTGAAGCATTAGGACTTGTCAACAGGGGTTTTGAGACCTATGTAGGCCCTTCGCTTGATCGTCCGCTTGCTGAAACCACTTGCATTTCCTGCGGGCAATGCGTTTCCATATGCCCGACAGGCGCTCTTAATGAAAATTTGCCTGTCGACAAACCTGCAGCATGGGAGCTTAACAAGGTATCTTCCACCTGCGGCTTTTGCGGGGTAGGATGCAGGATACAGATAGAAACCGCAGGTGATAAGGTATTGAGGGTAACGCCCGAATCACCAACCGGGCTTTTGTGCCACAGAGGACGGTTTGGATTTTCGCATATAAATGATCCCGATAGAATTTCTTCGCCAATGATCCGTACCGATGGAATCCTAAAGCTTGTCGAATTGAAAGCCGCCGCTGATTTTGTGGCAGCTAAAACAAAGACCATCAAAGCGCTATACGGCAACGATTCAATAGCTGTGCTCACAAGCCCCCGATATACAAATGAAGAACTCTATCTTATACAGAAGTTTACCCGCGCAGTTTTAGGAACCAACAATCTAGCAAGTTTAAGTGAACATGAAGCACCTGTTTCAGATATCACAGGCTTTGATGTTTCAACAAACAGCTATGACGAAGTTGAAGCATCCGACATGATACTCGCAGCAGGTGTGGATGTTAAGGATTATCCCGTCATGGCGATGAAGCTTCGCAAAACTTCAAGCGCCGGGACAAAACTGTACCTTGTTGACAACAAGGATTCCATACTTTCAAAAGACTGCCACCGATTCCTAAATATTGCCGAATATTCGTCAAGCGGCGTTTTTGCGGCAATACTTGTTTATATTATTAAAAACGAAAATACAAACAGTGCATTTATTAACAAATATATAGAAGGATATAATGATCTGGAATCATGGGCATTATCGCAGGATATAGGCTCCCTCATTGAAAATAGCGACCTGTCGGAGAAAGATATAGCCGATATAGCCGAATCCTTTATAAAAGCAAAAAATCCCCTGATAATCGCTGGAACAAAAAGGCTTTGTTCCGAATCCACAAGAATTTTGGCAACTATCTCAGCGATTATGGGCAAAATTGGTCTTCCAAGACGCGGTATTATCTTAATGAAGGAAAGATGTAACAGCCAGGGCCTAACCGATATGGGCATATCTTCCGTTAATCTGCCCGGATATCAGAAAATCGAAGACACTGATTCCTTGAAGAAATTCGAAGCTGAATGGAATGTACGCTTAAATCCAAAGGCAGGTTTGAGTTATGAAGAAATCATCGATGGGATAAACTTTGGAAGGATCAAAGCGGTTTTTGTGTTTGGAGAGAATCCTGACCAGCAAACGCTTTCTACGCTACGCAAAGCGGAACTCCTTGTAGTACACGAGCAGCTCCCCACAGAGCTATCTCAGGCTGCCGATTGCGTTCTTCCTGCCGCAAGCTTTTGCGAATCTGAAGGAAGCTACACAAACAGCGGCAGGAAAATACAGAAGCTTTCGCCTGCTTTGCCTCCAAAATCCGGATATTCGAACCAAGATGTTTTCTATGCTTTGATTAACGCTTTAAACTTTAGCCATAAAAAGGCTTCCCTAGCTCAATTAAGGCATGAAATAGCACGTCTTACACCGCAACACGAGCACATTTCCGAGCTTGAGTCTAAAGATTTTATCTATTGGAACGACTCTCCCTACTCTGACATTGAGCAAATGGTAAAAGAAAAAGGCAGAATGAAACTCGCTGTGCCGGATGTAACTCTAAGCGCAATGCGCGAACGCACATACAAAGATAGTATGCTAAAACGATATTACGATGAATTGAGCGAAAAGGGACTAAATCTCTGATGAAAATGCCCTGCCAATGTTACGTTGGCAGGGCATCATTTTCTCGCGAGTTCGATATGCCAATAATCATATGGATTTTCTTCGTTTTTTAGGCCTTTATTCTTGTTTGTCACTTCCCACTCATCATTAGACAAAAAAGGGAAAAATTTGTTTCCTCCGAATCGGTATTCGATTTGCGTTAAATAAATTCTTCCGGCAATCGGAAGAAAGAGCCTATAAATTTGCTCCCCGCCGATTATGAACTTTTCGTCAGGCTCTGTGTGTATGGCTAAAACATCTTCAAGCGAATGAAGGCAAATACAGCCTTCAGCGTTATATGATAGATTTGCGCTAAGTACAATATTTACTCTCCCGACAAGCGGTTTAGCAATGCTTTCAAACGTCTTTCTTCCCATGACCACCATATGTCCTAAAGTCTTGGCTTTAAACCATTTCAGATCCTCAGGAATACTCCATGGAATAATGTCATCTTTTGCTATCGCATTCTCATCATCACAAGCCGCAATAAGTGAAATCATACTTTTGAAAACTTTCTTAAATCGAATTTCTTAAGCATTCCCAAGGCCATACGCATTTCCTCGATTTTTAATAAGTAAGCTGAGACAAAATACACTATTGAACCGATAGAAATGCTTAACATAAGTCTTAATGCTTGAAAAATAACCGTATCTCCCATAAACCAAGTTTCTGACACTGAACCAATCCATATGACAGCAATTCCCATTATAACGGCTGAAAGCACATGTTTCGAAAATGATTTAATAATCTGTTTTCCCCCTAAAAGCCCCATCTTGCGCCGAAAAAGCAGAAGTGACACTATAACTGAAAATGATGATGAGATTGAAGTCGAAAGCGCAAGCCCCGCATGTCCCATGTATCGAACTATGATTAAATTCAGTACAATATTTAGGCTTACCGACAAAAGTCCCACAACTACAGGTGTTTTGGTATCTTGAAGCGAAAAGAAAGCGCGGCTCAAAATCCCGCTAACGCCAATTGGAACAATGGCTAACGCATAATAAAAAAGGGCTTGAGAAGTCATTAAAGTAGCTCTTGCATCAAAAGCGCCCCTTTCGAAAAGTAATCTTACTATAGGAACGCTTAAAATCATAATACCAACCATCATAGGCATAATGATGAATGATACCACTCTCATCCCTGTACTTACCATTTTTTTAAGTTTGTCAATCTGGTTTCCAAAAGCCATACGTGCCATTGAAGGATAAAGAACCGTTGCTATGGAAAGTCCAAATAAACTGTTAACCATTCCGTTTATCCGGTTTCCAAAATCAAGGGCAGATATACTGCCTTCCGGAAGTCCCGAAGCAATAATTTGATTTACCGTAACATTTAACTGTGATATGGCAGTTCCCATAAGCACAGGAAGCATCAAAGCAAAAACCTTTTTTAACCCTTCGCATCTATGATCCAGTGTGAACTCGTAACGATATCCCGTTTTGAACATAAATGGAATTTGAATCAAACCCTGCGCAACCATGCCTATCATAGTTGCCATAGCTAATCCGTCCACTCCCAAACCGCCAAACATAGATAATTGCGTTATTATAACAAGGTTAAACATCAAACCGCTCAGAGCAGGCACAAAAAACCTGTTGTATGTCTGCAGGTAGCCCGTTGCGATAACTGCGACAACATTAAACAAGACCATGGGAAACATTATCCTTATGAGGCGTACTGTAAGATTGGCAGCTTCAGCGGAAAACCCTGGCGCAACAATACTTACAAGCTGCTCTGATGCAACAATTCCGGCTATCATCAAAAAAGCAGAAACGACAAGGCAAATATTCAGGGTATTATTAACAAAACGGTTGGTACTGGCGGTACTTTTGCCATGAACATATTCGCTGAGTACAGGTATCAGCGTAACACCCAAAGCTGCGGCAATAGCTGAAAACAAAATTGTCGGTATTAAAGCTGCCATTCTGTATGCGTCGGTAATCATAGACGCTCCGAATGCGGCGGCAATGAACATCTCGCGTACAAAACCCATAACCCTGCTGATTAAAGTTATGAACATCACCCCTGCTGTAGCCTTAACTGCTCCTTTGAGAAAATCACTCATATTGCCACTGTCCCTTCCGTCATTTATCCGCTTATTCTATCATAGCGTCAAATGTGCTGGAAAGAACTATTTCATTTGCAAATCGTATATTAACTTCCCCAGCTCTCCAATAAATGCTCTATTTCTTCATGAGTGCCGACTTGAATACCTGATTTAATTCGCTTTAGAAGTTTAAGTTCCAACCCATCAAAATCATCCGCGCACCCAAATTAAGCCAAGACTTTACTTTTTTCCTTTTTCGTAATACAATTGTAATTGTTATTTAACTAAAATGGTTTGCTCTAATGTTATAATGATTTGTGAATACAATGGGGAAACAGAAGAATCGTCCCCGTGATTTAGGAGGAATTTATGTTTAAAAGACTTAATTTGGGGAAGTATTTCAAGAAACGTACGAAATTGCCTCATTTTGGGTTATCGGTATTTGTGACCACCCTGAAAATGTTCTTAATTTTTGCCTTTATTATGACGTTTGCTGGGTTTGGAACAATCATAGGTATAGCGACGGGATATATGGAATCGACGCCTGTGCTTGATATAAGGCAAATTGAGGAACAAGCGGAAGCCTCTTTCATCTATGACAAAAACGGCAACTTGATTACCACTTATCATGGCCTTGAAAACCGTATATGGGCATCAATTGATGAAATCCCCGCAGTTCTCGAGAATGCTTTCATCGCGATCGAAGACGTCCGTTTCCATACCCATAGCGGAATAGATTTTAGACGAATCGCGGGATCTTTTGTAAACAATCTCCTGAACGAATCGCTTCAGGGCGGCAGTACCATAACTCAGCAGCTTATCAAGAACACGCTTTTAACTCCTGAGCGGACATATAAAAGAAAGATACAGGAGGCATATCTTGCAATCCAGCTTGAGCAAAAGTACACCAAAGACCAGATACTTGAGGCCTACCTTAATACCATTTATCTCGGTAATGGTAATCATGGCGTCAAAACCGCTGCTCTTGATTACTTCGGAAAAGAATTAAGCGACTTAACCTTAAGAGAAGCGGCTGTATTGGCTGGAGTAGCAAGAAGCACGGCGCGTTTTAATCCCAGAAGGAATATGCATGACCCTGCTCGCAGAGAGATTCTTTTCAACAGAGCAAACACTGTGCTAAATGCTATGTTTGAAAATGGCTTTATCAGCCAACAAGAATTTGAAGCTGCAAGATTTGGAGAAGACGAATTGGCAGGAGTGTTTGCCGATGGCTTTAAAGTGATTGAAGAGCGTACAAACCAGCAATTATACGATATGCCGCATTTTATTGAATATGTTATCATGGATGTCGTAGAACACCTTATGAAACAAAACGCCTGGGAAGGCGAAGACGGAAGGCAGCAAGCCATCGATCTTATACACGAAGGAGGCTTGCATATCTACACAACGGTTGATCCCGCAATCCAACTTAAAGCCGAAGAAGTAGTTTACGCACATGAAAATTTCCCAAAAATGGCAGTACCTGAAAACGCAGTTTTAAGGGACGAACAAGGCAATGAAACCTCGCAGCCTCAGGCAGCAGTTGTCATAATCGATCATATATCCGGTGAAATAAGGGCGCTGGTAGGCGGAAGAACTACTCCTCAAGGACGCTTCTGGCTTAATCGCGCGAATGAAGCCTGGCCTGTCGGCTCGGCGATAAAACCTCTTTCAATTTATGCCCCTTTCATCGAAGCAGGCTATCCGGGAGGAATTATACTTGAAAACGTACCAGGTCGCATTGATGGATGGGACGATGACGGAGGACGAGGATATCCGAAAAACTTCGGCGGAGGATCTTATACCGGTGCTGTAACCGCGCGAGAAGCGCTGGCTCGCTCCTTTAACACTACCGCGGCAAGAACCTTATTTCGCGTAACCCCTGAATTATCAGCCCAAAAACTTGAGGAACTAGGGATTACAAGCGAGTTTTACATTGAAAAAAAGCATCCTTCAAATCTTGCGTTGGGCAGTGACAGTATCAATATGATAGAATTCACTGCCGCCTATGCCGCTATCGCCAACAGAGGCGTTTACCAAGAACCTATTTCGTTCACAAGGGTGCTTGACAGAGACGGCAATGAGATTTTAAACAGCTCGGATTTTCAGATAAGACGCGAAGTATTTAAGGAATCTACCGCATTTATCCTGACGGAGTGGCTTAAAGAGGCTGTAACTCCAACGCTGGGAACCGGAGGGAAAGCAAGGTTCGGTAATATGCCTGTAGCAGGTAAAACCGGCACTAACGAGGAACATAAAGGTATTTTCTTCGCAGGTTTTACTCCCTATTACACAGCTTCGGTCTGGATCGGACATGACAGGCTTCAATCGCTTGCCGGTGCGACTGCCGGGAGATATGCCGCACCCCTTTGGCGCGAAATTATGGAACCTATTCATGCCGAACATGATCCGAAACCTTTCTTTGCCGAAGTACCGCAAGGTGTCATTCAAATGCAGGTTTGCGGTATATCCGGTATGCTACCAAACGGTACGTTGTGCGACGCTCACCTGGTAACCGAGTGGTTCCCAAGGGACGCCATTCCTAGAGATATATGCACATTGCACCAATTGATGATTGTTTGCAGATATTCCGGTAAGCTTTTGAGCCCATACTGCCCCCCGGAACATGCCATGCAAGGATCTGTCTTAATATTGCCGGAAGGCTCACCATTTGCGCAGCTAAGCGATGAAGAACTCGCAAAGCACCTTCCCGGTGCTATCCGCGGAGGAATAGACGGTATAACGGATTTAACGACTCTCGATTATTATAATCCTGCCCAAAGGCATCTTTTCTGCCCATTGCACACCGAAGTGTGGGCAAATGCGGAAGCGGTCAGGACCGCCTTAACCCAACAAGCTTGGGCGCTCATATATGAGGTTAATTCGAATATAAACAATGAGGTTTATGGGGTAAGATTAAGTATAGAAGATCGTAACCGCTTAAATGAACTCATAGCTGCGCTGCA
>Ga0209105_100086_pt1 | contig 32334 bp, 32 predicted proteins | sample SedPBSmetaG_FD_184158 | JGI IMG/M metagenome (GOLD analysis project Ga0209105, IMG submission 184158) | Freshwater sediment bacterial and archeal communities from Indian Creek, Illinois, USA to study Microbial Dark Matter (Phase II) -... | ecosystem: Environmental > Aquatic > Freshwater > Creek >...
CTGGTTGGTGGTCTTTTGAAAATAACGCCCTTGACCGCTCTGGCTGGGGTAATGAGGGGACTATAATGGATGGAGCTGTTGTTCACCCTGCTCCTGTTTTTGAACCAGGAGTTTTTGGCAATGCTTTGAGGTTTGATGGTAGTAATGATTTTGTGAATGTAACTAGTTCAGCGAGTTTAAAAATTATAAATGAGTTTACAATTGAGATTTGGGTTAGACCAGATGTCAGAACCTTAGATTGGCAAAGAGTTTTAGAAAAAGGCAGATGGACTGCAGATAGTTCTCGATTTTCATATAGAATTTTGGGGGGCAATGAAGCTGGATTAGGTAGAAGATTTTTTCGCTTTGATTTAGCTGGAGGAGGAGTAGCAAACAGTGTAAGTTTTTTTACCACAAGCCCAGGCGCCACCGTAGGACAATGGTATCACCTTGTTGGCATATATAGTAGAAGTGGTAATTTTATGAGAGCATATACTAATGGAGTTCGAGTTTCTTCTATAACCCCTACTGTTATATTTAATGGCACTGATACAGATCCTCTTATTATAGGAGGACCTAGCCCTGGTGGTGGTCATTTCCACGGCCTCATTGATGAAGTGCGGATTTACAGAGCGGCGATGCCAACATCATACATTCAAAAAAGATATGTTCAGGGAATAAAGGGTTTGGCAAGTAATGGGGGAATAACTCAAGAAGAAAAACAGGAAAGATTAGCTGTACTCAGAAACTCTGACCACTTAGCAATTGACCTTGATTCTGCCTTAGCTGGCAACATTGACTTTTCTCAATACACCAAATACCTTGTTTTTGAGAAATAAAAGCAAAAGGAGGGTCTAATAAATAATCACCTCCCGAGGGTGCTTATTGACCCTCGGGAGGTGATTATTCAAAAAATGGCTGAGGGTCGCCCTCCGCTTTTTTTTGACTTAAAATTAATAATTTGTTAATATATAAATTACTATGAGTACTATTGATGAAATAAGAAAAACACGACTTAAGAAACTTAAAGCGATTGAGGCGGCTGGTCTTTCAGCTTACCCTAATAAAAGCAAAAAAACTCATAGAATTGAGGACGCCTTAAGAGAATTTAAAAAACTATCTAATAGTAAAGAAAGAATAATTTTAGCAGGAAGAATAATGAGCCAAAGAGAGCATGGAAAAATGATTTTTTTAGATGTTTATGACGGAAGTGGCAAGGTTCAAGTTTTTTTGAAAGAAAATAATCTTGGTGAAAAAGGATTTAAATTTTTTGTTAATAACTTTGATATTGGTGATTTTATTGAGATTAAAGGGATTTTATTCAAAACAAAAAAAGGAGAAAAAACAATTGAAGTAGATGACTATAAAATGTTGGCAAAGTCCTTGTTGCCCTTACCTGAAAAATGGCACGGACTTCAGGATATTGAAGAGCGATTAAGAAAAAGATATTTAGACATATTATTTAATCAAGAGATAAGGGAAATGATTGAAAAAAGGGCTTTTTTTTGGAATGCAACAAGGGATTTTTTAATAAAAAAAGGATTTTTAGAAGTAGAAACCCCTGTTTTGGAAATAACTACTGGTGGAGCTGATGCCAGGCCGTTTACTACTCATCATCACGCCCTTAATATGGATGTTTATTTACGTATTTCTATGGGTGAATTGTGGCAAAAAAAACTAATGGTCGCAGGTTTTGAAAAAACATTTGAAATAGGCAGACAGTTTAGAAATGAAGGCATGGACGCAGAACATTTACAGGATTATACCCAAATGGAATTTTATTGGGCTTATGCTGATTATGAACAGGGAATGGAATTAGTTGAAGAGATGTATAAATATATTATTCAGAAAACATTTGGAAAGATGAAATTTAAAATAAATAATTTTGATATTGATTTTTCTAAAAAATGGGAAAAATATGATTATCGTTCAATAATAAATAGATATACTAAAATAGATGTTTTTGAAGATAGTTTTTTAGAAATGAAAAAAGTATTAGACAAACTTAACATTGAATATGATAAAAAAGGATTTAATAAAATAAGAGCAATGGATAATTTATGGAAATATTGTCGGAAAAAAATTGCTGGCCCAGGATTTTTGATTAATTTACCAGTTGAAATATCTCCACTAGCAAAAAGAAATGAAAAAAATCCAAAAATAGTTTTTAGATTTCAAATAATTATCGGCGGTTCTGAGGTTGGTAATGGTTATAGTGAGTTAAATAATCCAATTGACCAGACAGAAAGATTTAAAGAGCAGCAAAAATTAAGAGATGAAGGAGATGAAGAGGCGCAGATGTTTGACAATGATTTTGTTACTGCTCTGGAATATGGTATGCCTCCAACTTGCGGTTTTGGTTTTTCAGAACGACTTTTTAGTTTTTTAATGAATAAACCGGCAAGAGAGTGTCAAATATTTCCATTATTAAAACCAAAAAATTAAAATAATAATTAAAAATATGCTTGATATAAAGTTCATCCGGGAAAATCCGGAAAAAATAAAAAAAGCTATTCAAAATAAAGGGCTTAATATAGATATTGATAAATTTTTAGATTTAGATAAAAGAAAAAATCAATTACTTAAAGAAGTTGAAAGTTTAAGAGCTAAACAAAATAAGCTTGGTAAAAATGATATTGTGGAAGCGCAAAAAATTAAGTCCGAGATTAAAAAAATAGAACCAGAGTTAGAAAAAATTCAAAAAGAATTTCAAAATCTAATATTACAAATTCCTAACTTACCCCTAGAAGATGTGCCAGTGGGATTAAGTGAAGAAGAGAATAAAATAATTAAAACAGTTGGACAAAAACCAAAATTTGATTTTCAACCTAAAACACATTGGGAATTAGCAGAAAAATTAGATCTTATTGATAAAGAGCGAGCGGCTAAAGTTGCTGGCTCTAGATTTGCCTATATAAAAGGACCGCTTGTTAAACTTCAGTGGGCTTTAATGCAATTTGGAGTAGATGTTTTGACTGATAAAAAAACTTTAGCCAAAATTGCTAAAGAGGCAAAATTAAAAGTTAATTCAAAGCCCTTTGTGCCAATTTTGCCGCCATTAATGATTAAAACAGCTCCTTATAGCGCAATGGATCGCCTTGAACCAAAAGAAGAACGTTATAAAATTGAGGGAGAAGATTTATGGTTGCAGGGAAGCGCTGAGCATGTTCTTGGCAGTATGTATATAGATGAAATTTTACCAGAAGAAATGTTTCCAATTCGTTATGTTGGATATGCTACTAGCTTTAGAAAAGAGGCCGGAAGTTATGGAAAAGATATGGAGGGGATTATTAGAATGCATCAATTTGACAAATTAGAAATGGAAAGTTTCACTACAGCCGAGGAATCATTAGTTGAACATTATTTTATGATTGCGATTCAAGAATATTTAATGCAACAATTAAAATTACCATATGAAGTAATTTTAAAATGCACTTATGATATTGGTAAACCAAATGCGAGAGGAGTTGATATTAATGTTTGGTTACCAGGCCAAAATAAATACAGAGAAACTCATACTGCTGACTATATGACTGATTATCAGGCAAGAAGACTTCAAACAAAAATAAAAAGAAAATCTGGTAAAATTGAGCTAATTCACACTAACGATGCGACTGTATTTTCGCAGAGACCACTGATTGCCATCTTAGAAAATTATCAACAAAAAGATGGAACGATAAGAGTGCCAAAAGTATTGCAAAAATATACTGGCTTTTCAAAGATCAACAGAAAAAATCCATAGGTTGTACCTATGTATTTTTTGAATTAAATGAAAACTATTTTAATTCTTCACGGCTGGGGGTCGTGCGCAAAAAACTGGAATTCTGTTAAAGAACTTTTAGAGGAACAGGGATATAAAGTTTTTATTCCAGATTTGCCTGGATTTGGTGAAAATCCACCGCCGCCTCAAATATGGTCAATAGATGATTATGCTGAATGGGTAAGAAATTATTGCGAACAATATGAACTTTCGCGGTTTTTTTTATTAGGCCATTCTTTTGGAGGGAGTATTGCTGTAAAATTTAGCATAAAAGAGCCAGAAAAAATTGAAAAATTATTTTTAGTTGGTTGTGCTGGCATCAGAAAAAAAAGTCTAAAAAGAGAAATAATTAAAAAAACCGCGAATTTTTTTAAAAAATTTGACTTTTTACCCCTTTTTAATCTTTTGAGAAAAGTTTTTTATAAATTGATTAAAAGCGATTATCTCCAGACTCAGGGTGTAATGAGAGAAATTTATTTAAAGATTCTTAAACAAGATATCTCAAAAGATTTTTCTAAAATTTCTGTTCCGACAGTCCTTATTTGGGGTAAAAAAGATAATCTAACCCCCTTAAAAGATGCCCATTATATAAAGGGACAAATTTCTGGAGCAAAATTAGAAATTCTTCCTGGCATTTATCATAACCCTCATAGAGAAAATCCAAAAGCATTAATTTGTATAATTCTAAATTATCTAAAATAAATCTTATGAAGCCGATTTCAATCTCTTTATCACCTAATACAGAAAAAGATGATACTTGGCTAGCTTTTAAATTACTCCTCCAGCCCTGGAAATGGAAAAAAGCGGAGACCCGATCTCCGCTTAAATTGGAAGAAGAGTTTAAAGAATATTTAGGGGTGAAATATGTTGTTTCTTTTAATAGCGGTCGGTCAGCCCTTTTAGCGATTTTAAATGCTTTAAATTTAAATAAAGATGATGAGGTTTTACTTCAAGCATTTACCTGTAATGCTGCAGTTAATCCAATAATTTGGTCTGGACTAAGTCCGGTTTATGTTGATTGTAATGAAAAAACATTCAATATTGATATTGAAGATTTAAAAAGAAAAATCACCCCTAAAAGTCGAGTAATAATGGTTCAACATACTTTTGGTTTGCCAGCAGAAATCGATGAAGTTTTAGAAATTTGTAAAAAAAACAATTTAATTTTAATTGAAGATTGTGCTCATAGTTTAGGAGCTGAGTATAAAAGAAGAAGGGTTGGCACTTTTGGCGATGTTAGTTTTTTTAGCTTTGGCCGAGATAAAATAATTTCTTCAGTTTATGGTGGAATGGCAGTAACAAATAATGAAAAATTAGCTAAAAAAATTAAAGAGTTTCAGAAAAAAACTAGTAAACCCTCTTATTGTTGGATTTTACAACAACTTTTACATCCAATTTTAATGAATTGGTTGATTATACCCACATATCAATTTGGCGGTAAGTATTTTTTAGTTTTATTTCAATATTTGCATATTTTATCTAAAGCAGTTCATTGGAAAGAAAAAAAGGGATTAAAACCCAACTATTTTCCAAAACGATTACCAAGTGCTTTAGCCGAACTCGCCTTAAATCAATTTAAAAAACTGAATAAATTTAATAAACACCGACAAAACATTGCTGATTTTTATTTTGAAAATTTAAAAAATACAACTTTTGAACTCCCCAAAAAAGAAAATAATATTTTTTTAAGATTTTTAATAAAACATCCTAAAGCCCATCAGATTATTAAAAAGGCCTGGCAAAATAATTTATTAATAGGGGATTGGTATACAAGCCCAATTGTTCCAGATGATACAAAATTAGAAAAAATGAAATATAAAATTGGTGAATGTCCTAATGCGGAAAAATTAGCCCAACAAACTTTAAACTTACCAACTCATATAAATATCTCAAAAAAACAGGCGCAAAAAATTGTTGATTTTTTGAAAAAATATGGAAATTAAAGAAATAAATAATAAAGAAGTTTGGGAAAATTTTCTTTTAGAATGTGAGGAAAAGACTTTTTTGCAATCTTGGAATTGGGGAGAGTTTCAGGAGATGATGGGGAATAAAATCTGGCGATTTGGTATTTTTGATAATGGCGGAGATCAGGTCTCCGCTGTTTTAGTGGTTAAGGTTGTAGCAAAAAGGGGGACCTTTTTAATGGTGCAACATGGGCCAAATCAAAAATCAAAAATCAAAAATCAAAAATCAAAAATATTAAAAATTTTATTAGATGAATTTAAAAAAATTGCTAAAAAGGAAAAATGTAGCTTTATTAGAATAGTGCCCTTATGGGAAAAAAATCAAGAAAATCAAGAAATTTTCAAAGAATTAGGGTTTAGAAATTCTCCTATGCATGCTAATGCTTATGAAGCGACTGTGAAGCTTGATATAAAATTATCAGAAGATGAATTATTAAAAAATATGCGAAAAACCACTCGTTATTTAATAAAACAGGCACAAAAAAATAAAGCCATTGAAATTTTCCAAACACAAAAAATAGAAGATGTGGAAATTTTTGAAAAACTACAACAAAAGGTAGTTAAAAAACAAAATTTTATCCCTTTTTCTTTAAAGTATTTAAGAAATGAATTTAAGTCATTTGAAAAAGACAAACAGGTCTCTCTTTTTTTTGGTAAATATAATGGAGAAATTATTGCTGGTATTTTTATTATTTTTTGGTCAAAAATTGGTTTTTATCATTATGCGGCATTATTACCTCAATGTCGTAAAGTTCCAATAAATTATTTATTACAATGGGAGGCGATAAAAGAAGCAAAAAGAAGAGGATGTCTTTTATATGATTTTTGGGGATATGTTGACCCTGTTAAAGAATCAAAACATCCTTGGGCTGGTCCAACTTTATTTAAACTTGGTTTTAATGGAAAACCACATCAATATATTAAAACACAGGACTTATCTTTTTCTTGGAAATATTGGTTAACTTATATTTTTGAAAAAATAAGAAAAATTAAAAGGGGATTATGAAAAAAAGGACTTCTTTTAGAAAACCTCATAAAGTAAAAAGAAAAAAATCAATTCTAAAAAGTAGATTTTTTTGGTTAACGATTTTAGTTTTGATTGTTGTTGGCGGGTTTTTTTATTTAATTTCTTTTTCTTCATTTTTTCAAATTACTAAAATTGAAATTAGGGGGAATGAAAAAATTTCTGAACAAAAAATTAAAGAAATAATTCAGCCCCATATAGAACATCAAATCGTTTTTTGGAAAACAAGAAGTATTTTTTTAGCTAACCTAAAAGAGACAAATAATTTTCTTTCGGAAACATTTCCCAATATTGCTCAAGTGGAATTAAAAAGAAATTTTCCAGAGGCACTAATTATTTCTATTCAAGAAAGAATACCAGTGGCAATTTTTGAGCACCAGAATCGAAAATTTTTTATTGATAAAGAGGGGATAGTGTTTGAAGAGCCTGTAGAAGGGACACTCTTCAGCATTGAAAGCTTGGTTTTTAAGGGAGAGATAGGATTAGGAAAAAGAGTGCTTGAAAAAGAAATAATGACAAAAATTTTAGAAATTAAACAAGCATTAAATCAAAAAGAAATTCCAATTATTATGGCAGTAATTGCCACTGAAGATAGGTTAAATATTAGAACTCAAGAAAATTGGGAAATTTATTTTAATTTAAGAGAAGATATTTCAAGACAAATTTTTAACCTTGGAATAGTAATTCAAGAAAAAATTCCTTTAGAAAGAAGAAAAACCCTTGAACGTATTGACCTAAGATTTGATAAAATTTTCATCTATCCAGAGATTTAGCCATATAAGTGGTTTTTAATTTATATCCTAATTTGCGATAATAACCCCTGACACCAATCCCAGAGATTACAGCGATTTTATTTATACCAAACTCTTCTTTTGTTATTTTCTCCGCTTCTTGAATTAATTTTTTTCCTAAGCCCTTATGTTGCGGTGTTTCTTTTGAATTAAATACAAGATTGTTTATAGAAAGCATTTGTCCATAAGTATGAAGGTCTCGGATAAATGCTTTTTTTGAAGAAGTAATTCTTAAGCGAAGCAAGCTATAAAGCTTTTTTCTGTTTTTATTTTCAAAACTTAAAAATATTTCATTACCATTAGAAGCATTATAATTTTGTCTAAAAAGATATAATTTTTCTTTAGCATCATAATTTCCTTTTACTTCTCTACATCTAATACATTTACATTCCTTGTCAATCATTTGTCGTAGATTAGAAATTTTTGCTGGACCAACAACTATACTTTGAGAGGGAATGTCTCGGGCAATTCTTTGAACCCTTACATAATATGGAATTTCTTTTTCAATTACTTTTATTAAATTTATAAGTTGATTAAAAGTATAAGGTTTATATTTTTTAGCAAGCCACCATTTGTAAAGAGGGGCTTGCTTTAAGAGGGCGCAAGGATAAATTTTTAAATAGTCGGGCTTAAATCGATCGTTAGAAAAAAGTTGTTTAAACATTTCTTCGTCGCGTTTTACAGTAGAGCCAGGCAGATTAAGCATCATTTGATAACAAATTTTAAAACCAGCGTCTTTTAAAAGTTTTGTTGCATTAATTGTGGAATCAATATTATGACCCCGTCTATTTAATTTCAACACATCATCATAAATTGATTGAATACCAAGCTCAACCATTGTCACGCCCAATTCTCTTAACCATTTTATTTCGTTTTGATTAATAAAATCTGGTCTTGTTTCAATAGATAATCCAATAATTCTCTGCCTTGCTTTTTCGTTTATTTCTTGAGACCTCTTTAAACTTTTACTATCTCTTTCATTACAAGCTGTAAAGCATTTTTTAACAAACCATTTTTGATATTTTTTAGTGTAAAAAGACCAGGTTCCACCAATAATTCTTAATTCAATTTTATCAGTTGGATGGCCATTTTCTCTTAAAGCCTCTAGTCGCATTTTTACTTGGCGAAATGGGTCATATTTATTTAAAATTGCCCTCATTACTGCTGGCTCATTGCTTAAATAGCTTTTTGGTACTCCTTTTTGTTTTGGGCAATAAAGACACTTGCCTGGACAAGGCCAATCTTTAGTTAAAACTGATACATTAACAATTCCAGATAGAGAGCGAATTGGCCTAGTTTTGAGTAAAACTTCTAATCCCTTTGATTCTTTTAATCTTTTATTCTTAACCATTCCATGATATGCTCTAAGAAGATTAACATTAGTTGGACAAGAAATTTTATATTTTTTGGCAATTATTTTCTTAATTGCGCTTAAATCTTTAGAAGTTTTTACTTGACTGTCTATAAGCTGTTTAATTGTTAATTCTAATGCATTCATATTTGTATTGATATTTATGGATAAGGATTATGCTAAATATTTATTAAATAAAACGACTCAGGATTATAATTTGATTGCTAAGCACTTTTCAGGAGCGAGAGAAAAACCTTGGCAAGAATTTTCTTTTTTGTTTACTGATTTTTTATCTTCAGGAGAAAAGGTTTTAGATATTGGTTGTGGAAATGGGCGTTTTTTTGAACTTTGCAAAGGAAAGGCTTCTTATTTTGGGATAGATAGTTCAAAAGAGTTAATTAAAATTGCTAAGAATAGATATTCTGAAGCAAATTTTCAGGTCGCTGATGCTTTAAATCTTCCTTTTTCAGATAATTATTTTGATAAGGTTTATAGCATTGCTGTTTTACAGCATATTCCATCTCAAGAATTTAGAGAACAATTTTTAAAAGAGGCAAAAAGAGTTTTAAGACCAGATGGTCTTTTGTTTTTAACAGTCTGGAATTTATGGAAATGGAAGAATATTGAGCTTTTAATAAAGAATAACATATTAAAACTTTTTGGCAAATCTAAATTAGACTTTAAAGATTTTTTTCTTCCTGTTAAAAGACATTCTCTTTTTAAAAACTTTTATTACCACGCTTTTACAAAAAAAGAATTAGAAAAATTGGTCAAAAAAGCTGGCTTTCAAATAGAAAAATCAGGATTAATTACAATGTCATTTGGTAAAAAAACTCAGTCCAATTTCTATATTATTGCGAAAAATAAAACATAAACCTATTTACGATTGACGATTGACGATTTACTATTGATTATTTGCGAATTAATGATACAATAAATCTGAAAAAAGAATCTTGAATCTTGAATTTAAAATTTATGCTCTCAAAACTTCTAAAAATATGTTTTCTAAAAAAAGACGAGGGGGGGTTCACTTTAATTGAACTCTTAGTTGTTATTACTATCATTGGTATCTTATCAGGTATTGTTGTTGTTGCAGTAGGAGATGCTACTGAAAGGGCAAGAATAGCCGCACTCAAGACATTCAGACATTCAATTCATATGAGAATAGGAGAGAATATGGTTGGTAATTGGCCCCTTGATAGTGCTGTTGGCACACCTCCTGTCACCCATGACCGATCTGGCTGGGGTAATCAAGGAACTCTGCATAACTTTCCGACTCCTCTTCCCTTTGAACCTGGAGTAATCCGCAACGCTTTAAGATTTGATGGTGTGGATGATTTTGTAGAGGTGCCTGATAGTCCGATCTTACGTCTTACAAACAATATGACCATTGAAGCCTGGATTAATCCTAGAGATCCTCAACCTCGTGACTGGACATTAATTGTTAACAAAGGAGAGGATTATCATTTGTGGCGATATTCTCGTACTGGAGCAATTGTGTTGAAAATGGTATCTGCCGATGGCCATTGGCGTTGGGTTACTTCTTGGGGGGATCTTGCACCATCAGAGAGATGGACACATGTAGTTGCTACCTATGATGGAAGACAGGGAATAATTTATATCAATGGAGTTCCAAATACTCCCCATAGTTTTAATCTTTCTGCAAGAACCTCTGACCGTCCACTTAGAATAGGAACATAGGCTCCTGCCTACCGTCCTTACCGTGGACTCATCGACGAAGTACGGATTTACAGAGCGGCGATGCCAACATCATACATTCAAAAAAGATATGTTCAGGGTATAAAGGGTTTGGTTGCTAATGGGGGAATAACCCAAGAAGAAAAACAAGAAAGATTAGCTGCACTCAGAAACTCTGACCATTTGGCAATTGACATTGATGCTGCCCTTGTTGGCAACGTTGACTTCTCTCAATACGACAAATACATCACCCTTAAGAAATAAAAAATGGCTAAGGGTCGCCCTCTGCCAATTTTGACGGAACAAAAATAATCACCTCCCGAGGGTGATTATTAAAATTTGACAAAACATTAGAGGTGTGATATAATTATTTTTAATTAGAACATTAACAATAAAATCTAGGGAGGAGGTGAAAAGAATGATACCTATTTTCTTATTCGCGGTAGGGTGTGTGGCGCTCACCTTAACTATAGGGTGGGGGCTAAGCTGGGTATTTATCCTTCTGACAGTTTTCTCAGAAGGACGATTTGTTGGCTATCCGGGGGCCATCGTCGCGATGGGGTTCCCATGGTACATACCATTGTCTCTCTTGGTTGTTTTTAGAAAAACAAAAAAAGTAAAAAAGTTCCTCCGTTTTTTGGAGAAAAAATTACTTTCTTAAAGAGACCACAAGGTCTCTCTTTTTTTACAATATTTTAGTTGTTGTAATTATTGACTTATGTTTTTTGATTTGTTATTATATTAAATATGGAAGACACAAATAAGCTAGAGGAAAAAATAGAGGAACAAAAATCAGAAAATGAAATAGAAACAGGGCAAAATTTAACTAAGTGTCTTAAAGAAAGAGGTGAATATCTTGCTGGTTGGCAGAGGGCGCAGGCGGATTTTTTGAATTATAAAAAAGAACAAAATAAAAGAGTTGAAGAAATTCTAAAATTTGTTAATATAGATTTCATATTAAAGCTATTGCCAATTTTAGATAATTTTGATTTAATAGAAAAGAAGTTACCAGAAAGTTTAAGAGCTGATGAAAACATAAAAGGGATTTTACAAATTAAAATTCAGGTTTTAAGTTTTTTAAAAACTCAGGAAATAGAAGAAATAAAAACAATTGGAGAAAAGTTTGACCCAAATTTTCATGAAGCAATAGCAGAAGAAGAGATAAAAGATAAAGAATCTGGTATAATTATTGAAGAAATTCAAAAAGGTTATATAATGCATGGTCGGGTCATTAGACCGGCTAAAGTAAAAGTCGTTAAATAATAAATAAATTTATGGCAAAAATATTAGGCATTGATCTGGGCACCACCTTTTCAGCAATGGCTGTTATAAAAGATGGTGAACCACAAATTATTGAAAACAAAGAGGGGGCAAGAACAACTCCGTCAGTTGTTGCTTTAAATAAGACCGGAGAAAGATTAGTTGGGGTTTTGGCCAAGCGTCAGCAAATTACTAATCCTCACAATACGATTTATTCAGTTAAAAGATTAATTGGCAGACGTTTTTCTGATTCAGAAGTTCAAAAAGAAAAAAAGCTTTTACCTTATGAAATTAAAGAATCAAGCGATGGAGGAGTAGAAATTAAAATGGGGGATAAATGGTATAAACCAGCAGAGATTTCAGCAATGATTTTGCAAAAACTAAAAAGGGACGCTGAAGAAAAGTTAGGAGAAAAAATTGAAGAAGCAATTATTACTGTTCCAGCTTATTTTGATGATTCACAAAGAAAAGAGACAAAAATTGCTGGAGAAATTGCTGGTTTTAAAGTAGGGCGGGTTATTAACGAACCAACTGCCGCGGCATTAGCTTATGGTTTAAGTAAAAAGAAAGACCAGCAAATTGTGGTTTATGATTTTGGTGGTGGAACTTTTGATATTTCTATTTTAGATATTTCAGCAGATACAATTGAAGTAAAAGCAACTGGCGGAGATACTCATTTGGGTGGAGATGATTTTGATCAAAGGATTATGGGTTGGATTGTTGAAGAATTTAAAAAAGATCAAGGAATTGATTTATCTAAAGACTCTTTAGCTCTGCAAAGAATTAAAGAGGCGGCTGAAAAGGCAAAAATTGAATTATCAAGTTCTTTAGAAACAGAGATTAATCTTCCATTTATTACATCAGACGCGGCTGGACCAAAACATCTTTTATATAAGTTAACCCGAGCCAAGCTTGAAAATTTAGTTAAGGATTATATTGATAAATCAATTGATTTAGTAAAACAGACCTTGAAAGAAATAAAGCTTGCTACTTCAGATATTGAAGAAATAGTTTTAGTTGGCGGTCAAACTAGAATGCCTAAAATTAGAGAAGAGATAAAAACTCTTTTTGGTAAAGAGCCATGTAAAGAAATTAATCCAGATGAAGTAGTGGCAATTGGCGCCGCTGTTCAGGCAGGAATTTTACAGGGTGAAGTAAAAGATGTCTTACTTTTAGACGTTACTCCACTTTCTTTGGGTATTGAAACATTGGGTGGTGTTAATACTATTTTAATTTCTAAAAATACGACTGTGCCAACTTCTAAAACCCAGGTTTTTTCCACTGCGGCTGACAATCAACCATCAGTTGAAATCCATATTTTACAAGGAGAAAGACCAATGGCAAAAGATAATAAAACCCTTGGTAGATTTATTTTAGATGGCATTCCATCAGCGCCGCGCGGTATTCCTCAAGTTGAAGTTAGTTTTGATATTGACGCGAATGGTATTTTAAATGTTTCAGCTAAAGATAAAGCGACTAGCAAGGTACAATCTATAAGAATTGAAGGTTCTTGTGGCATTTCAAAAGAAGAAGTTGAAAAGATGAAAAGAGATGCTGAATTACATGCTGAAGAAGATAGGAAAAAACAGGAATTAATTGAAGCAAAAAATTTAGCTGATAATTTATTTTATACTAGTGAGAAAACCTTGAAAGATGCTGGAGATAAAATTGCTCCAGATGCTAAAAAAGAAGCTGAAGAAAAAATTGAGGCATTGAAAATGGTTAAGGATGGCGACAATATAGAAGAAATTAAAAACAAGACAGCTGAACTTTCTTCAGTTATGCAAAAAATAGGAACAGAATTATATAAAACCACAGGCGAACAAAAGCCATCAGAAAACCCAGAAAACCCAGAAAACAAAGAAGAACCGAAAACTGAAGAAGGAGAAATTAAAGAGAAATAATTATGAAGAATTACTATCAAATTTTAGGTGTTTCAAAAGAAGCCCCTAAAGATGAAATAAAAAAAGCCTACCGTAAATTGGCTCATAAATATCATCCTGATAAAGGTGGAGATGAAAAAAAATTTAAAGAAATAAACGAAGCTTATCAGATTCTTTCAGATGAGAAAAAAAGAAATCAATATGATCAATTTGGACGGGTTTTTGAAGAAGGGGCTAGTTCTGATCCGGGCGCTGGGTTTAATTGGGCTTGGGGTAGACCAGGTGGAACTGATTTTGAATTTGATATGGGTGATTTAGGAGGAATGATGGAAGAGATGTTTGGGTTTGGCACTCAGCGAAGAAGAGGAAAGGATGTTAAAAGGGGAAAAGATATTGAGGTTGATTTAGAAATTTCTTTAGAAGATGTTTTAAAAGGAAAAGAAAAAGAAATTTCTTTACATAAGCAAATTATTTGTTCTCGCTGTTTTGGGGTAGGGGCAGAACCAAATACTGTTATTAAAGAATGTTTTTCTTGTCGAGGCACAGGCCAGGTTCAACAAATTAAAAAAACTTTTTTGGGTTCATTTACTAGTCATATAATTTGTCCAGAGTGTAAAGGAGAGGGTCAACGCCCAGAAAAACCCTGTAATGTTTGTCGTGGCGAGGGAAGGGTGCTTGGCGAAGAACGAATTAAAGTTTTTATTCCAGTAGGAGTAGATACTAATCAAGTAATAATAATAGAAAAAAAGGGTGAAGCAGGAAGAAGAAATGGAAAGGCAGGAGATTTATATATTAGATTTTTTATTCAAAAACATCCTATTTTTCAAAGAAAAGGAGATGATTTATACCTCTTAAAAGAGATTTCTTTTACTCAGGCTGTTTTGGGAGATGAAGTTGAAATACCAACATTAGAAGGAAAGGGTGTTTTACTTAAAGTATCAGCTGGTACTGAATCTGGTAAGGTTTTACGAATTTCAGGAAAAGGAGTTCCGCATTTTTCTAATTTTGGTAGGGGAAATTTATATGTTGAATTGCTTGTGAAAACTCCAACAAAATTAACTAAAAAACAAACAGAGTTATTAGAAGAATTAAAGAAAGAGGGATTATAGTAAGCCCCGTTAGCTCAGCTTGGTAGAGCAACAACCTTTTTAAAAAGTAGTTTCTTAAAGATAAAAGAAATTATTGCTTTATAAGAAAAAAGCCTTATTGAGACCCATAAAAGAAGAAGAGCTTAAGGATTGTTAAAATATTGTTTAAAAAATTAAGAATAGAAAAATTGTTGCCCCGTTAGCTCAGCTTGGTAGAGCAACAACCTTTTAAGTTGATGGTCGGGGGTTCGATTCCCTCACGGGGCACTTTTATAATTTATGAAAAAAATAATATTTTTTTTAATTTTAATTACCTTTATTCCAATTATTTTTGGCTTGGGTTTTTATCTTGGCGAAGATTATGGGAAAGAACAAGTTAGGCTTTTTCAACCACCAAAAGAAGTGGATTTTTCTCTTTTTTGGCAGGCATGGAATACAATTTATCAAAGATTTCCAAATAGAGAAAAAATTGACTTTCAAAAAATGATTCAAGGGGCTATTTCAGGAATGACAGAGTCACTAGAAGATCCCAATACTAGATTTTTTACTCCAAACGAAACTAAGGAATTTATTGAAGGTATGAAAGGAGAATTTGAGGGTGTAGGAATGAAAATTGATATCAGAAATGATCAACTTCAGATAATTGCTCCAATTAAAGAGACCCCGGCTTATAAAGCTGGGTTGCGAGCTGGTGATATAATTATAAAAATAGATGGCATTTCAACTACTAATATGCCAATTATAGAAGCGGTAACCCACATTAGGGGTCCGAAGGGGACAAAGGTTGTTTTAACGATTTTTAGACAGGAGTGGAATAACAATAGGGAAATTGAAATTGAAAGAGAAACTATAAGAATACCAACTGTAAGCTGGGAGTTAAAAGAAGAAAATATTGCCCATTTAAGAATTTATCATTTTATTGAAAGAACTGAGACTGACTTTAGAGAAGTGGCAAGTGAAATTATAAGGAGTCCAGCTGAAAAAATAATTTTGGATTTAAGAAACAATCCCGGCGGTTATTTAGATGTTGCTAAAGATATTACTGGTTGGTTTTTAAAAAGAGGACAAATTGTAGTGATTAAAGATTTTGGACAGGATAGAGAACAAAAAATTTATAGATCTAAAGGTCCAAGCCGTTTATTAAAATATCCAACAGTTATTTTAATAAATAAAGGAACAGCTTCTGGTTCAGAGATTTTAGCTGGTGCTTTGCGAGATAATCGAGACATAAAAATAGTTGGAGAAAAATCTTTTGGAAAGGGCTCAGTTCAAGAATTGATTAATTTAGATGATGGTAGTGCTCTAAAAATGACAATCGCTAATTGGTTAACTCCAAAAGGTGAGCTTATTACTAATAAAGGATTAAATCCTGACATTCTCATAGAAAAAACAGAAGAAGATTTTGAGCAGGGCAAAGATTTTCAATTAAATAAAGCTATTGAGATATTAAGATAAATATAATAAAACATCTATGAAAGTTATACTCTTACAAGATATTAAAAATTTGGGGAAAAAAAATGATATTAAGGAGGTTAAAGATGGTTATGTAAGAAATTTTTTAATTCCCAAAGGGTTGGTTAAAATTGCAACCAAAGGGGCTTTAAAAATATTAGAAGTTCAAAAAGTAACTGATGATCAAAAAGCAGAACAAGAACTAAAGAAAATTCAAGAATTAATCACTAAAATTGATGGACAAGAGATTGCAATTATAGTTAAGGTTGGTGCAAAAGAACAACTTTTTGAATCAATTACTGTTCAAAAAATTTTAGATAAATTAAAAGACAATGGTTTTGAAATTAAAAAAACTCAGATTGAATTATTAGAACCAATTAAAGAGCTTGGTGAGTTTCCAATAAAAATTAAGTTTGAGCATAATTTAGAGGCAGAAATAAAAGTTATAGTCACCGGAGAAAAAGAGTATGAGTAAATATATTTTTATTGCTGGTGGTGTAATATCTGGAATTGGTAAAGGAGTCTCAAAAGATTTTATTAGAAGAAAAAGAATTAAAGAAAAAGAGTATGAGTAAATATATTTTTATTGCTGGTGGTGTAATGTCTGGAATTGGTAAAGGAGTCTCAACTGCCTCTATTGGTAGAATCTTAAAAAGTAAGGGTTTTAAAGTTACTGCGGTAAAAATAGATCCTTATATTAATATTGATGCTGGAACAATGAATCCAGTTGAGCATGGAGAGGTCTTTGTGACTGATGATGGAACAGAGTGTGATCAAGACATAGGAAATTATGAAAGATTTTTGGATATAAATCTGGCTACTGATAATTATATTACAACTGGCCGAGTTTATCAGGCAGTGATTAATCGGGAGAGAAATTTAGGGTATCAAGGAAAATGTGTTGAAGTTGTGCCCCATATTACAGAAGAAGTGATTCTTAGAATTAAAAAATCAGCCCATTATGCAAAGGCTGATTTTGTTTTAGTAGAAATTGGCGGAACAGTAGGCGAGTATCAAAATATGCTTTTTTTAGAAGCAGCTCGAATGATGAAATTAAAAGAACCTAAAAATGTTATTTTTATTTTAGTTAGTTATTTGCCAATTATTGGTAATGATAAGGGCGAAATGAAAACTAAACCAACTCAAAATGCTGTTAGGACATTAAATTCAGCAGGAATTCAACCAGATATTATTTTGTCTCGATCTAAGTTTTTATTGGATGAGCCAAGAAAAAATAAAATATCAATTTTTTGTAATATTGCGAAAGAAGATGTTATTTCTAACCCTGATGTTGACACTATATATGAAGTACCAATTAATTTTGAAAAAGAAAATATTAGTAAACGTATTTTAAAAAAATTTAACTTAAAAGTTAAAAAACAAGACCTAAATGAATGGAAAAATTTATTACAAATAATTAAATATTCTAAAAGAACAGTAAAAATTGCTATAGTTGGAAAATATTTTGAAACAGGTAATTTTATTTTAACAGATTCGTATATTTCAGTAATTGAAGCTATAAAACATGCTACTTGGTTTTATAAAAGCAAGCCAGAGATTTCTTGGCTATCTTCCGAAGATTATGAAAAATCTTCTAAAAACTTAAAAGAATTAAAAAAATATGATGGAATAATTGTTCCAGGTGGATTTGGAAATAGGGGAGTGGAGGGAAAAATTAAAGTAATTGAATTTTGTCGTAAAAATAAAATTCCATTTTTAGGGCTTTGTCTGGGAATGCAACTAGCTGTAGTTGAATTTAGTAGAAATGTTTGTGGTTTTAAAAAAGCTAATTCAACTGAATTTTTATTAAACTCTCCTTATCCTGTTATTAATATAATGAAAAAACAAGAGAGCTTACTAAAAGATAAAAAATATGGCGGAACAATGAGGCTAGGAGCTTATGAATGTAAGCTAAAAAAAGAAAGCAAAAGCTTTCAGATTTATAAAAAAGAAATTATTTCAGAGCGTCATCGTCACAGATATGAATTTAATAATCAATTTAGAGAAATATTAGAATCTCATGGAATGATGATAGCTGGAACTAATCCTCAGCAAAACTTAGTAGAAATTATAGAATTAAAAAATCATCCATTTTTTATTGGAACTCAATTTCATCCAGAATACAAGTCTAAACCATTAAATCCTCATCCCTTATTTAGAGAATTTATTAGAGTTGCTCTTTCATTTAGAGTTGCTCTTTCACGTTAACAACTTTAATAATTCTTTGAGAGTTATTAAAATTTCTTTTTCTTTTAGTGCTGAAATAAACTAAACCATTTTTTAAAGCATAAAGAGTATCATCTTTTCCTTGTTTAACATTTTTCCCTGCTATAAATTTAGTTCCTCTTTGACGAACAATAATACTACCTGGCTTTGTAGTTTGTCCTTCAAAAAGTTTTATTCCTAAATATTTTGGACGAGAATCTCTTCCTAGTTTTGTAGAGCCAGCTGCTTTAGTTTTTGCCATATAAATATATATTATCAAAATTTATATAATTAGTCAATCTTGAAAATAAATAAATTATTCTTTTAAGCTGTGGAATTTTCGATGAGTTTCTCTGAGTTTTTTAGAGGTAACATGAGCATAAATTTGGGTAGTGCTTATATTTTTATGTCCTAAAAATTCTTGAATAGTTCTTAAATCAACCCCCTGACTTAAGAGATCAGTAGCAAATGAGTGTCTTAGTGTGTGCGGGGTAGTAAATGCTGGAACACCAGCTAGTATTGCATATTTTTTAACAATATTTTCTACTGCTCTACAAGAAAGACGTTTATCAGTGTTTTTAGGGCCCTTATAGTTAATAAAAAGAGCCTTTTCTTTATCTTTTCTTGTTTCTAAATATTTTTTTAGCCATTTTATTGCTCTTTCAGAAAAATAAACTGGACGAGGGCGATTACCTTTGCCAATAATAACTATTTCCAAATCTTTTGTTTCAGAATTAGTTTTAATCTGTTCTTTGTTTAAACTTACTAACTCAGCTACTCTTAATCCAGAAGAAAAAAATGTTTCTAAAATAGCCTTATCTCTTAATCCAATCATATTTGAAATTTTAGGTACCTCTAATAATTTTCTTATTTGATCAATGCCAAGAAATTTTATTGTTCTTTCTTCTTTTGACTTAGCTAATTTAATTTTTTCTGAAGGTAAGGAAAAGATGTCTCGATCAGCAAAATATTTTAATAAATTCCTTAAAACAATAAGATAGTATTTTTGACTAGATTTTTTTAAAGGTTTATTTTGTTTGTTAACACATTGGGACAAGAAAATACGATATTTCCATATTTGTTCTTTTGATAGTTCATGAGGCTTTAAATTCTTTAGATTATTTGTTTTAAGCCAATTTGAGAATTTATTTAAAAGACGACTATAACTCACTTGAGTAGTATTATCTAAGTTTTTTTCGATATCTAAATACTCTAAAAAATCATTTATATGATCTAATATGGGTTTTTGACTTCTTTCCATAGAAATGCCTAAGATTATACCCCTTACATCGCTTAACATACATTATGCGAAGTATCTTAATATAGCCCCTTCTCTGGCAAGGTGGTCTATATTATCTAATTAATTCTTTGAATCTCTCCCAAAGAGATTGACCAATTAATGGTAATTCTTGTTTAATTTCTTGTTTTTCTTTTTGAAGCTCTTCTTCAATAATTGGCCTCCTTTTTTCAACTTCTACTCCTAATAATCCTTTAATCCACTGCCAAGTTTCTTTAATTTTGAGTTCAATGTGTCTATTCCAGACACTATAAAACCATTCCCACATTGCTTTCCAAGTAGGAATTACTTCTTTTTCCCATATTTGTTCTAAAATATTAGGGAGTTGTTTTTCCGCAACTCCAATTGCCCCCTCAGTCATTCTTTTAGCCTCATCTATCGTTTTGGGTAATTCTATTATGTTTGGCAATGGTGTTTGTCCAAATCCAAAATTTGGCAATAAAAATCCCAATATTATTGTAAAAATAATTATTTTTTTAAACATATCATTTGAAGAAGAGATTTTTGAAAAATCATTTTTGCTTCTTTAATTCTTTTTATTGTTTTATTTTTTTCTAAAATCTCAGCAATTTCAAAAGGGGTCGCTGATGCCTGTTTATTGGTTAAAGCAATTCTTAGTGGCCATAAAAACTCTCCCCTATCCCCCATTCTTTCAGCTTCTAAAATAAGAACCTTTTCTAAGTTTTCTTTATTAAAGTCTTCTTCTTTTATTTTAGATAATATTTTTTCTGACCTATCAAGAGAATTTTTAATTTCCCTGTCACTCATTTCTTTCCATCTTAGTAAGTCTTTACTATAATTTAGTTTATTTTTAAAGAAGAAATCAGTTAAATCAGGAATTTCTGATAATTTTTTTAGTCTTTCTTGGTAAATTAAAACAATTTTTTTTAATGTCTCTAAGGAAATTTTTTCTTTTGTCTCTTTAATTTCAAAACTATTTTCTGTTTTAGTTATTAATTCTTTATCAATCAAATAAGGAATGCACATTTCAGTTAATTCTTCAATTGATTTTTGGCGAATATAAAGTCCATTTAAATAGTCCAGTCTTTTTAAAGTAAAAACTGCACCTCCTTTTTGAATTCTTTCTAATGAAAAATCTTTAATTAAAAAATCCATTGAATAGATTTCTTTTTCAGTTCCAGGGTTCCATCCTAATAAGGCAATAAAATTAATTAATGCTTCTGGTAAGTACCCTTGTTGACGATATTCAAAAACTGAAACTGCTCCATGCCTTTTGCTTAATTTACTTCTGTCTGGTGCCAATACTAATGGTAGGTGGGCGTATTGAGGCATTGGAAATTCTAATGCTTGCTGAATAAGAATTTGCTTTGGAGTATTGGAAATATGCTCCTCTGCCCTAATAATATGAGAAATTTTCATTTCAAAATCATCAATAACTACGACAAAATTATATAGAGGTTCATAGATATTTTTAGCAATCACCATGTCTCCCATTAGGGTTGTATCAAATTCTATTTTTCCTCTAACTAAATCATTAAAGTTTATTTTTTTTGAATGAATTCTAAATCTAATTACAGATGCTTTTTTTTGAATAAGATATTCATTAATTATTTCTTTTGTTAAATTAGCGCATTTGCCAAGATAGCGAGGAGTTTCTCCTATTGACATTTGATATTGTCTTTGAGTATCTAATTCTTCTTGTGAACAAAAACAATAATAGGCCTTATTTTCATTTAAAAGTTTTTCAATATATTTAGTATAAATAGATGTTCGTTCGCTTTGTCTGTAAGGACCAATGCCATTTTGTAAAGAAAGGCAGTGTTGAGGGCCTTCGTCCCATTCTATTTTTAACCACCTTAAATCTTCATAAATTTGTTTTTCAAATTCTAAAGTAGATCTTTTTGTATCAGTATCTTCAATTCTTAAAATAAAAGTTCCTTGATGTTTTTTAGCAAAAAGATAATTAAAAAGAGCAGTTCTTAATGATCCAATGTGTAAAAATCCAGTAGGCGCTGGCGCAAATCTAACTCTAATTTTATCTATTTGATTTTCCATATTTATTTTTATCTAATTTATAGTATTATATCATAAATTAGCAAGTTTTTATTTGCTTAAGTATTCTATAATATATTCAGCAATTACTATTAAATCGTACATTACATAAACAAAATTAGACTTTTTTTCTTTTTAAAATAATATATTTTCTTTAAAAGAAATATATAAGAACCCAGTTGGAGATGGTGCAAATCTAACTCTAATTTTATCTGTTTTATTATCCATATGTCTAATAATATTATATCATATTATTTGCTTAAGTATTCTATAATATATTCAGCAATTACTTTGCCGGCTTGTGGCTTAGAAAACTCTTTTGCTCCTTGACTCATTTTTTCTAATATTTCAGGATAAGCAAAAAGTTGCTTTATTCTTTCTAAAAAAAAGTGCGATGTAAGATTTGCTTCTTCTATAACAATACAAGCTCCATTGGAACCATAATAATAAGCATTTCTGATTTGGTGATTTTGAGCTGATTCAGGTAGAGGAATTAAAATTGATGGTTTGTTTGCTGCGGCAATTTCAAAAATAGTTCCAGATCCGGCACGACTAATAACTAAATCACAAACGCTATAGGCAAAACTAAGCTCTTGTTCATTTAGAAAAGTAAAAAGATGATAAGAATTTTTTAGTTCTTTATTTTCTCTCAAAATTATTTTTATATCAGATTCCACTTCTTTTAAATTTTTTTCACCACATTGATGAATTATTTCAAAATTTTCTAATAAATTAGGCAATATTTCTAGTATTTTATCATTTATTCTTTTAGCTCCCTGAGAACCGCCTAAAATTAAAATTACTGGCTTTATTGAATTTAGTTTAAAAAATTCTTTTGCCTCTTTTTTTAAATTTTGTATAATTTCTCTTCTAATTGGATTGCCAACTAAAATTGTTTTTTCTATAGGGAAATACTTTGTTTTAGGAAAAGAGATAAAAATTTCTAAAGCAAATTTACTTAAAAATTGATTAGCTTTTCCTGGAACAATATCTGATTCATGCAAGAAGGTTGGTGTCAAGAGAAGTTTTCCTGCTAAAATAGATGGAAATGAACCAAAACCTCCTTTACTAAAAATCAAATCGGGGCTTAAAAAAAAGATATATAGAAAAGACTGAAGAATGCCAATTGGAATTTTGATTAAAATATCAATTATATTATATATAATATTTCTTATAGATAACCCTCTTCTAATTTTTCCAGCAAAAATATGTTTAATTTTTATTTTTTCTTGCATTAAAAGCATTGAGCTAAACTTATCCCTAGGTCCAATATAGAAAAAAACAAAATTATTTTTTGGATAAATTTTTCTCATTTCTCTAATAATAGCAATTATAGGAATAATGTGGCCAGCAGTGCCACCGCCAGCAAAAAGTATTTTCATGTTTATATGCTTATATGCTTATATGTTTAGATGATTTGGATATATTAAGCAGTATTCCCACCCCAACTAAAGCAGTTATCAGAGCTGAACCACCATGACTAATAAATGGTAAAGGAATGCCAGTTAAAGGTAAAAGACCAATCATTGAACCAATATTAACAAAAGCTTGAATAATAATCCAGAGAGTAATTCCATATGCAGTGAGCTGAGAAAATTTATCTTGATTTGATTGGGCAATCTTAAATCCTCGTAATGTAAAAAAGACAAAAAGAAAAATTAAAACTATACTACCAATAAAGCCAGTTTCTTCTGCAAAAACTGCAAAAATAGAATCTGAAATTGATGCAGGTAAAAAACCAAATTTTTGAATTCCCATTCCTATTCCCCTACCAAAAATTCCTCCTGACCCAATAGCAATCAATGCTTGCCTTATTTGAAAACCCATTCCCATTGGATCTATTCCTGGATCTAAAAATACCAATAATCGTTCTAATCGATAAGGAGTAAATTTAATTAAAAAAATAAGACCACTTAATCCAATCAAAAATATTAAAATGGTATGCCATAAAGGAGTATTGGCTAAAAAATACATTAAAACAACCGTTAAGATAATTATTGCTAAAGTGCTAAAAGCGGGTTGAAAAATTAAAAAAAAGCTAATTATACTAATAATAACTAAAAAAGCGATCAAAGTTTGGCTAAGCCCTTTTTCTGTTTTATTTATATTTTTATATAGTTTATTTTTTATCTTAATTTCTGGAGTTCGAACGCTTAACCAACTCGCTACATAAAGAACAAAAGTAATTTTTAAAAATTCAGCTGGTTGAAGAGATATTGGGCCAATTCTTATCCATCTAGTTGCCCCCCACAACTCAACACCAATTCCAGGAACAAAAACTAGCGCTAATAAGATTAAGTTTATTAAAAGTAAAATTGGCGTTATTTTTTTTAAAAAATTTAAATTAATTTTAAATATCAAGAAAGCTAAAATTAATCCGGGGAAAAATCCAAAAAAGATTTGACGATTTAAAAAATGATAAGGATTATTAAATATTTCTTGTGAAAGAGGAGCTGAGGCGCTTGTTAATGCTAAAGTTCCTAAAATAATTAAAGAAGCTGTAATTGTAACTAAAACATAATCAGGAGAACCTTCTTTTTGATTTTTTTCAAAAATTTTAAGCTTTTTAATTTTATTAATTATATTTTTTAACATTTTTATCCTAATAATCTTATTGCAGTTCCAATTATTGCCATTACTGTGCCAATCAACCAAAATCTCATTGTGATTTTATAATGAGGCCAACTCTTAATTATTTTCTTTATAAGAAATAGTTTTATGGGTCATAAATTATCTTACCTTAATTGAAGTTTTTCTTTTATTGTTTTCTTTATAAGAAATAGTTTTATGGGCCCTACTTTTTTATCCTAATAATCTTATTGCAGTTCCAATTATTGCCATTACTGTGCCAATTAACCAAAATCTCATTGTGATTTTATAATGAGGCCAACCAATAGCTTGAAAATGGTGATGAATTGGAGCAGCTAAAAAAAGTTTTTTCTTTCGAAATTTTTTTGAAAAAAGCTGTAAAATTACTGATCCAGATGTAATCACTAATAAGAACCCAATAATTGGCAAGACTAATACTGAGTCAGTTAAAAAGGTAATTACAGTTAAGGTAGCTGTTAATCCCATACTACCTGTTTCTCCCATATAAAATCTAGCTGGTGGAATATTAAACCATAAAAAAGCCAACAGTGTACCAACAATGACCATACAAAAAGCAGCTAAATCAATTTGGCCTCGCCAAAGAGCAATTATAGCAAAGGCAGTAAAAATTGAAGCAAAAGTACCCCCAGCTAAACCATCTAAACCATCAATTACCCCACCAGAATAGACTGCTAACATTACTAAAACAAAAAGAGGAATATATAAAATACCAATTTCAATTGGTCCCACGCCAGGGATGTGAAGAGTAGTCCAGTCTAATCTAAAATGAAACCAATATCCACCAATTAATCCAATTAGGGTTATTAATAAAAGCCGTGTTTTTAGATTAAGTCCTCCGCTAATATATTTTCCTTTCCCCTTCACTGTTAAAATATCGTCAAATAAACCAATTAAAGAAGCAGTTACCAAAGCAAAAAGGGGCAACCAGGTTTGCCCTCGACTTAAAAAATTTAATTTATCCAACCACCAAATATCAATAAATTCTGAAATAATAAAAAATAAAATAATTAATATTAAAGTAGTTAGCCAAAATAAAACTCCACCACCCCTGGGAGTTTTTGTTTCGTTTTCTGAGTGAAATTTCTGAAAAATAGGCAATGCTCCCCCATCAATTGCCTTTGTTTTAACTTCTTTTTTCCAAAATTTATATTTATATAAAAAATTAGTTAAAACTGGCGTTAAAAAAAATGCTAAGAAAAAAGCCAACGTGCCAAGAACAAAAACTTTAATAACATCAACAGTTAAGTTGTCCATGATTTTATTTTTTTAATTAAAATAAAAAATTAGAATGCCAAATATCATTTTTCCACATTAAATTACTATCCATTCCTCCTATGATCCAGATTTTATCTTGAAAAACGATCGAAGTATGATCTTCTCTTCCTGTCCATTCAGATTTAGTTAATGTTGGCTGCCAAATAAGGCCATCTTTAGAAAACCAAACATCATTTAAGCCCCCTCTAAAACCCCACCCGCCAATAATCCAAATTTTATCTTGAAAAACTAAAGAAGTATGCCCATGTCTTTTTGGCCAAGGAGCGTTATTTGTTGCTAAAAGCCAATCCTTTCCGTTTTCAGAAACCCAAATATCATTTTTTATCTGTTTTTCTAAATTTAATCCTCCTTTTAGCCACATTTTATCATTAAACACAACTATTGTATGATCATATCTATTCGACCAAGGAATATCAAGGACAATTTTATTCCAATTAATACCATCACTCGAATGCCAAATATCATTCATTGTTTTTCTTTGAGTAAAATCTACTCCCCCTGTTATCCAAAGCTTATCTTGAAAAACTGTAACTGCATGCCCTTCTCTGGACGCCCAAGGGGCTGCATTAACTACTTTAGTCCAATTTATACCATCTTCAGAAGACCAAATATCGTTTTTTGTCCTACCACTTTGATTTTCCCAACCACCTATTAACCAAAGCTTGCCCTGAAATTCAACCACTGGAGATGATCTTCTTTTTCCCCAAGGAGCATTATCAAGAACTAATTGCCAATTTTTACCATCAGGAGAGTTCCAAATATCATTTTTATGGGGAAGATTAGCATAAATACCATCAAAATTTTTACTACCATCTACGCCGCCAAAAAGCCAAATTTTATCTTGAAAAATAATATTAGAATGAGCGTCTCTTGTTCCCCAATCAGCATCGGGATTTATTTTTTCCCAACTTAATAATATTGAATTGAAAAATGAAGTTAGTTCCTTTATTTCCCCTATCCCCCATTCATGCTCTACTTTTACCCATCTAATTAATTTTGTCATTTCTTCAAATCGATTTTCGCTTCCTAATATTATATTTATTATATATCCCCTATTGTTAGGAGCTTTTATAATTAAAATTAGACATTCTTTGGCGCGAGGAGTTTCGCCGGTTCTGCCGCCAATTATTTTTAATTGGTTATTTGAAAAATATCTTAATAAGTCGTTAGTGTTGGTTAATTGACCAAAAGGTTGAAGATTGTATTCATTCAAAGAGCTAATTTCCCAAATAAGCGGTTTTTCTTTTAATAATTTTTTACTTAACTTTACTAAATCATTAACTGTAGAATAATTATTTGCTCCAATTTCATCTAATCCAGTTGAATTTATAAAATAAGTATTTTTTAAACCCCATTTTTGAGCTTTTTGATTCATTGCCAAGATAAATTTTTCTTTTCCAAATTTTTCAGCTAAAGCATAGGCGGCAATATTATTAGATTCTATCAATGTGGAATAAATTAAATCTTTTACTTTGAATTGTTGCCCTGCTGTCATTCTTCCTCTTCTGCCTCTGTTGGGTTGTTGAGCTGCATTTTTACTTATTGTTATTTTTTGATTAAGGTCATAATTTTCTAAAACAACATAAGTAGTCATTAATTTAGTTAAGCTGGCAATTGCTAGTTCTTTATCAGGGTTTTTTTGAAATAAAATTTGGGGTTTTTGCTCAGGGGTTATTAAAACCGAAATAGCGGCCTTAGTTTCAAGCTCAAGAATTGGTGCTTCTGGCCTTAATGTTGGAATTTTTATTAAAGGCAACCCTTTAATTAATTTATTGCTTTGATCTTCGAGATAAATATTTATTCCCCACCAAAATAAGAAGAATAAACTTACACTAGCCAAGATAATGAAATAAAATTTTAAAAACTTCATGAAAATTTCATTATTTTAATATGTAACTCTTCAAGTTGTTCTTTAGATATTTCAGTTGGTGTGCCCATCATTAAATCCTTAGCATCGCCACTCATTGGAAAAGCAACCACTTCTCTAATATTGTCTTCTTCTAATAAAATTCTAACTAATCTATCTATTCCTGGCGCAATTCCACCATGAGGCGGCACCCCATATTCAAAAGCAGTTAATAAATGAGAAAATTGTTTTTTTTGTTTTTTAGTAAAGCCAATTAAATCAAATATTTTTTCTTGAATTTTAGAGTCAGAAATTCTCATGCTTCCACCACCAATCTCTACACCGTTCAAAGCCAAATCATGTTGATAGGATTTCACTTTTAATGGCTCTTTATCAAGTAAATGAATATCTTCTTCTTTTGGAGCAGTAAACATATGATGTGAAGGGCCTAATTTTTTACCCGCTCCGTGAAAAAAATCTTCTTTTGTTTGTTTTGCAAATAAAGGAAAATCAAGCACCCAACAAAAAGCTAATTCTTTTTTATCATTTTTATCTTTTCTTAAGTCTGGTTTATCGTTTCCATACTTTTCCATTGATTCATCATAAGTTATTCGCGGCCATGGAGTTTTTGTTATTTTTTTGTCTGGAAATAATTTTTGAACTAAAGTAGTAAACAATTCTTCAATTAAGTTTAAAATATCTTCCTGAGTAATAAATGACATTTCTAAGTCTAGTTGATAAAACTCTCCAGGCGAGCGGTCAGCACGAGCCGCTTCATCTCGAAAACAGGGCGCTATTTGAAAATATTTTTCAAAACCAGCAACCATTAATAGTTGTTTATATTGTTGCGGGCTTTGTGGTAGAGCATAAAATTTGCCTGGATGTGAGCGAGAAGGTACAACAAAATCGCGCGCACCTTCAGGAGTAGACTTTGTTAAAAGCGGGGTATTTATTTCTACAAAATCTTTTTTTTCTAAAAAATCCCTGATATATTTTATTATTTTATACCGATAAATAAGATTTTTTTTCATTCTTTCTGTTCGTAAGTCCAAATAACGGTATTTTAATCGCATTTCATCATTTATGTTTTTGGTATCAACACCAACTTCAAATGGTAGGGTTTTAGATTGATTCAAAATTTTTAAATTTTTTACCTCTAATTCAATTTCACCTGTCTCTATTTTGGGATTTTGCATTCCTTTTGGCCTTTCTTTAATTATACCTTCAATTTCAAGTACCCATTCTGGTCTAATTTCTTCTGCCAATTGATAAAGAGATTTATTGTTAGGAATAAAAACTAATTGTAAAGCTCCGCTTATGTCTCTTAAATCAGCAAAAATAATCTTTCCATGAGACCTAATAACATTTACCCATCCACAAACTTTGACCAACTTGCCAAGATGCTTGATTGTTTCATTGTTTAAAATTCTTTTCATATTTTTATTATATCATAATGTTTTATGAAAATAAAGAAAAAAATCTGTCTTTATAGCAGAGTTTTTTCAATTCAGTTTCTTAAATATTAGAAAATATACTGAGAAGGTGTTGGCTTTTCAGGCTCTTTTATTAAGGGGTTATTTATTGTTTCTCCGGTAATCTTATATAAAATGTTGACCCCTTGCCTTTGCCTAGGCTTTCAGCCCAGATTTTGCCCTGGTGCATTGCAACAAATTTTTTACCTATATAAAGGCCAATTCCCGCTCCCTCAGTATTAAGTTGGTTTCCCGCAGTTGTCCGAGAAAATGTTTGAAAAATACTTTTAATTTCATCTTCAGTCATTCCCGCTCCTGTATCAGAAATCTTAATTTGTTGTTCATTGTCTATCTTTTCTAATTCAATTGTAATTTCACCTTTTTGAGTATATTTTATTGCATTATCAAAAATATTTAAAAGTACTTGACTTAATTTGTTTTCATCAACCATAATTTGAGGAATATTTTTTGAAAGCTTTAGATTTAAGCTCAAGCCTTTTTTTTGAGCATTAATTTTTAATTCATCTATTATGGTTTGAATTATTTTTTCTAAAAAATGAAGCTCTGGTTTAAATTCAATTTTTCCGGCTTCTAATCGTGATAAATTTAATAAATCATTAACTAACCTGATTAATCTCTCGTTGGACTGATAAATATTTTCTATTGGCCTTTGACTTTTTTCTGATAACTCACCATAAGTACCATCAATAATCATTGAAATATATCCCTTGATTGCGGTTAATGGTGTTCTTAGCTGATGAGAGGCAATGGAAATAAACTCTGACTTAGCTTTATCTAAAACCCTTAATTCTTCGTAAGCCTTTCTAATTTCTTTAGTTTGAGCATCAACCCTAATTTTAAGAGTTTTATTCATCTCGTCTAATGTCTGATTGGCTTTTCTTTCAGCAAAATTAGCTTTAATTATTTCATCTGTGCTTTTATTGAAAAAATAACCATAAATAATAATCAGTGTAAAGACAGAAATAATTAGTAATTCTGAAATTCTTCTTTCAATCAAATAAGAAAGAGTAAGAATAAAAATTATTAAAAATAAGCTGATTATTTGATAACGCAAAAACATGCATTGCGGAAATTTTAATTCACAATATTGACAGCGCTTATATGGGTCGTAATTAAGATTTCTTACTAACCAGCAGTTTTTATTAAAACACTTAAGCTCCTCTAATTTTTCTTCTTGAAATTGCCCTTTTTCCATTATTTACTTTTAAAAATTTTTTTAAAAAAGACATACATTAAAGTGGCGACACAAAAACCAACAAAACAAGCTAAAAATATTAACAAAGCTATTGTCAGAATAAAAATCCAGGCAAAATCAACAAATTTTTCAAAGTGAAGAAGTAAAAAACCAATCAAAAGAAGTCCGCTCATCATAGCAGAAACAAAATTTATTTCTCCTAAATCTCTTTTAGCTGGCTCTAATTTATTTTTAAGTATTTTTACTAAGGCAAAAGTATAAAGCTGATAAAGAATATCGATTTTTACAGAAAAAACTCTTAAACCAACAAGAATAGCTGCTATTAAAACCAACCAATGATTATGAACGAAAAAAGCAATTAAAGTTAAAATTCCAGCAATCGCTCTAGAAAATTTTAAAGAATTATCATAAATTAAACATTGTTTCATAGAATTATTAAGTTAAATTTTTATCCTCGACCTTTTTCATTTTATTTATTAATTTCCAAAGACTGTTTGCTCTAATAGGAGAGAAACTTTCCTCCAATCCTGTTTTTTCAATAAAATAAAGATTGGCATTTTTAATATCTTCTAATGTTTGGCCAGACAGAATTCTTATCATCAAAGAAATAATCCCTCTTATTATAACAGAACTACTATCAATATTATAAAATACTTTTCCATTTTGAAATGTAAAATGAAACCAAGTTTTTACTTGACAGCCATTGATAAGATTTTCTTCTATCTTGTATTTTGAATCAATTGGCGGAAAATTTCTTCCTAATTGAATAAGATAATTATCTCTATCCTCCCAATTATGTAAATTTTCAAATTCCTTAATAATTTTTTCTTGCGTTTCTTGGATGGTCATATTTCTAACTAAACATCTTTTGAATTTTTTTTAAGGCCTCACAGAAAGAATCTATTTCTTCAAAAGTGTTATAAAAAGTCAAAGACGCTCTAATTGAACCCTCAACCTTAAAATGATCCCAAATAGGATGGGTGCAATGATGGCCAGAGCGGATGGCAATACTCATTTTATCTAAAATTATTCCAACGTCATAAGGAGGGATATTTTTTAGTAAAAAAGAGAAAATGCAAATTTTATTTTCTGCTGTGCCGTATATTTTCAAATCATTTATTTCTATAAGCTTATTTGTTCCATAATCCAATAATTCTTTTTCATAATTATAGATATTTTCTAATCCGATGCTATTTAAATAATCGAGAGCAACACCTAGCCCAACAGCGCCAATATAATTAGGAGTGCCAGCTTCAAATTTGGCTGGCAAATTAGCATAGGTGGTTTTTTCAAATGTCACTCGGTCAATCATATCTCCTCCGCCTTGATAGGGAGGAATTTCTTTTAGCCAACGCTCTTTTCCATATAAAACACCTATTCCGGTTGGTCCATATATTTTATGCCCAGAAAAACAATAAAAATCACAATCTATGTCTTGAACATCAATTTTTTCGTGTTGAATTGCCTGGGCTCCATCAACTAAAACAGGAATATTGTTGTTATGAGCAATAGCAACAATTTCCTTAATAGGATTGATGGTGCCAAGAGAATTTGAAATATGGACAACAGCAACTAATTTTGTTTTGGGATTAATTAGTTTTTTATACTCATCTAACAATAATTCACCCTTTTCATTAATAGGAATAATTCTTAAGTGGGCGCCCTTTTTCTCACATACCATTTGCCAAGGAACAATATTGCTATGATGTTCCATTTCAGAAACAATAATCTCATCACCTTCTTGTATATATGCTTCCCCAAAAGAAAAAGCCACTGTATTGATAGAATCAGTGACTCCTTTAGTAAAAATTATTTCATGATTATGCTGGGCATTTAAATATTTTTTTACTTTTTCTCTTGCCATTTCATATTGTTCTGTCATTTTATCACTTAAATAATGAACCCCTCGATGAACGTTGCTATTATGTTTGGAAAATAATTCATTTATAGTATCTATAACAATTTTAGGTTTTTGGGTAGTTGCTCCATTGTCAAAATAAATAAGTGGTTTGTCATAAACTTTTTGACTAAGTATTGGAAAGTCATTTCTTATTTTTGCTATATCAAAAGTGGATATTTTATAATGATTTTTCATAAAATAAATTAAGAATTAAAAAAATTAAAATTTGTCGACCTTAAATGTTATATAT
>Ga0209105_100087_pt1 | contig 32029 bp, 30 predicted proteins | sample SedPBSmetaG_FD_184158 | JGI IMG/M metagenome (GOLD analysis project Ga0209105, IMG submission 184158) | Freshwater sediment bacterial and archeal communities from Indian Creek, Illinois, USA to study Microbial Dark Matter (Phase II) -... | ecosystem: Environmental > Aquatic > Freshwater > Creek >...
AAAGATTTGAAGATAATCGCTGTTGAGCCTGCAGCCTCGCCTGTACTTTCAGGAGGGATGCCGGGGCCGCACAAAATACAGGGAATCGGCGCAGGATTTGTCCCTGAAATTCTTGATGTAGACGTAATCGATCAGATTATAAAAGTAAGTGAACAGGATGCGGTAAATACAGCAAAAAGGCTTATGAAAGAAGAAGGAATATCCGTAGGCATTTCTTCCGGAGCCGCAGCATACGCAGCCATTTCACTCTCGCGCCTTGAAGAGAATAGGGGAAAAACGATTGTAGTTGTGTTGCCTGATACCGGCGAGCGTTATCTTTCAACAATTCTTTTTCAGGAATAAGACCAACCACAGGGACGGATCAACCACGGGGACGTTTTGTTTGGCAGGTTGATGATTCTGCCAGCGGTCTGCCAACGGTCTGCCAACGAGATATTCTGCTTGGCACATAACGGAAGTCAGATTTCGGAAGTCAGATGCCTGATACCACAGATATCGACTTCCGACTTCTTGATCTTTTGTGTTAACCAGAGACGTACGGATTTAACTACTGTTTATCGATTTTAGAGGTGAAAAAGTATGAAGTATAAGTATAACGCACCATTATTGAATGCCGAGATGCCGGGAAAAGAAGATGTAAAGAAACTTACGCCCAATCCGGCTACGCGTCAATTGATTGAGAAAATGGCTTTGGACGGCTGTGAAACCTGCTTTGACCGCTTTGAGCGCCAGCAACCGCAATGCGGGTTCGGGACGAGAGGGCTTTGCTGTCGAATGTGTCAATGGGGTCCGTGCCGCATATCCGATAAAAATCCGGTCGGTATTTGCGGTAAAAGCCAAAGTGCCGTTATAATGGGAAATCACATAAGAGCGCTTGTTGCCGGCCTTTCTGCGCATGCCCGCCACGCACATGAAGTTTACCTTACCATCCGGGCGGCTGCTTCCGGAAAAGCTTCAATTAAATTCAAAGGTATTGATCGATTGTTTGATCTTGCTGAAAGATTTGGTATTGATACCAACGAGCCACCTAATCATGTGGCTGACAAAGTAGCAGACATTTTGCTGACCGATCTCTCACGGATGGAGGCTTTTCCTATGGCCATGCTTGCTGCCTTTGCACCGCGTGAACGCAGGGAAACTTGGGAACGACTCGGGGTTATTCCACGTTCGGCTTCTTACGAAGTGCTGGAAGCGCTTCATATGACTACGCTTGGCGGATGCTCGGATTGGCGGGCGTTGGCCGCTCAAGAGTTACGGGCAGCCCTTGCGTATTGTTACAGTACGCTTTTTGGATCTTCCCTTGCGACAGAGATCCTTTACGGCATACCCAAACCGAGGGTGACGACCGTAAATTACGGCGTTTTAAAAAGTGATCATGTAAATATTTTGGTACATGGACATTCTCCGGTTATGGTTGAGAAAATACTTGAAAAAATTAACTTGCCTGAGATAAGGGAGCAAGCCAGGAATCTTGGTGCGGCCGGAATTGTGGTCGGCGGTTTGTGCTGTACTGGAGATGAATTACTTGCCCGTTACGGTATTCCAACGGTGACCAATATAATGGGGCAGGAGCTGGTTTTGGGAACGGGGGCGGTTGACACCGTAGTTGTCGATATGCAGTGTGTTCTACCGAGCATGCAAGAAGTAGCAGCTTGCTATGGTACACGAATTATTACCACATGCTCTTCTAACCGTATTCCTGGCGCAGTGCATATACCATTTGACCCTGAAAAACCTGAGAATATGGATGAAGACGCACTTAAACTGGCTCGAATCGCAGTTGGGGCGTATGCAGCCCGTGACAGGACGCGTATCCGTATTCCTGTTGCTACAACAGCCGCTATAAGTGGTTGGAGTTATGAGGCCATTGTTGAACGTTTTGGTGGGACGGGGAAGATAGCAGATCTGTTAAAAGAGGGGCGGATTAAGGGTATTGCAACAGTGGTCGGATGCAACAATCCTAAAGTGCCGTATGAGTATAATCATGTGACAATTGCGAAAAAACTTGTTGCAGGAGGAATTCTTGTGACAACAACCGGATGCGCTTCACACGCTCTTTTAAATGCGGGACTTTGCTCACCAGCTGCTTCAGATTTGGTTTCACCGGCGTTGGCGGAAGTCTGCCGCGAATTTGATGTTCCGCCTGTGCTTGTAGTGGGTGGATGCGTTGATAACACGCGTACATTGCGGTTGTTTATTGATGTGGCTGAAGCGGCTGGAAATACTATGCAGAAGATGCCCTACCTTTTTGTAGGAGCGGAGCCGGGAAATGAAAAAACTGTGGGGCAGGGAGTTAGTTTTCTTGCTCATGGCGTAAGTAATATAAGCGGTTTTCCTGGTCCTATACCGGTGCCTTTGCCGCGAAAGGTTGAAAGTATATCAACAGGAGACGAGATGGAGCGCGGTAGCAATGAAATAGCCGATTTTTTCGCCGGGTTAAGCGGAGAAAGTTTATTCGAGATAGTTGGTGCCAAAGTTTATACTGAGCCGTATCCTGAATTAGCTGCACAGACGGCGAAGATGCACATAAAACGAAAACGCCAGGAACTTGGCTGGAATTAGGAGGAGTTATGTATTTTAAAAATAAAAAACTATGGTTGGTTATTTTTACCGCAGTGACTACGCTGGCGATCGTTTCTTTGAGCTATTATTTTCGCGAAGCATTACCGGGAGCAGAGCCATCTGCCGTTTCGAACAAACCAGTGTTAAAGATTGGGCATCTTCCGATCACCCATTCCACTCCGCTTGTAATGGCACATGAGAAAAACGAGGGCGAATTCGCAGATTTTACTTTGGAAGTCGTAAATTTCTCTTCATGGCCGGAGTTGACCGAAGCATTGTTCGCCGGGCGCATTGACGGCGCAGTGATGCTTTTTGAATTAGCGCTAGCCGGTCGGCAGAGGGGAATGCCTATTAAAGCGGTGGCGCTTGGTCATCGTGACGGCAACGTAATGGTGGTAAGACCTGAAATTACGGAAGTATCTGATTTATCGGGAAAGAGAGTCGCTATCCCCAGCAGATTTTCCGTACATCATGTTCTGTTGCATAAGGCTTTGCAGGATGTCGGGCTTTCTCTTGAAAATGTTGATTTGGTTGAAATGGCCCCGCCGGATATGATGGCGGCATTGGCAGGAAACGAAATAGCCGCTTATCTGGTGGCTGAACCATTCGGCGCTATAGCTGAAGTCAGAGGTGTAGGGAGAGTTTTACTTAAATCGCAGGATATTTGGGTGGATTCTACTTGTTGCGTATTGGTGCTTCGCGAGGAAATACTTCGCGATAATCCCAAAGCTGCCGGAGAACTTACGGCAGCGCTTATTGAGGCAGGCCGGGAAGCGGAGCAAGAACCGGAGAGAGCAATTGCCGTAAGCAGTCAATATTTCGGTCATGCCGAAGATATTTTGATACCGGGATTGGCGCGAACAACTTTTAGCAATCTTGAGCCAAGTATTGATGAATTTACTAAACATCAGCAATACCTGATTGATTTGGGAGTTTTACTCGAACCGATTGATCTAGGGGAGCTTATAAACGAAGAAATTGCAAGACAAAGATAACATAAGGAGATATTTTAAAGTATGACCGAATCAAAGAGGATAATTCTTTCGCTCACAGGTTTTGTTTCACTCATTGCCGTTTGGCAGACGATAAGCTCTCTTGGCATATTCCCGCAGGGACTTCTGCCTTCCCCGATTGCCGTGTCGGCGGCTGTTTACGAACTGTGGGTTCGTGGGGTGCTGTTCGGTCATATTTCCGATAGCCTGTATCGTTTTTTTGCAGGCTACGCACTTGCTGTAATGCTCGGAGTGCCATTTGGCTTGCTTACAGGTTGGTCACGAAGGTTTTACGCCTTATTTGAGCCGCTTTTGCAGATATTGCGTCCGATTTCTCCGATAGCATGGTTGCCTCTTGCGATTTTGTGGTTTGGAATAGGCAACAGGCCGACGATATTTATAATCTTTCTGGCGGCATTTTTTCCTGTGACTCTTTCTGCGATATCCGCAGTCAAAAACGTTGATCCCTTGCTTCTGAGGGTTGCCCGGAATTTCGGAGCAAATTCAAAGCAAATGTTGATTAAAATAGTTGCTCCTGCGGCATTCCCATTTCTTGCGGCAGGTCTGCACATGGCCGTGGGAACGGCATGGGTTTTCCTTGTGGCTGGCGAGATGGTTGGAGTACGTTCCGGACTTGGGTTTTTGATTATTGATGGCCGCAATCAGGTGCGCTATGATCTGGTCATGGCTTCCATGGTGATAATAGGTTTACTGGGACTCGCTATAGATCGTTTGATGCGTCTGCTAGAAACGTTTATTTTGGCTCGCTTTGGGGTACGAAGGGCTTGAAAGGGGATTTTAGATGGCAGATAACAAACCGCGTATAACTATAAACGTATGTTCGGTCGGTAAACAATGGAATAGTAAAGTAAAAAGCGATGAAAACAAGGCGCTTGGAGATTTTGCTACTCTGGAAGAAATCAACCTTGAAATTTATGAGGGTGAGTTCCTATGCTTACTTGGACCAAGCGGTTGTGGTAAAACGACTTTGCTTAATATAATGGCAGGATTTGAACGGCCTTCGTCCGGAAGTGTGTTTATTGACGGCGTTGAAGTGAATGAGCCGCATCCTAAACGGATAACTATTTTTCAGGAATATGCCTTGCTACCGTGGAGATCAGTGTTGGGCAATGTGGAATTTGGGCTTGAAATGGCGCATATGCCTAAAAAGGAAAGACAGGCTAAAGCCAGAGAGTTACTTGATTGGGTAGGCTTAGCAGATGTTGAGAGCAAAATGCCTAAGGAGTTGTCAGGTGGTATGCGTCAAAGGGTAGCGGTAGCGAGATCTCTTGCGGTTGATCCGGACATTTTGTTTATGGATGAGCCGTTTGGTGCATTGGATGCGTTAACTCGCATAAGGATGGAGGAAGAACTAGCCGGGATTTGGCTCAAGAAGAAAAAGACGATTGTCTTTGTGACTCATGATATTGATGAATCAGTTTATTTGGCCGATAGAATTGTTGTATTATCCGCTTTGCCGGGGCGTATAAGAGAAATAATCCGAATTGACGCAGGACGACCGCGGGATAGAACGAGCTTTGAGTTTATCAAATTGAGGGAAAGAGTGTATGAGGCACTTTCGCTAGGCTATAAAAAAACAGTTGAGTATTACCTTTAAAATAACAGGAGGTTTATAAATGTCAGAACAAAAACCATTTGATAGCGCTCGAGGGTGTGGGAGAGAATTTTCTACCAGAGTTGTCCAAAGCGGTGTTCGCTTTGACAGATCTACAGGCGCTATAAGCGTGCCTATTTATCAGTCGGCGACTTTTGCTCATCCGGCGCTTGGCGTCTCTACCGGTTATGATTACACACGTTCCGGCAATCCAACCAGACAGGCTACAGAGGAAGTGCTCGCCGACCTTGAAGGGGGATATGCGGCTTATTGTTTTTCATCGGGCTTAGCGGCGCTGACGGCTGTTTTTATGATGTTCAAATCGGGGGATAGATTGCTTCTGGGTGAGGATCTTTATGGAGGTACATACAGGCTGATTGACGCTGTTTTCGCTCGTTTTGGCATTGTGACAAGCTATGTTGACACAACGGATCTTACACAGGTTGAAGCCGCTCTAAATGATGATACCAAAGCTCTGCTTTTTGAATCACCATCAAATCCTATGCTTAAATTAAGTGATATAAAAAGCATAGCGAATATATGCCGAAAGCGGGGAGTGCTGACGGTGGTGGATAATACTTTGCTCACTCCGTATTTGCAAAGACCGCTTGAACTTGGCTGTGATATAGTTGTTCATAGCGCCACTAAATATTTGGGTGGGCATAGCGATTTGCTCGCCGGTGTAGTAGTGGCAGGTAACGAAAAAATTGCCAGAGAAATCGCTTTCATTCAAAATGCGTGCGGCCCTGTGTTATCGCCGAACGAATGCTGGCTTTTGCTGCGGGGGCTTAAGACTTTATCGTTAAGACTTGACCGTCAGCAGCAAAACGCTGAGTATATTGCAAAATGGCTTAAAGAACATCCGAGTGTAGAAGAAGTCTATTATCCCGGCATTGGAGCTATGATAAGTTTTAGGTTGATACGTGCGGAACTGGTGCCCCAAGTGCTCGAAAAGGTTAAAATTATTTCTTTTGCGGAATCTTTAGGCGGTGTTGAGTCGCTCGTTACATATCCGCTTTTGCAGACGCACTCCGAAGTTCCGGAAAAAACACGTCTGCGTCTTGGTATTGATAACAGATTGCTCAGGCTTTCGGTTGGAATCGAGCATATATCTGATTTGTGCTCAGATCTCAATCAGGCTCTCTAGACCAACCACCGGGACGTTTTGTTTGGCAGGTTTCTGATTATGAAGCTGAGAAGTCCTATAAATAATTATCAAGTAAATAATAATCCATGTTGACAAATATTAAACTTATAAGTATTATATAGTTGTAATCAATATTAATTAGAAATGATTACGCTTCTTGAGTTTGTTGTTTTAAACTAGGAGAGACATATGACTATTACAGTGACATACGATTTTCTTTCAAAAGAGCTTAAGAAAAAGAATATACGCCTTTCGCACCATAGGTTAAAGGTCTTGGAATACTTATCTTCAAACCTCAATCATCCTACTGTTGACAAGATATTCGTTGATTTGCAGAAAGAGGTACCGACTCTTTCGAAGACTACAATTTACAACACTCTAGATGTTCTGGTAAAGGCAGGAATGGCCAGAGTAGTGACTATAGAGGACAATGAAACCCGTTATGACATCATCACTGAGAATCACGGTCATTTCAAGTGTGAGAGATGCGGTTTGATCTACAATTTTGCGATTGACTTGAGTGAATATAATTCACAGGATCTGGTAGGTTTTGATGTTCTTGAGAGGAGCGTGTATTTTAAGGGTATCTGTTACGGATGCCTTTCAAATAAATAAATTCATAATAGGGAGGAATTTAAATGAGTGAGCAAGCAAAATGCCCTGTAACAGGAAAAACCAGAGTTGCTACCGCAGGCATTGGCACTAAAAATAAGGACTGGTGGCCGAATCAGCTGAATCTTAAAATTCTGCACCAGAATTCAAGCCTAAGTAACCCAATGGATGAGGATTTTGACTACGCCGAAGAGTTCAAGAAACTTGATCTTGAGTCAGTAAAAAAAGACCTTTATGCTTTAATGACCGATTCACAGGATTGGTGGCCTGCAGACTACGGTCACTATGGACCATTCTTTATCAGGATGGCATGGCATAGCGCAGGTACTTACCGCACAGGCGACGGACGCGGAGGTGCAGCAGATGGGACTTTGAGATTTGCTCCGCTGAACAGTTGGCCGGATAATGCCAACTTAGAAAAAGCACGCAGATTACTATGGCCGATCAAACAAAAGTACGGAAAGAAAATTTCATGGGCTGATCTTATGATATTGACCGGTAACTGTGCTCTTGAATCGATGGGATTTAAAACTTTCGGCTTTGCCGGAGGTCGAAAGGATGTTTGGGAACCTCAAGAAGATGTATATTGGGGTGCTGAAAAAACATGGCTCGGTGACGAGCGCTATACCGGCGATCGTGAACTAGAAAAGCCCTTGGCAGCAGTTCAGATGGGACTTATTTATGTAAATCCCGAAGGACCTAACGGAAGACCGAGCGCAATTGATTCGGCTAAAGACATACGCGAAACTTTCGGACGTATGGCAATGAATGATGAGGAAACAGTCGCTCTTGTAGCGGGTGGGCATACTTTCGGCAAGTGCCATGGCGCAGGCAGCGCAACTCATGTCGGACCTGCTCCGGAAGGTGCAAGTATCGAAGAGCAGGGGCTCGGATGGATGAGCACTTTCGGCACAGGAAAGGGTAAAGATGCTATTACCAGCGGAATCGAAGGGGCTTGGACGCCTACGCCAATCAAATGGGATAATAGTTATTTTGAGACATTATTCAAATATGACTGGGATTTGGTCAAGAGTCCGGCTGGTGCTTATCAGTGGATACCGACAGATCCTGAAGCGGCAAAGCTTGTTCCAGGCGCTCACAATCCTGATAAACGCTATGCGCCGATTATGACGACGGCTGACTTGGCTCTCAGGATGGATCCCATATACAAGAAAATCTCCCTTCGTTTTCTGGAAGATCCGAAAGCCTTTGAGGATGCTTTCGCTCGTGCATGGTTTAAGCTGACTCACCGTGATATGGGACCTCGTTGCCGTTATCTTGGTCCTGAAGTTCCTAAAGAGGAGCTGATATGGCAGGATCCGGTTCCCGTAGTCGACCATGAATTGATTGATGAGGCCGACATTTTTGCTTTGAAGGAAAAGTTATTGGCATCAGGCTTGTCGGTATCGCAGCTTGTGACAACAGCGTGGGCTTCCGCTTCAACTTTCAGAGGCTCTGACAAACGCGGAGGGGCAAACGGCGCGCGCATACGTTTGGCACCACAAAAGGACTGGGAGATTAATCAGCCTTCTCAACTTGAAACTGTGTTAGCGGTACTTGAGAAGATTCAACAGGATTTCAATGAAAAATCATGCTGCAAGAAGGTATCGTTAGCTGATCTTATTGTATTGGGCGGATGTGCTGCAATAGAAAAGGCTGCGAAGAACTCAGGACATGAGGTCTCGGTACCTTTCATTCCCGGAAGGACTGACGCTTCACAGGACAAGACTGATATTCAGTCATTCAAAGCTTTAGAGCCGATAGCTGATGGATTCCGTAACTATCTTAAAGGTAAATTCACTATGCCTGCCGAGGAGCTTTTAATCGACAAAGCGCAGCTGCTTAACTTGACGGCTCCTGAAATGACTGTTCTGGTAGGCGGGCTAAGAGTTTTGAATGCTAATTACGGGAATGCTAAGCATGGAGTGTTTACGAAGAGATCCGAAACGCTTACAAATGATTTTTTTGTAAACTTGCTTGATATGGGAACTGCTTGGACCGCTATATCAGATGATAAGGAGATCTTCGAAGGTCGCGACCGTAAAACCGGAGAGCTCAAATGGACTGCTACCAGAGTAGACCTGATATTCGGTTCAAATTCACAACTTAGGGCAATTGCAGAAGTATATGCCAGTGATGATGCGCAATGTAAATTCCATGAAGATTTCGTTGTAGCTTGGACCAAAGTAATGAATGCATAAGCTTACGTGACAAGCGTGAGAAAGGGGACGGGGTTAGTGGCGTAATGGTGTGCCACTAACCCCGTCCCCCTGTCACCCCTGTCACTAGGATTCAGAATCGGAAACGCTAAACCTAAATAAAACTCGATTTCAGAAATAGTTTACCAAAAAAACAAACTTATTCAGAGAAATTATATATTATAGACAACATGTCAATATGTTGATTTTGACACAAAATATCGTAGCATTCATCGAATGAATATTAAGTCAATAAAAATAAATTATTTATATATTTTTATTGACTTAAATGCAAAGCCTTGGGTAAAATATAGACGAGGTGATACCTATGAGGCGCAAAATCGAAACACAGCTTCTTAAATGGAAAAACAAAAGTAGTGATAGAATGCCGCTCATTTTAACCGGTGCGCGACAAGTCGGAAAAACTTATATGCTTCGTTGGTTTGGAGATAATTACTTTGAAAATGTCGTTTACGTAAATCTTGAAACCAATCTCGCTTTGGCATCATACTTTAACGACAACATCGTGCCTGAGCGGATACTGCGCTATCTTGAGTCGTTTGCAGGGAAAAAGATCATACCAGGCAAGACCCTCATCATATTCGATGAGATACAGTCCTGCGAGCGGGCTCTGACGGCTCTTAAGTATTTCTGCGAAGAGAAGCCCGAATTTCATATCGCAGCAGCTGGCAACCTTCTGGGTGTTGCTATCAATCGCGGGCAATACTCTTTCCCTGTGGGAAAGGTAGAAAGCCTCAAGCTGTATTCATTAGATTTCGAGGAATATCTCTGGGCTCGGGATAAGGAACTACTATGCGGGGAAATTCATATGGCTTTCGAGAATATGGAGTCATTGCCTGAAGCACTTCACCGGGATGCGATAGATCTATACCGCGAGTATCTGATCGTCGGAGGTATGCCTTCCTGTATAAATGTATTTTTGAAAACCGGAAGCTTTCTTGACATGCAACTATTACAAAACGAAATCTTGGATAATTATATTGCTGATATGGCTAAATATGCATCCAATATAGACAGCGTACGGATACGGGCTTGTTACAATTCTATTCCGGCACAACTCGGCAAAGAGAATAAAAAGTTCCAGTATAAGGTCGTGCAAAAAGGCGGAAGCGCTGCACTGTTCGGAAGCTCAATAGAATGGCTTACGTATGCCGGGATCGTTCTAAAATGCCATCGTATTAGTCAAGCAGCAGAGCCTATTGCAGTACATTCAGATCCATCTGCTTTCAAACTTTACATGGGTGATATTGGATTGTTTGTAATGAAATCCGGTATATCCCAGCAGACTGTCTTATCAGGTGATAGTAATACCTTTATGGGCGCTGTCACAGAGAACTATGTCGCACAGCAGTTTACCGCCAAAGGGTATGATCTTTGGTATTGGGAGAATAAAAGCATCGCTGAGCTTGATTTTGTGCTGCAAAAGGGAAATCAAATCGTAGGTGTGGAGGTCAAAAAAGGAGAGCATACCCGCTCCCGCAGTTTAAACGTTTTCGCAGACACACACAAGCCAGCGTACTCTATCCGGTTGTCACTTAAAAATTTCGGCAAGAAAGACAATTTGCTATCTGTCCCTTTATATGCGACGTTTTGTATTTGATTAATAATAGATAAAGGCATGTGCCTCTTTGGGGTAGTCTGCCATGGCCTTTATAGCTAAAACATGTCCATTGCGGATAATGCTGATAGCGATAAAAGGCTTTGTCTTGTTGGCAGCGGTAGCATTTGATGTTTATTCAAACTCGTAATCAAAAAGTATTTGATTACGGTTACTGAATGCTTTCGCTGCGCAACATGAACAAAGCCTCGCACAGATTGTGCCGGTGTGGGTGCTAGGCGCACCTTGCTATGGAGTAAGCTCCTCGATTAAATCATCAATTTTCTCGATTCTTCTCTCGAGCCTACCAATAATTCTTTCTTGGGATTTGATGACTCGCTCAACGCGCCTTAAAATTTTCTCTTCATTTCTATCGCTTCTGCGGTTTTGTCTCATATGTTGAGTGTCTTCGTCGTTTTTGCGATCGCCATCATCGTCTGGTTTGCCATTTCTTATTCTTGAGCGTTTTCTTTCACCGTTTGAGTTATTCTGGTTTTGCTCGGATACATTTTGCCTGATTCTAGCAACATGGTTGCGTAAATTTTCGATTTGCCTTGCGATATTTTGGTCGTGTTCAATACCGGATTTAACCCTATCGTCAAAGCTTTCTACGATGTCTCTGGCTTTTTCAAGCGCTTCGTTTTCATCATCAACCGGCATATTAGCTATTAAAAGCTTTAAAGCATTGACTTTTGCGGTGGAAGTTACACGCAAGGTTACAATCTCCTGCCTGTTCACCCTTATATTTTGAAGCTGTGCTTTTATAGTCGCATTGGTTTCGTTTGCAATAAGGGCATCCAATGGATCGGTTGGGCTGCTTATGGTTGTCGGTGGTGTTGAAGTTACCGACTGTTGCGCCTGTGCTATAGCAACGGTGCTAAATAACATCAGGCTTGTAAGTATTATAGCTATTGTTCTTTTCATTGATAATCCTCCGTTCGTTGTTGTATATGCTGTCTGACTTTTGTAAACCTATGCATTACGAGAATACTTTTGTGAAATTATCACCTCTTCGCTAATTAACTTCAGTCGCGACTTTTCCTTCGCTATGCATAATGGTCTTCTCAGAAAAAGGTTGCACTATTTTTTAAAAACTATTCTTCCAGATCATCTTTTGTAGTTGTTTCATCGCTGCTCAGCCTTTCAGAATTCGATGGGGAAGGACTTTCTTCAGATTGATCCGGTTTTTCTTCCTTTTGTCGCTGGCGGTTGTGTCTATTTTCTCGTCTTTCGTTCTGTTGGTCACGATTATCATTTTGTTTTTCATCTTCCTCATATTGCTGTTGCTGTCTCGCGTTACGTCGCTGTTCACGCTCGTTTAACCGTTCTTGCCTGTCAATATCCTGTTCCGGTTCTTCATCCGGCGAAGTTTGTTCGTCGTCCTCGGAATCCTGTTGTTTCTGTTTCTCATCTTGCTGGTTTTGTCTCTCGTTTAGCCGCTCTCGCCTTTCTTCGCGTCGCTGCCTGCGTTCATCCTTCTGGTCGGTATCTTCATTTTTCGGTATATATTCGTTGTTGCCTTCATCATCTGTATCTTTATCATCAATATCGTTAAGATTCCGGCGGGATCTCATCTCTTCTCGAACTCGGACAATGGCTTCCTTTGGTGTTAAGTCCTCATCGATAAATTCATTTAGTCTTTGTACCGCTTTTCTTAACTCGCCTGTTCCTCTTCTTGCGGCGAGCGCTTCTCTTACCACTAAGACAGCCTCACTCTCGGAAACATCCTTAGCAAGTACTTTCGTTACCTGATCGGCGATTTCATCGAAGTGATCGACAAAATACTCTTTGTCTACTTCAGGTTCATCTGCCTGATGGATTAATTTTGTGAGGTTTTCTGAAGTCATCCCATATTCAAGCAAACGCACATACTGTGAAGGCGCCAGACCCGCCTGTTCGGCGGCTATATAAACCTCAGATTGAAGTGCAAATGTTTTGAATTGAGCTTGAGCATTAAGTTCGCTAAGTCGGCGGTTTGCCGTTGATTCCGCTTTACTTAATGTTGGGGCAATATCGTCGATATTTTTGTTTTTGGCAGGGTATACAAGAAGCAACATGCGATTGTCATGTTCAAGAGATGATTGTTCATGAAGCCGGCTGATGATTTCTTCAATTGCAAGCTCCGTACTTTTTCCGCGAAAGTTAATTTCGTCAAACATATCAATGGCCGTTTGATCAAGCGCTTCAAAAGCTATAACATTGTTGCGGGAATCAACTGTAAGTTTCATTGTGGGATTTACTTCAAAAACTATATGCGCTAAAGCCGGAGCGGTAAAGGGCATAACGCTTAAAACTGCGATTGTCAGGAATATAGCGATTGACGCCAGTGAATATGCGCCGTGCTTTCTTACGAATAAGGGAAAATGAAGGGAAAAAATCTGTAGTGGGGAAGGGGTGGGATTGCGGTAAACGTGCTCGGAATCAAGCAAAGCCTTCTTAAGCCTCTGTTTGTAAAGCGGAGTTTGCACATCGGGCATTGCTATGTTGTTAAGGAAATCTGTTAATTCCCTGTTATCGCAATCTTTACGCATCTTCATCAATCCTCTGCTATTCATAATGCTGCCGCTGATTAAAGGTTGCATTGCTTTGTCTCGGCGACATCACTTTTTTTAGCTTCTCTAACCCTCTATGAAGCAGCGACTTCACAGTGCCCTCAGGTTTTCCAAGTATTTGCGATATCTCGTTGAGCTGCTTTCCTGCAAAAAAGCGCAGTGCTATTACTTCGCTATATTTGACAGGGATGAGTTGAAGCTCTTTTTGTACGAGCATATACTGTGCATGTCTTTCTAAGTTTTGCTGCGATGTAATTAATTCATCTTCCAAATCGTCATCCGATATTGGATCAAAGCCTTTGTCTTTCAAACCATCCAAGGAAATCGCTTTATAGCTCCCTTTTCTGTGCCAGAGATTTATTTCGTTTATCGCAATCCGGAAAAGCCAAGCAGAGAAAGGTACATTTTGCCATTTGAATTTATGAATGTTTTTAAGCGCTTTGAAAAATGTTTCCGCCGTGATGTCTTGGGCAGCTTGAGTGTCGGCTGTCCTTTTCAATGTATAAGCAAAAATCTGATCATAGTTCATCTCGTAAAGTCTCCCGAAACTCTCAGGATCACTTTTCGCAAGTTCAACCAGTTTTCTTTCATTTTCCAGATCCGCTTTGCTGTAATTCATCTATATGCCCTGTTGATCAATTATTCTTTCCTTCATCTCGTTGACTTTCAAATCCCCGGCATCCTTATTCCCGTATCGGGTGGCGGAGTACAACTCTGCGATTTCAGATAAATCAGAATCTGATGTATTTCTCCACCTGAGTGCGTCTTTTGCTAATTCGTTTGGTGTCATATGACTCTTAAATCGAAATCCTGACGCCACATATTTAATAATAGCATACTTGTAAAGGAAGCGTATCTTTTCTATGTTGCCGGATAAGTCCTGCCACCTTTTTTCTCTTTTTAAGAATGCGTCGATTATTGATTGGAATTTTTTTAAGTAGTTTTCCTTTAGCTTGGTAAGATCGAACAAACTTTCCTTTTGATCTACAAATCCGCTATCTGCTTCGGCATTATCTTGGGGGTCATTTTTCATATACTTAAAGAGGTTTTTTAAGATCACTCGTAAAAGCTTATATAATGCCCTGATTAATAAAAAGGCTATAGCTAAAATCAGCGCTAACAAAAGCACAGTGGATATAAATTCCATAATGGCGAGCCATATAGGATTGACCGGTCTTGTTGGGGATTCAAGAGCGGGGGATAGTTGGCTGGCTTGATCAGGTAAAGCTTGCTGTGATTGATCTCCTTGTAACAAAGCGCTTATGAAGGCTAAGATTGAAAGAACAGAATGTATGAAAATATTCCAAAGCCACAAAATAGATTCTCTGATAGTCCGAAAGTAGGATATGGAAAACAACATGATAAGAACTAATGAGACTAAGATGAAGTTTTTTTTGACCATTCCCGCTGGCGGTGAAAAATCCGAATTATCCGATAGCGCCGCATAATTTAATTGTTTCAGATTCATAAAGACCAAGCTTACAATTATAGTCAAAAAAGCGCTCCATGCAAGATAAGGCAAATAATGGTTTAACTCAACCACTCTGCTGAAATAAAATATAATTGCGAAGTGCAGAAGATAGCTGACAAAGAAAATCTGCAAAGGAAACCATTCGGAATCAGGGGTTTCAGAAGATTTGAACCCTCTGAAATAGATTAAGCAATAAATGAAAGAATACAGGATCGATGCGAATGCGACTCCGAATATGCGGTATACGCTAAAAATAATCGCAATGAATCCGAGTATCAAAATCAGGTTTCGATGCGTGAGATTGGAAACCCTGCCTAAAATTATACCAATCAGATAACTTATACTTAATGATAAAACAAATAGAAACAAATGTAGGGGAGGGCGTAGCGCGATGGCAATCACCAAGATGACAGGGAAAAAGGCAAGTAATTCTAATGCTGATAATGACCATTTTTTCACTACATGAAGTGTAAACTCCCTAACCATAGATTTCACCTTCCTTGAGGGTGGTTTCAAGTTTTAAAAGCTCAACCGAGTTTCCTAATTGCTTCAAAATCTCAATCTGACCAGCTATCCTTTCATTTGAATAGGATGAAATAAGTAGCAAGTCTTGATTGGTTATACGACTTTGTATGTCGTCCTCAATTAAGGTGTAGATTGTAACCGTTCTTTTTATAGCCAACCTAGCCAGTGTTTGAAGTATGACTTCGAAATGTTCAAAACCTGAACCGAGCGGTACATAGACAGGATTTTCTTCATACTCCGATATGCAGCCGTTTGATCTAAAGCCAACCGAAATTCCTTGGGAAATGGCATGTTGTGCTACTGTGGCTGCGACTCGGATTCCGTTTTCGATTAGATCCGGGTCGGTTATGGAATCCCACATACCCTCTTCCGATTCGACATTTAAATAAATCACAAGTTTTGGATCGGCTGAGTAATCGTGATTGCGTACCTTAAGGCTCATAGTTTTCGCAGACATCTTCCAATTGATTCTGTTTAGGGGATCGCCGGCCAGATATTCCCTTACGCCCGATACCATGAATGGATCGTCCACAACCCATCTTCTAACAGCCACATCTCCTAAAAAGCTATGAGAGGGTAGATTTGGATCAGAAAGAGGCAAAAGCTTTGGATACACCAAAAGCTCTGTTAAAAATGATGAAATCTTTGTCTTTTCGGATATCCCGAACAAATCTCCAAAAGACAGGGCGGCTGAAGTCAGTTTATAGGAGCCGCGCCTTATACATTTTACAGTATGAAGTCTTTTTACCGAAGTATAGGGCATAAGGGCAAACAGGCTCTTGTGAAACTGCTGATGCTTTATATCAAGGTTAAATAGTTTTTTGAATCTAAGATTGCTGTCAATTTTCGATTCAACCCTTACCCAGGGTAAAGGCAGCAGTTTCCTATTCGCTATATGCTCGATAAGGCGGACTTCTTCACCTTCAAAAACCGCCGGTCTCTCGAAATATCTCGTATAGTATATGTGTAGGCTGCCGAGTTTTTTATATAGCCAGCCTTGAAAAAGCAAAATTGCGCCGGTGAAAAATATAAGCCAAAGTAAGTGCATCAGGCACCCAACTCCTTAAACCTCATTTCCTCGGTTAAGACAGGTACTTGCGTAAGCAATCTGTCTATGACGGCTTCGGCGTATCTGTCTTTTATTCTTGCCGATCCTGAAAGAAGCAAGCGATGACAAAGAACGTATTTCGCAAGAGTTTTAACGTCATCCGGTAATACATAATCCCTGCCGCGAAGTATAGCAAAAACCTGAGAGGCTTTAAGCAGTGCCTGGCTTCCTCTCGGGCTTACTCCTAGCACTATATCGGCATCTCTACGTGTTCTGGTTACTATATCTATTATGTATTTATAGACCGCATCGCTGACATATACGGATGAGTAAGCGTTTTGAGCGTTGACGATGTCTTGCGATGTTACCACGGGTTTAATATCGTTAAGAGGTTGATCGGATTTAAATCGTTTGAGTATATCGATCCCTTCCGATTCGCTGGGATAACCAAAGCGAATTCTTAAAAGAAATCTGTCAAGCTGAGCTTCCGGCAATGGGAATGTGCCTTGAATCTCAATAGGATTTTGCGTTGCGATGACCAAGAAGGGCTTTTCCAGCAGATGAGTCTCGCAGTCAACGGTAACCTGTCTTTCCTCCATGCATTCAAGCAGGCTTGATTGAGTTCGCGGGGTAGCTCTGTTTATTTCATCCGCCAGCAGTATGTTTGTAAATACCGGACCCGGCCTGAATTGAAACTCGCTTAGCTTTTGGTTAAAATAATTTATTCCGGTTAAATCGGATGGGAGAAGATCAGGCGTAAACTGGATCCTTTTAAACTCGCAATCGATTGATTTCGCTAAAGTCTTAGCGAGCAAGGTTTTGCCCATTCCCGGCACATCCTCCAGTAAGACATGCCCTGAGCAGATAAGAGACACCAAGAGCAAATCGATTACATTTTCGTTTCCCACTATTACCTTTCTTATGTTATTTTTGATATCGTCCGAAAGATTTCTTATGGAAGAAAGATCCATTGCGTGACTCCTTCCTTTGACGGAAATTTTATTTTGTATGATGAATTGTATCATAATGTCGATGGATTGGCACTGTCTTTTAAAGATGTTATAGTAGGAGAGTATTAAGCCTTGATTGTTATGTCGTCGAGCGTGCGTAAAAATAAAGAAAATCAATAATTTAGTATAAAATTTTTAAAAAAGTAAAAAACATTATTGACAATCTGTAAAATACACCATATAATTATTATGGTGAAGAAGATTAAGGTCTGATAAGGATTGAATGACGTATGGAATGGCATGAACTGACAAAACTTACGCAAGGTAAAAAAGTAGCTGTTGAAAGAGTGAGAATACTTGATAGCGGCATAGCGATTGAAGGCAATTTCTCTTTGCCGCCGCTTGCAGGCCTATCTGCCGAAGATCAAGTGTTTGTTATGGCTTTCGTAGGATCCCATGGCTCGATAAAAGATATGGAGACCATGTTCGGAATAAGTTATCCGACGGTAAAGAACAGATTGAACAGGATAGCGAAGCAGTTAGAACTGGTTGAAACGGTGTTAGGGCAGTCGCGTGAAGATGTTTTGGCTGAACTTGATCAAGGACTTATAAACACCGAAGAAGCATTAAGGAGGCTGGGTAAATAATGTGGCCGCCGCTTTTTATCATTATAAGAGTACGTCATGACAGTCAAGGTGTAAAACTGTTTCTGCCGTTACCGGTTTTCCTTATACTGCTACCGCTTATAATACTTCTGGGATTTATTTTGATTCCGGTTGCTTTAGCTGTTACGATTATTTTTTGGAACAAAGGATGGGGTTTGGCTCCGTTTAAAGCTATATGGCATTTTTATAAGTTGTATTGCGCGCTGCGCGGGCTTTTGGTTGATGTTAACAGTCCGCGTCATATAATATCAATTTCCATAATATAGAAAGTTGAGGAGGAGAGAATAATGAGTGAAAATACAAAAAGGATACTTGACATGCTGGCCGCTAATAAGATTACTAGCGACGAAGCATACCGTCTGCTTGACGCTTTGAAAAACACCGGAGAAACGGTAGGTGAAACGGACCGCGAATTTGCTGTACCGAAGAAATTTCCAAAGTATTTGAGAGTAACGGTAACGCCCGGTGAAAACGCGCCTCCCGATAAACAGGATCGCATCAATATTCGTGTTCCGATATCACTGATTAGGACAGGTATAAAGCTTACATCCCTTATTCCACCTCAGGCATTTGATCACATTGACGGTGTTTTAAAGGACAAAGGTATTCAGTTTGATGTGCGTAACATAAAGAAGGAAGATTTGAACGAGCTGATAGATGCGCTTTCCGATATGGAGATAGATGTTGAAAGCGGTCATGGTGAAAACGTGAAGGTGTTTGTGGAATAGACTGTGTGAAGCTGCGTAAGTTTTAGCAATACCAGTTTATGTAGAAACTATTTATAAGGGGTGGTAATGTGATTCTTGAAGTGAAAAACCTCTCTAAGGTGTTCAAAAACGGCAAAAAAAGCGTAACGGCAGTCGATAACGTTTCATTATCAATCAGCGCGGGCGAAGTAGTGGGATTACTCGGGCCAAACGGTGCGGGCAAGACCACAATAATAAAATCAATAATGGGATTATTGATTCCGACATCAGGGTCAATAAAAGTAGGGGGATTTGATCCGCAAAGGCAGAGTTTGGCAGCGCTAAAACAGGTAGCCGCCGTGCTTGAAGGAAGTCGCAATATATACTGGCGAATGAGCCCTTATGAAAACATGAAGTTTTTTGCGGGTATTCACGGAGTTTCTTTTAGAAAAGAAAAACAATATTTTGATCATTTGATAGAAATATTCAAACTAACAGATAAGCGAGACTCCGAAGTGCGGCTTTTATCACAGGGTATGAAACAAAAAGTGGCTATATGTTGTGCTTTGGCAAAAAAGACTCCGCTTGTATTCCTTGACGAGCCTACATTAGGGCTTGATGTAGAAACTTCCTATGAATTAAGAGATACTTTAAAGGATATTTGCGTTGCCGAAAGAAGAACGTTTGTCGTGAGCAGCCATGATATGGATGTGATACAGGATGTATGTAAACGCATCATTATCATGAACAACGGACAGATAATTGCTGATGAAAAAATGGATGAACTGCTTTCGGTTTTTAAAAGCCGATCGTACAAATTGATCGTCGAGGGCGATCCTAACGAGGAAATGCTGGCACAGCTGAGGAGTCAATTTTCGCAAGCGGAGATTAAGCTTGCGGAACATCAGGTTTCAATCGTTATAGATCTGCCTGAACATAAAATGCTATATAGCCTTCTTGACCTTTTAAAGCTTTATGAAGCTAATATCGAAACTATCAACCAACAGGAACCTGATCTTGAAAAAGCGTTCCTGTCTTTGGTCAGAAAGGAACGGGAAAATGGGACAGCACATAACAGCGCTCGAAGCGGTTATACAAAGGCACTTAATTAATCTTAGACGCTATGCGTTCGATTCGATTTCAGGACTTGTCACAATGTACATTGTATTTATGGTCATTTTTTTCGGCGTAAGGGGCATAGGCGGACCGGCGCTGGCTGCTGGGACCACCTTGGAGGGTATTCTGGTCGGATATTTATTGTGGTCATTAGCTATTATGGCGTATTCGGAGCTTTCCTGGGATCTCAACAATGAAGCCCAAATGGGCACTCTTGAACAGCTCTATGTTTCACCGATTGGCTTTAAGTGGATCAATGCTTACAGCATGATAAGCAATTTGATTTTTCAATTCGTTCTATCCGGAATACTTCTGACACTCATGATGATTAGTACAGGAAAGTACCTGAATATTGATATAATAAGCATTTTACCCCTGTTTTTACTTGCGTTGGGGTCGGCTTACGGCATTGGGTTTGCGGTTGGAGGGCTAGCTCTCATATATAAGAGAGTGAGATCGTTTTTTCAAATAGTGCAGTTCATTTTCGTAGCCTTCATTGCGGTGCCGATAGAACAATTTCCCCCTATAGTGTACATGCCGTTGTCGATGACGAATTATCTTTTGCGCCGGGTTATGGTGGACGGTTTAAGCATCTGGGAGCTAAACGGCGGCGAGTTGTTGATTGGGGTTGTTACAAGCGTAGTTTATCTTGTGCTTGGTTTGCTGGCATTTTCAAAATGTGAGCAAATTGCGAAAAATAAGGGGTTATTGGGGCATTATTGATTTTGTTTTGACTCATTCTTTGTATAGTGATATTATAAGATGATAAAGGCAACAACGAAAGGGGTATACATATGGCTATACAATGGACGGAAGCATTGGCAACCGGAGTTGAAACAATTGAAGATTCTTCGGAGTTCCTGCTGGACACTTCCCGGAATTTTTCAAGCGGAATAAAATATAGACACAAACACCGGGCAGAGGTCCAAATAGATGTGGATAAATTTATGGGGATAAAGTAGAAAAAACTAAACAAAATGCCCATCTTGGGAGTTAATCATGACGGGTGTTTGCTTATTGGCAGTTCTCGTCAAAAGCAGTGAACACAAGTTCAATTCCATTGCTCAGACAACAAGAACTCACGTATATTCATATGCTTCATGCCATTCCTGCTCATATCAAATTCATCATACGACACAACGTACTTGGGGAAGTTATCCCTGACCGTATCAAATGCTCCGAATTCACGCTGGACCGTTTCCTTGGATGCAAGCAGATAAGCTACCTGAACATAAAGCTTTTGCGTTTGCTTTTCAGAAATAAAGTCAATCTCTTTCTCTCCTGCTTTTCCAACGGTGACCTTATACCCTCGCCGCAGGAGTTCCATATACACAATATTTTCAAAAATGAGATTGATGTCTTTCATATTGCCACCGAAAACCGCCTCTCTGATTCCATGGTCAGCAATGTAGTATTTTTCATTGATAGTGAGAATCTTCTTACCCTGCAAGTCCTGCCTGCGGACACGGTAGAACAGAAAAGCATCCTCGCAAGCCTTGATGTAGTTCAAGATTGTTTCCGGCGCGACAGTGCGTCCCTCGCTTTTGAGATATTTTGAAATTGCCGTAGCGGAAAAAGTTGTCCCGATATTTGCCGTAATATATGCGATGATACGTTCCAGCAGATCAACATCACGGATGCTGTTGCGTTTTACGATATCTTTAAGAACAACGGAGTTATAGAGGTCTTGCAGATACTGACGGCTCGGCTGCTCTGCATAGCGGAGGTTGCTCAAGTACGGCATCCCGCCGTCGGTCAGATATCGGGTAAAAATCGCTCTTGAATCAGAGTCAGGGAAAACAGTATGATACAGCTCCGAGAACTCTCCAAAGGAAAAGGGATAAATTACAAATTCCACATATCTCCCGGCAAGGTATGTGGCTAGCTCTCCCGAAAGCAGCTTGGCGTTTGAGCCGGTGATATAGATATCACAGTCAAATTCAACCCGAAAGGAATTTATGCATTTTTCCCAGCCGACGACTTCCTGAATCTCATCAAAAAAAAGATATGTCTTACTTGAAATGCTATTTGCCCGCTGAGTGACCTCTCTATGCAATGCCTCGGCATAACAGAGGTGTGCGTTGCTCATATTCTCAAAGTTGATGGAAATAAACTGATTTTCATATACACCGGAGGCAACCAGCTCTCGCTGAATCAAATCCAGCATAACGGACTTTCCGCTGCGGCGGATGCCGGTTAAAACCTTAATAAGCTCATTTCCGATAAAAGGACGGATGCGGCTCATATATAACTCTCGATTAATCATAAATAGAAAAATCTCCTTTGCCATTTCTGATATTTATAATATCACGGGCATATCTTTAAGTCAAGTTTGTTTATATAGTTTTGTAAGATATAAATGACAAAAAACATGTTTCCGCAAAATAGGAACCAAAAAGGAAAATATGCTCGACACCATGACGCTTTGAAATTTCACTTACGATGTTTTTTATTTGACATAGGTATCGAACCTTCTTTCAATGCAAAGTAGGCTTCGATGGGGTATATTTTTAGCTTCAGATACCGTAAAGAGCATCAATAAACCATTGTCTCCGACAAGGGCAGGGCAGCCATAAGCTTCACGCTTTTCCCAGCCGGTAAAAGTTGCGTAAAAATCCCGTGCCTTAATGGGGTTTGCACAGTCAATTGATATACCACCGATGGAAACGCCTCTTTTCTGTGTATTTCCGAAATAATCCTCTGCGAGGATTGCATATTCGCAGTGGTCATAGATTGCTTGTTTCCTGAATCCGGCTTGTTTCCTGAATGCTTCAAGCTTCATTCCCGCTTTCCGCATAACCGCACCACTGTTTGGATTATGAGGCTCGTGTTTCGCCACTATACGGTTAAATCCAACCTCTTCAAATAAAAACTTGACGATACAAATCAGGGCTTCTGCTGTGTAACCATTTCCCCACCACGGTATACCAATATTGTAGCCTATCTCAACCGAGCGCAAATCGTCATTAGCACCCATTGCAGCTATACTTCCGATAGGCTCATCGAGTGAACGCAGGACAATTGCCCATTCATATTTCGTGAGGTCTTTATATCCATCAACCCACGATTCAATAACTTTTCGCGTCGTTTCAATTGAATCATGGGTTTGCCATGTCATAAATTTGGTCACTTCCGGGTCACTTGCCCAATTACGGAACATCGCTTCTGCATCAGTCGGCGTAAACCGCCGTAGGATTAACCGCTCTGTTTCAAGCATTACTGTACCTTTATGTATCATTAAGTCAACCTCCCCATTCCCTTAAGATAAAGCATATTCAATATTGCTCCGTTACCTTCTCTTCCACCATAAATCCTCATTGAACACCGAATTTGTAGATTAACTGTACTGTCAACTTGATATGAGGAAGTTTTGCCATCGGGTCAATGATAATGCTATTTTGCTTCATTTTTTCATAGCAGTCAAGCAGATCATCGGTTGTTTTGAACGTGATAATAAGATGAACAGCGGCATCCGTACTTCGGCTCTTGTTCCCGAAGCGGTCGTTCAGATATACCGTGCTCATAAATCCTCATAACTGCATGGGCGATTCCGTCATCATCGTAGTCGGGGTTATATTGATGATCAAATACAATCGTTTCTGCTTTTGTATTGAATACCTTTTCGTATAGTGTGATGGCTTCAGGGCAATCGCCATTGTAGTGCCAATGGGGATAATCATTGTTTTATTTCAACTCCCTCCGCATGACTATTGTTCCGTCCTTTTCCGACACTTTGGAAAATCCGGCTTTCTCATAAAGTCGAACAGGGCCTCGGCAATCCCATTCGTATCATTCAGTTCTCACGATGGGGAATCCGACCACTTTATGACTTGTTCCTGAACTTCTAACGAATACAAGTTGCATCAACTCATGGCTATTGTTTCCACAAAAGCCTTATTTCAAGCCGTTTTCAGGCATGACATAAGAACGCTAATGCTGACACTTACCGTATCAATATTAGCGTTCTTATATGGCGGAGAGTCAGGGATTTGAACCCTGGGTACACTTACGCGTACACTGGTTTTCGAGACCAGCTCCTTAAGCCACTCGGACAACTCTCCATCAAAAAGACGGTGATAAACCGTCTACCCAAAGTATAAATTAAAACATATATTTGGTCAAGAACCACTTCAAGCAATTCTGTATACCATATCATTGATTGCCTGTCCAATAAATTCATCGAAGCTGTTTTGCGGTGAAAGCCACTCGGAAACGAGTTCTTTTGGCAATATGACAGGCATTCTGTCATGGATAAAGGATATTTTTTGGTCGGCTTGCCGGGTCAGCACAGTGAAAACTTGATTCTCTGCGTGAGTATCAACCTTATATAGACCCGCTATGTAGGAGAGAGAAGTGTTTGAAGGTCGAAGCGCGTACTTTATTTTTGTTTTTTCATGCGTTTGCCATTCAAAATAATGTGATACCGGTATAATGCAGCGCATATTCATTGCACTTTTCTTAAACATAGGCTTTATTGCTGCCGTCTCGCTTCGAGCGTTTATTACAAGCCCTTTGCCGTCAAAACGGGGGAAGCCCCATTTCATAGGTAAGACTGATTGTCCTGAAGCTTGATCCATTACAATAACCGGAACAATATTGGAAGGGAATATTTCGCCCGACAGCTTTACGGAAATTGCTTCTGATTCGTTATGAAGCCGCAGGGTTGCGAGTATTGAATGCAATTCGCCTGTTGGATCCTCGGGTTCGATATACATTCTGCCGCACATATGATCTCCTCCTTGAAAGCTTATTCGTTCTGGGTTGAGAGTGAACGGTTTCCAAACGGTGTGATTTGCTTAAAAAAGTCAGCTTGAGCCGTAAACGGGGGTTCGGTTACTTTGAAGCCCTGACGCTTTAAGGCGCGGAATTTGAAATCTAAAAGTTCTGCGGGCACTTCTAGAGTCGAAGCGGCTGCGAAAAAAGACATATCATCATTTAAGAGTTTTAAAACATCGTCGTCGTCAAGCAGAAGCTGTGCCGCAAAAACATTGGCTTCATATTCAAACTTTGAGGTTGCGTCAAAAAGCTTGAAGTCATGAAAAGTATTGACTCCGGCAAGGTTTCGGTGCAAAATCGCATGACCCAGTTCATGAGCTAATATGCAACGTTTCAGCATATCCGGCAATTCGCTGTTAATAACGATCATCTGGATTCTTGATTGGACGATATAGTAGCCCTTGCAGGATCCGTCCGAGTTGCCAAGAGGCTCGTAACGAAGTCTTATTTTCAATGCCTTGCAAATGTCGTCAAGGCTTGAGTTCACAAATAGCTTTTTTATTCGTTTAACCTTGCGGCTTATAAAATCTGTGGGCGTCACGTCAATGTCCTTTCCAGACAGCCATTTTTAACACATATTTTGCATCAGGATAAATATTAATTTTTACCTTATTTTTTACGCCCGTATATGGTTTTTGCCTCCTCTTTGCAGGAGAGGTAAGCCCGCATAACGGATTCGAAAAATGCGTCTTTTGCTTCCTGAGTGAGTTCTCCTCCTGCGAAGAGCGCAATATTTTGTTTTAGAAGGGTATCGGCCTCATGCACAGACCTGCCACCGAAACGCTCTCTTACCTCGGCTAAGAAAGGCTCCTTTTCTATGCCGTGAAGCGGGTCAGTAATCTCGTCGTTTATAAGATATTCAACCGATACTTTAAGCGCTTTCGCAAGTTTCCTTACGGTAGTGCCGCGCGGGAGCGATACGCCGGTTTCATACGCGGTAATTGCTCTTTGTGAAACTCCTACCATATTGGCAAGCTCGCGTTGGCTTAAGCCTGATATCTCTCTTGCCTCTTTTACTTTTAAAGCATATGTTTTCATAAAAACATCCTTTCTCACGAAAGAAACTTCATAAAACTTCTTAAAACTACTTGATACAACTTCATCATTGTGCTACACTAAGCATACGAAGAATGAGGAAGTTAGCAGTAGTATATTTCCTCGAAAGTATTTTGTCAACAAGCATGATCTGGGAAAAGTGGAGGAGTTATTTTGATGAATTACAATCGTGAGATACTTCATAGCGACCTCAATTCCTTTTACGCCTCGGTTGAAATGGTTTTAAATCCGTCTCTTCGAGGAAAAGCCGTTGCGGTTTGCGGATCGACGGAAGATCGCCACGGCATAGTGCTCGCTAAATCCGAGCTTGCAAAAAAAGCGGGCGTTAAGACGGGAATGGTCAATTGGGAGGCGAAAAAGCTTTGTCCCGGACTTATTATTCTGCCTCCTAAATTTGAGAACTATCTTAAATATTCAAAGGCTGCCCGCGACATATACTTAAGATATACCGACCAGGTAGAGTCTTATGGATTAGACGAGTGCTGGCTTGATGTGACGGGGAGCCGCACTCTTTTCGGAGACGGTTTAAGCATAGCTGAAAGAATAAGAAAAGAAGTTAAAGACGAGCTTGGTATAACCGTAAGCATCGGGGTATCGTATAACAAAGTGTTTGCAAAGCTTGGGAGCGATATGAAAAAGCCCGATGCGGTAACGCGGATCACCCCTGAAGATTATAAGAGGAAGGTTTGGCCTTTGCCGGCTTGCGATCTTTTATATGTGGGGAGATCGACTCAAAGCAAACTTGCGCGCTGCGGGATCTATAGCATAGGTGATATAGCGAAAGCGCCGCTTGAACTTTTAAAAGGCAGGCTCGGCAAAAATGGCTTGCTTCTTTCGGTATTCGCAAACGGTGAGGACAATTCGCGAGTCGTGAAAAGTGATTTCGTATCTCCGATAAAGTCAGTAGGACACGGTGTGACCTGCAGAGAGGATCTTCTTAATAACGAGGAAGTTTGGCGGGTAATGCTGCATCTTTCCCAGGATATAGGGCATAGACTGAGAAAACATGAAAAGAGTGCTATGGGTGTTCAGTTAACCGTAAAAAATCAGAATCTGTCATACAGGCAATACCAAGCGCCACTTTTGGTTCCTACACAAAGTCCTATGGATATTGCTCTAAAAGCCAGAGAGCTATTTGAACTCAATTATTTCTGGAATGCCAATGTCAGAGCTTTAACAGTGCGCGCTATTAATCTTGTGCCAAGCAAAGCCCCGAGGCAGCTTATGTGGTTTGATGATGAAAAGAAATACGAGAAGAGAGAAAAGATAGACGACACGACAGAAAAGATACGCGAGCGCTTCGGTAAAGGAGCAATTCTTCCGGCATCGCTTATAGGTGATATAAAGCTTCCGAAAGGATAAAAAGGTGAAGAAGTATAATATTTGGTTTGCTTGCATGCAAAATGTGAGCAGTCCCTATATCAACCATGCCGGTACAAACCAATTTTTCGCATCTATTGGCAGCAAGTCGTTAGTCATGCATATAACAACCCCATTGCCGATTAAGGTTTTCGTCAGCAATAGTTCACCGAATTTTTCGGGCTCAGTGATCGATTCTAAGACATGGAAGTGTTTGATGGCATTTTTTCCGGGCGACGCGGATTTCTTGATCTCGATCGGATATAGTATTCCGTTTTCATAGATCAAAAGATCGATTTCCTTTTTGTCCTTGTCGCGGTAATAGTAGATTGAAGGCTCTTTCCCGGCATTTAGATAGCTTTTGTAGATTTCCGAGAATACATAGCTTTCAAAAAATGCCCCGGACATAGCGCCTTTTTCAAGAACTTCAGGATTGCCCCATTTCAAAAGATGAGCACAAAGTCCGGTATCTAGGAAATGAAGAATCGGCATCTTGGTAATTCGCTTAAGAAGACTATTATGGTAGGGTTGCAGGATCGCCACGATCTGTGATGACACTAAAATTGAAAGCCATTTTTTTACGGTTGGAGCGGAGACACCACATTCACGGGCAATTTCCTCATAAACCACAGGCTTGGCTGTTTGTGCCGCGATTACAGTCATAAAGTTGTAAAAAGCCATTTCATCGGCCACTTGTGTCAAGGATTTGATATCGCGTTTAAGATATGTATCGATGTAGGAACGATAAAAGATTTCCGGATCAATCGTCTCATCAGCATAAAGTCGGGGCATTGAGCCTTTGAAAATGCGTGTATACAGATCATTTAGTTTTAATTGTTTGACTTCCTGTGCCCGTGTCATCAGGTGTTTAGGTTCGGTTGTAAACACCCTGGATGGAACGCCTTGAATCTCGCTGGTCGAAAGTCCAAGCAAGTTGATTATTCCGACTCGCCCGGCGAGAGACTCGCTGACATTTTTCATCATGACAAAGGATTGGGAACCGGTTATCCAGAAAGCGCCGTTTTGTTTGGACTTGTCAACAGCCATCTTTATATAAGGTAGAAGCTCCGTTGCATACTGTATTTCATCAATCAGGATCGGAGGAGTGTAACGCTGCATGAATAAAGCCGGATCTGTCTTAGCGAGATACCGGATATCCGGATCATCTAAGGTCACTGCCTTGCGATCCGATTCGGACAAATGCTCAAGCAGTGTGGATTTACCAACCTGTCGGGGACCGATTACAAGCAACACCGGAAAAGTAGCGGCAATTTTTCTGACTGTTTCTTCGATAGCGCGTTTAATATACATATTCTCAGCTCTTTTCTAATACAACATAATTTTGATGCATCAAAATAACCGTCTAAACCAAACTTTAACATTATGATAGACGAGATTAATTGTATTGTCAAGACAAAAAGCAATAGACTAATAGCAAAAAATAGGATGCGCTTGTTGAAACTTTCATTCTAACCTCCCTTTTCTTACGAACGATCTAGAACCCCTTTTGTACGAAGATTATCAAAATAGAAAATATATGGTTCTAAATACAAAAGACTCACAACTGCTCTTCCTAAGCCCCAATAAATTGGAATAAAAAGTGGACAGAATAGCCAAAATGCCATATTTTCAGCCATTATTCTTTTCTTTTTGTGAAGCAGAATTACAAGAGCTATCACAGAGATGATCCATAACATCACGGTTAGTGTAGTGTTTGAGAAAAACAAGACTTTCAACTCCTACTATAAAACGTTCTTTTTCCGACTTACCAAAACGGAGACGCAACACAAGACAGCTCATGTTTGTTGTTGCCACTAAAAATATCAAAAAGCCTATTACATGATTTGACTGTATCCGCATAGTATTCGAGCTAATAAATTCGACAAAAGTGCTATCCACTTCCAACAAATAATATGTAAATCTAGCTGGAGCTGCAGTAACAAAATGGTTGGCATATTCGTTTTGTGTAAGCAATCTATAGCGGTTAAAAAGCATGCTTGGCACAAATATGTGTATAGAAAAGCATGGTCTGTTCCCGTGTTATAGATTCAAAATATCCATAATCATATTTTCCCATATTTGAATGTTGGAAATATATTCATTATAAAAACCTAACCATTTGTCGAGCTGAATCATGGTAGATTGATTTTCTATAAGCATACTATATATAGGATGCCTTTCATGAATTTCTTGTATGCTTGAAATTAGAGCTTTCAAGCCGTTGTAAAATTGGATGTCATTAATTTCGTTGTAGTCAACAATGATTCGGAGATTTATAGCTGTTTTGCTACCGACATATACATCCAAATTTAAATTTCTTACAGGCTCTAAGTTAATAAAAAATTGAGACATTCCCCACAACATCTGTTGCACGAAATAATTTAGCAATTCAATTTGTCTAAGCACATATAAATGTTCTTCTTGCGTAACTTTCCTATCGCTATCTAGTATATGATTAATTGAGTGATCAAGTCTCGCAATAATTAAATCTACAGAAGTTCTTTGTGCTTCAAAGACTTGAAGGTTGTGACGAAAAAAATGATCAGTTGTGTTAGAATGTTGCCATCGGCAGTAAAATATGAAAAAAATCAAAGCTAAAAGCAATACGGCGATAATAGATTGCTTGATTTTTTTGTTAGAAAGTATTGATTTAATCATCCCACCACTCCTCGCTTATAAAAATAAGATTAGCCGTACAATGACTGTTAGTTTATTCTGTATGAAACAAATCTATTGGTCGTTGGTTGAGAATAGGATCTGCGAAGAACTAGATTTTCAAAAAAATCAAAACTCCAATTTACTCCTGCTTGTCTATTACCAGTCCCCCCTAGAGCAAAACTAGCAAAAGCGTTTAGAGAAAGATGATGGTCTGGACTATCTAGTTTGGACCTATCGAAAGTAAAGCCAAATGCTCTTGTATTAGGTGCAAGACCTAGATTCGATCCTTGTACAAGATTAGTCCCTGGTCGTGTAGCAGAGATGCTTGATAGAATTGTGGCAACAGTTCCTGTTGCACCTGGCAAAGAACTAAGCAACCCAGCTACACTAATTTGAACCGATCCTCCAGTTGGTCTGATATATCGTCCATCAGCCGTTGCGGAAGTAAATACAGTATTGTTATCCGCTACAATATTCACTCTCGCATTCATGATTTGAAAAATATTTTGCAGATTAACTATTTGCCCGTTCATGGTCACACTACCAACAACTCTTAACGAGGATGTCCAATTTGAGGTGCCACCCCTAGAGTTAATGTCAACTATTGAGCCATCAAAAGAAGGTGTTGCACGCGCCGAAAAGAGATCTGACCCTATGTTAAAGTTGACAATATAGAGGTTTCCCGCCCAAAGGTAGGTATTCGTTGCGCGCAAAACCCTTAATTCTTCAATAATATCGTCAAACTCAGTAAAACCTCTCGCTGACCCATCATTTTTGACCATACTCATTACACCTTCACTAGGAATAACAAAAGATTCAGTCGGTTCTATTATTCCTGTAAACCAGAGTGCATCATTGATACCGGGCGCTATATCCGGTGTAAGACGATCTAGCGAGGACACATCTACATCTATTTCTGATAAAGATTGCTCTATTACGATAAGATCCCCATTGCTGGATAATGCGTAAAGTTTGAATAGTGGGGAATGATTAATGGCTTCGTTGAACAGAGTTCTTGAATTGTTGCGAGTTGATATCTCGAAATAGAGTACATCCAAAACATTTTGAGTATCTTCCATTACAGCAACGTAGATATATTCATCTAACCCACTTGCAAACATAGTACCCCTCAGATGGAAATTTCGGGCTTCGAAATTGCCGATAACCTCTATGAAATCGCCATTTAGTCTTACATCCCTAATTTCAATAAGGGTAAGGCTTCTTGCAGTCCTCGGCAACGTCAAGGTGCTTAATGTGCGCTGAATCTCGTCAGCACTAATTGAAATATAGCTAAAAGCCGCAACGTCGTCAGAGACACTTTCGTCTGCCCGAACCACTATTGAATAACTCCCTGCAAGAAAAACCACCGCTAGCAACAATGACATGATTCTTTTCGCCATTTTCTTTTTCCTCCTCGTGTTTAATTTTTGGATAAATTACCTGCTTGCATCGCTTGTAGCCTTTTTACTAAATCACTTGGCTCTTTTGGCTGGTGCAAAAATCCAAAGCACCTAAAATCCACGATATTATTGACTACGCCTCTTACCATAGAAGCCAAAGCGGGTTACGCCCACAACCCAATAAGATTTCTATCGCTATATCAGCAGCTTGCTCGCCACTGCATCCGGCAAGAAGCAAAGACTAACACAAGCACAACACGGTAAGTATATTTTTTCTCAAAATAATCACCCCCTCTCCTTGTCGATATTTCGCTTTCCATTTATATAAACGTTTGAGCATATCGAAACGTTACATGATTTTGAAAATAAATTTTCAGGTTTTAAAGCATAAAAAACCCCGATAATTGGACTGCTTGCGTTTTCAAAACCCCTTTCTCGACACATCATTCTCTTTTCGTTTTTTTAATATTCTATGCCAAGTCCAAATCCATAGGGGTGTGTATATTCCAAATAGAAGCATTTGATGTTCGTTAAGAAAAAAAATACCAGAAGCACTTGCCTCAACTCTATTAAACCTGATGCTATACGTCCAAAACACATTGAAGTTGTGTGCCGAAAACCACACGTAACGATTAGTGTCGTCTGCCTCAAGTAATTGAGTGTCTCTAACAACATAAATGCTCGTTAATGGTACCCTTTGCAAAAGCGAAAAAAATCATAATCAATATCGTCTACTATAACAGAGCCCCGAACGACTATTGTCTGCGGGTGAAAGCGTGATGGCTCCAAATAATTGTGTTGGTTAATAAAACTTTTCCAATGTGAATCTAACATCTCAGTTTCATAAATTGCCATAATAGAGCTATCAAAAGCCTCTGAATATGGATGTTGGTGGTTAATTGTTCCCAATCACTTTAAATCGGAATATATAGCCCATTAGAATCAAAATAATCCGGAATAACGAACTAATTCTTGTGAGAAAGCAGGATTTTTTGTTTTTATGGGGAATTTTCTTAAAGAAAC